>Ga0207869_1001095_pt1 | contig 15418 bp, 10 predicted proteins | sample HigsolmetaAR205D_FD_184837 | JGI IMG/M metagenome (GOLD analysis project Ga0207869, IMG submission 184837) | Ionic liquid and high solid enriched microbial communities from the Joint BioEnergy Institute, USA - AR20-5-D (SPAdes) (version 2) ...
CTGCCGTTCTTCCACAACGACACGAACCTGCGCCTCCACCGGTGTATCACCATCGCCCGGGAAGGCGACCACACCGAGGCGCTGCGCCAGGCCACCGAGGTCGTCTCCAACCTCGCCCCGGCCTACCGCTCCCAATTGATCATGCACACCGCCCGCCAGGTCCAGGAGTACATCCCACCCGCCCAGCGCAAGGGCAGCGCCTTCGACGACTACCGGACGGTCGTCCTCGCCGCCTCGGCATGAGGCTCGCTGATCACTCGCCGGGTCTCACTGCAAGCTGCGACGCGTGCCGCCAGGGCGAACACGCGCGGTGCCGCGGGGCAAACGGGCGACCGTACCGTGGCGTCCGCAGGCAGCGGCACGGCACACCTGGCCGGTTCGCTTGGACCGCCCGGCCAGGGCAGCGGGCTCTCCGCCAGGGGCGGACGGCTCCGCTGAATCACCTGTCCGGACGGCGATCCTTCGACCGCCGCTGTACGGCCGCCCCTGATAGGCGACGCCGAGCCACGACGAGCTGCAAGACGTTGGCTACCGACCGGCATGTGCCCGCCTTAGCGGGCCAGGACGTGGTGAGGACTGCTCAGCCGAGCAGGCCACGAAGGCCTTTGGCCAGGAACAGCAGGGCGAAGACCAGGAGCAGCAGCAAGGTGAGGGCGCCGTTGTGCAGCAGGAGCCAGCCGCGCATCCGGTGAAGTCGTTGTTCGCCGTCGGCACTGAGCGCGGCGGCGTAGGGGGCGAGCACCCCGACGCTTCCGATGACGACGAACACGGCGGCAAGGCGAGCGCTGAACACCTCAAGGAGGGTGATGGCGTGATCGATCGCGCTCGAAAGGCCTCCGTCATGCTCCGCGCGCTCGCGCAACACCCGCTGCACCAGCCGGTGCATCAGCACGGTCGAGCCGTCCCCACTGAAGCTGATCAGGGAGGTGTCGGCCAGGGAGGCCAGCAACTCCTGAATCTTGGCGGCCGCGGCAAGGTCATCCAGGGAGGGCTCGGGACCGTCAGGGTCGGCGCCGCCGTACAGCAGGCTGCGGGGGACACCGGCGGGTGACAACACCGCCAGCACTCCCAGCACATCCCCAGCCGCGGGAATACTCTCCTCGGCCTGGGCCACCGACAGCAGAATGCTCTCCGCGGTCCCGCGGGGATAAGGATCCCCGTGCGGGCGCGGCAGATGATCGGCCAGCGGGAACGCCGCCAGGAGCCGCCGGTAGGCGGCGTAGGTGATGCGGCGACGGACGATGAGCGCGGCCGCGTGGGCCAGCGCCAGCGGCAGATACCCCAGCTCTCGCGCCAGTTCCCGGGCCTCGTGCGGGTCGCGCAGCCCGGTGCGTTCCATCAGGAACCGGATCGCCTGCTCGGGGGTGAAGGTGTCCACCTCGATCGTGGGGTAGCGCTGGTGGAAGGCCCGGTTACGAGAGGTGATCAGCACCCGTACCGCCCCAGTCGCCGGGCACCAGGCCGCCACGTCCGCCACCTGTGTCGCGTTGTCGAACACCAGCAGGCCCGGCCGCCCGTCCGCCGAGCGTGCCGACAGCCATGCTTTGGCCTTGCCGGCAGCGGTGATCGCGTCGTCGTCGGTGCGACGGAGCCCCAGACGCTGCGCCAGCGCGGCCAGACCGGCGATGATCTGGTCGGTGGTCTCGGCACTCACCCAGGCCACCACCGGCCAGGCCGCTTGCTGACACGCCCATGCGTAGGAGGCCGCCAGCAGCGTCTTGCCGACTCCGGGCGTGCCGGTCACCGCCGAGACAACCGCCGCACCACCCACACCCACCTGGGTGTGCAGCCGCTCCAACAGCTCGTCGCGCAGCTGAAACCCGGGCGGTGGAGCGGGAATGTCGCCCACCACGATCTGCCTGACGTCCTCGGCCGCCCCGTCGGAGGAAGCCTGCGTGATGGTGACGTTCCCGGCCACGTTTGCGAGTTGGATCAGGTCGCGACCGACCTTGGTGTCGACCACCCGTTGAAAAGGTCCCGCCGACTCCGGCGATCGTGGACAAGCCTCGGTCATGGCCGCTCGATGGTCACGTCGCCGGCTACCCCGTCGATCTGGGTGACCGACCCGATGACCCGTGAGCGGCTGACCCGCTGCCCGCTCTGTGGCGGCGGCTCGGTTTCATCGCCTACCTGCCCGGTGGTGGGCCCGTCCGGCATCAGCGGCTCCGTCTTGATAGGCAGGTCAGGGCCGGACCCGACGGCCGGGCGCGGGCCACCGTGCACGCGGACGCTCCCGGTGACTCCTCGTATCTGGGTGACGTTGCCGCCCACGGTGCTGTCGTCCACCGCTTGATCGGACTGTCCGCGGGATGCCGCGGGGACGGCGCCACGACCTGGGACGGCTGTGCGAGTCAGGCGGTGGGTGACCACCGTGCCGCCCGCGGCCAAGGCCAGCGCGAGGCCGGTCCACCACCAGCTCCACCGCCCATCGGTGAGGATCTGGTTGCAGGCGACCGCCATCCCGACACCCAGCACCACCGAAAGCGCGTGCAGTACGAATCTGCTCCACGCCGAGCCCTGCGTCGCCATGCTGTCATTCTCGATGGGAATCGCCACCCATCCCAGTGGAATTCCCATTCGCAAGTTGCTCGGCGAGCTTGACCCCGACACCGAGCGTTGGAACAGGTTCCCGGACCGGAGGCGCCGGCAAACGAATCGTGGTGCCGTTCCACTGCGCCTGCTCTGGGCAGGGGTTTCGCGCCGATACCAAGCCATGTCCTATCAGGCGCGACACAGTGGCGTAGTCGGCCTCACGTTGACACCTGGTAGTTGCATCACGATCGGGAAACGTCCAAAGCGACCATCGTTTATGACTGTCTGTCAATACCGTTCGAGCTCACCCGTAGAAGTGTTCTGACCGGCGGCCTCGCACATGTTCGCCGGCATGAGCGCTTGCCCGGCACCTGCTGTCAGAGCGAGTGGCACAGCGCAGAGCCGCGCCGCTCGCTCTGCCAGCAGCCGGACGTCGGCCGGGATCGGCCCCCGTTCCTGGTAGCCGAAGGCGAAGGGCGTGCCGGCCATCGGTGACCGAGGGCCTTGGGAACGTCACGAGGCGAACGGAGGGCTAGGCCGAGTAGTCGTAGAAGCCCCGGCCCGACTTACGGCCGAGGAAGCCGGCCTCGACCATGCGGCACAGCAGCGGCGGGGCGGCGTACTGGGGGGCCTTGAACTCGGCGTACAGGGAGTCGGCGATGGCCTTGAGCGTGTCGAGGCCGATCAGGTCGCACAGGCGCAGCGGGCCCATCGGGTGGGCGCAGCCGAGCGTCATGCCGGTGTCGATGTCCTCGGCCGTGGCGTGGCCCGCCTCCACCATGCGGATCGCCGACAGCAGGTACGGCACGAGCAGCGCGTTGACCACGAAGCCCGCCCGGTCGGGCGCGGTGATGGCGGTCTTGCCGAGCACCTCGGTGGCGAAAACCCGGGTACGGGCGATGGTGCGCTGGTCAGTGAGGAGCGAGGGCACGATCTCCACCAGCTTCTGCACCGGGGCGGGGTTGAAGAAGTGCAGGCCGACGACCTGGCCGGGGCGGGTGGTGGCCTGGGCGATGCGGACGATGGGGATGGAAGAGGTGTTGGAGGCGAGGATGGCGTCGCGGCGCTCGACGATCCGGTCGAGCTCGGCGAACAGCGCGCTCTTCACCTCGGGGTTCTCGGTGGCCGCCTCGATGACGAGGTCGCGGTCGGCGAAGTCCTCCAGCTTGGTGGTGAAGCCGAGGTGGCCGCTGGCCGCGTCGAACGCCTCCTGGGTGATCTTTCCGGCGTCGAGGGCGCGCTTCAGCGACTTCTCCAGGCGGGCCCGGCCGGACGCGAGCGCGTCATCGTCGATCTCACGAACGAGGACGTCGAGGCCGGCGCGAGCACAGACCTCGGCGATCCCGGACCCCATGAGGCCACAGCCGACGACCCCCACTCTCGTAATGTCCGACATATCTCTTCCATCCCTTGCGCGTCTCGTACGGCATTCGCTTGTCCTGGATTCTTCCGCGCGGGTCAGTCGGCCTCTCTCGCACCCGGCCCCATAACCGGCCCACACCGTCTGAGCTGCGACTACATTGGACGGCCGAACAAGGCGAAGAGACAGCACGAAGACGTTACGATGCCCCGCCGTCGACCGCGACGATCACGAACGTTCCACGCCTCGTCGGCATGGTGATGCCCGATCGGGTGAGATTCTCCCCCCGTTCGCGCCACTCTCTCACCGGTGACGCGGGCGGCCGAAATCAGCTGCGCCGCGGACGCGTCCTGTCACCACACCTTTCCGGGGTTCAGGATCCCCTGCGGATCGAAGATCCGCTTGATGCCGACCTGCAAAGCCGTAACCCGCGGGCCCAGTTCGGTACTCAGCCATGAGCGCTTCAGCATTCCGACGCCGTGCTCACCGGTGATCGTGCCGCCGACCGCGAGCCCGGCCGCCATCACGTCGTCGAAGGCGAGCAACGCGCGGTCGCGTGCCTGCTCGTCGTTCCGATCGAAGATGATCGTGGGGTGGAGGTTCCCGTCTCCCACGTGGCCCGGACAGGCGATGATCACCTTCCTCCGCTCCGCGATCCGGCCCAGCTCCTCGACGAACTCGACCAGACGGCTGCGCGGGACGGCGACATCCTCGATCAGCGTGGTCCCCAGGCGTTCCACCGCGGGATTCACGAGACGGCGTGCCTCAAGGAGCATCTCGGCCTCCTTGGGGTCGTCCGTCTCGGCCACCTCGACCGCACCCGCCTCGCGGCAGATACCGGCCATCTCGGTGACGAGCCGCGCCGCGTCGGCCGCATCCGACTGGGCGATCAGCATCGCCTCCGCCTCCGGCGGCAGCCCCATGTCGCGGTACGCCTGCACGGCCCGGACGGTGACGCCGTCGAGGAACTCCAGCAACGAGGGCTGGATCGACGAGCTCATGATCTTCTCTACGGCGGCCATCGCCGACGACGGCGACGTGAAGAGCGCGGCCGCGGTGAGGGCGGGCCGGGGCGCGGGCCGCAGCGCGAGAACAGCCTTGGTGATGATGCCCAGCGTCCCCTCCGAGCCGACCATCAGGCCCACCAGATCCAGACCCGCCACGCCCTTGGCGGTCCGGCTGCCCAGCGTCACCAGCTCGCCGTCCGCCAGGACCACCTCAAGCTGACGCACGTACTGCCGGGTGACGCCGTACTTCACGCAGCACAGCCCGCCGGCGTTCGTGGCGATGTTCCCGCCGATCGTGGCCTCCCGCCACGACGACGGATCCGGCGGGTAGAACAGCCCCTTCTCCGCCACCGCCTCAGACAGCACCGAATTGATCACACCCGCCTCGACCACCGCGAGGTGATTGACGGTGTCGATCTCCAGGATCCGGTTCATCCGGGCCACCGACAGCAGGATCGAACCGTCGACGGCGTTCGCGGCGCCCGAGAGCCCGGTGCGGGCGCCCTGCGGCACCACGGGCACACGGTGGCGGTGGGCGATCCGCATGACATGCTGCACCTCATCGGTGCTGCTGGGGCGGAGCAGTACGGCGGGCACGCCGGCGGTGCAGAACGAGGCCCGGTCGTGGCTGTGCGCGGCGAGGATGTCAGGGTCCGTCACGACCGCGTCCTCGCCGAGCGCGCCGACGAGTTCGGCGAGTACCGTCTCTGGAAGCCCCCTCATCGCGCACCGCCTCCGCTGCCCCTTGTCATGCGCAGGATGGGAAGCCGCGCCGGCAAGCCCGTCACCCGATGCGCACCGTGGCTCCGAGCGCGGCAGCCCGCACGGGCAACGGGGGTGATCAGAAGGTCGGCGGCGACCGCGCTCTCCACGTCCGGCGACAGGACGTGGTACTCGTTCCCGTTGGCATCCGAACCGATGGCGCGGCCACCGGGCACAGGCTCGATGGCAAGCTCATGGACCGTTTGCTCAGCCGACAATCGGACGTGGTCGAGAGCCTGGGGACCGCCGATCTGCCCTATGAGCGGGGGCGTTTGGTCGTAGGGGGACTCGATCTCCATCTCCGCGAGCGCGGCGCCGCTATACGCGTCCTTGTGCAGGACCCGCGCCGTTTCGACTCCCACGACGAATGTTCCCGCGATGGCGGTCCGGTTCTTCACGCTGCTGCCTCCTAGGGCTTTTGTACCGATCGGGTCAGATAGTGCCCAACCGGTTTCTGTCGCAACGAACCGGGCTACGTGCCTGCGGGGCGAGTACGGCCCTCCGTCTCCGGAGACACTCCACGGCCGTGGGCGAGCGGAGGCTGGCACGCCTACCGATTCAACCCGGATGGCCATGAGTTGCACCCTCACCTCGGCGTAGGCGACGACCGGCTCTCTCACGCCGGCCCCACGTGGTGTCCGGGGGTCAATGCACGGCCGAACACCCGCCGACGGGCGCGGACGCTGGTTCGAGATTACGAGAAACCCGAGGAATTCCCCTGTTGTAGCGCGGAACCTCATTCGACACACCAAGAATACCGTGAATATACTGCCGCACCATCAGTATCGATTCCCTCGACGATCACTAACGTCACAACCCCGTTTCCAAGGCTTCCCCGAATACTTGGAACGTGTGAAACTCGCAGTGGCGAGTCAACTCCGAGCGCGGGAGTGAACTCCGAACACGAGCAACCGTTCCAGCACAATTGCACACCGAAACGAGGCCATGGCAGGAACAATCCCCCCTGTTCTGCTGGAGAAGGCCGCCGCCGCAGTCGCACGCTTCGGCAAGTCCGCCGCCACCAAGTTGCGCGGCGACGGACAACCCGAAGATCAACTTCGAGCCCCGTTGGAACGGTTGTTCCACGACATGGCCGAAGCCTTGGGTGTCCCGGTGGTCATGATCGGAGAGACCTCCTTGGCGTCGCTCAGCGTGCGTCCGGACTACGCCGTGGACGTGGCAGGCGCCCGAGTGGGCTACGTCGAGCTCAAGGCCCCGGGCCGCGGTGTGCCGACCGTCTGGACCCCGAACAAACACGAGAAAAAACAGTGGGAGAAGCTGCGCCTGCTGCCGAACGTCCTCTACACCGACGGCACACTCTGGGCATTGTTCCGGAATGGGGAGTTGATCGGTCAGGTCGCCCGGCTCAACGGTGACCTCTACAAGGCCGGCGGCAAGCTCGCTCCCCTCGACGGGGAGTTCGCTCGCGTCATCTCGGATTTCTTACTTTGGAAACCCAACCCGCCTCGCAGTCTCCGTCAGCTCGTGCGTTCGGTGGCGGGGCTGTGCAAGTTGCTGCGTACGGAAGTCCTCGAGACCATCGAGCGCGAAAGCCGCGGCGAGGAGAGGGAAAAGGTTTTCACCGAGCTGAACCGGGATTGGCGAAGGCTCCTTTTTCCCGGTCTGACGCATGAGGAGTTCGCCGACGCCTACGCACAGACCGTCACCTTCGCGCTGCTTCTCGCCCGGGTGGACGGCATCGCCTTCGAGGACCGCAGCCTGGGACAGATCGCCGCTCAGCTCGGCAAGAACCACTCCCTCATGGGCAAGGCGCTCGCCGTGCTGACACATGACGCCGTGGAGGGCCGCAGCGTCGTCGTCGAGACGCTGAAACGCGTCATCGGCGCGGTGGATTGGGACCGGATCAGCGACGGCTCGACCAACGCCTACCTCTACCTGTACGAGCACTTCCTCGAGGTCTACGACTCCGAGCTTCGCAAGCAGAGTGGGTCCTACTACACGCCCAACGAGGTCGTCTCGTTCATGGTCCGCTTCGTCGATGACATCCTGCGGATCAGGTTCGGGCGGGAAGGCGGCTTCGCCGCAGAAGACGTGGTCGTGGTGGATCCCGCCATGGGGACCGGGACCTATCTGCTCAACATCATCGAAACGGTCGCCCGGACGGTCGAGGAAGAAGAGGGAAGAGGTGCGGTACCAGGCCGGCTCAAGAACCTCTTCGGTCGCCTGATCGGACTTGAACGGCAGGCCGGTCCTTACGCAGTGGCCGAGCTTCGGCTACACCAGGTGTTGAAGTCCACCTACGGGGCCGAGATCTCGGAGAGGGAACAGAAGATCTTCGTTGCCGACACTCTGGACAGCCCGTTCGAGAACACTCAGCTCGACCTGGGTTCGATGTACGAGCCGATCGTTCGCTCTCGGCGGGAGGCGAACCGGGTCAAGCGGGAAACACCGGTACAGGTGGTGATCGGTAATCCACCCTACCGGGAACGTGCCAAAGGCGCGGGCGGCTGGATCGAGCAGGGCGCGGAGAACTCCGGGTACGGTATCCCGCTGGATGATTTCAGAGCCGAGGGACTGGGCAAGTACGAGTACGTTCTATCCAACCTGTACGTTTATTTCTGGCGATGGGCGACCTGGAAGGTCTTCGACGCCCACCCCGAGCATCCGGCCGGGATCGTTGCGTTCATCACCACTTCGGGCTACACGACCGGTCCAGGGTTTGCGGGCATGCGAGAGTACCTGCGCCGGACCGCCGACGAGGGATGGATCATCGACCTGTCGCCGGAGGGTCACCGTCCGGACGTCTCAACGAGAGTTTTCCCAGGAGTTAAACATCGACTGTGCATCGGAATTTTCGCCCGATATGGGAGAGGTGATAGGAACACCCCGGCGAGGATCCGCTACACAAGCGTTTCCGGCCATCGCGCGGAGAAGTTCGCCCAGCTGGCCACGCTGAGTCTCGACGGCTCCGCATGGGCCGACTGCGCGACAGGCTGGCAGGATCGATTCCAGCCCGAGGAAGCAGATGATTGGCTGAGCCACCCTGCCCTCGGCGACCTTATGCCCTGGCACTCTCCCGGCGTCAAACCCAATCGAACATGGGTTTATGACCCTGACCCAGAGATTCTGCGGCGGCGCTGGAAACGCCTGATCAAGGCAGCTGATCACGAGAAGGCCGAGCTGTTCAAGGAGACGCGAGATCGCACCGTCACAGGGCTCGCACCCGCGCTGCCAAGAATTCCTCGCCCGCCGCGGGCGATCATGCATGAAACGACACTGGAACCGCATATCGAAACGGTTGCCTACAGAAGTTTCGACCGGCAGCGACTGCTGTACGACCCTCGAGTCATCGATTACGCTCGTCCCTCCTTGTGGCAAGTACTGGGTGACGAACAGATCTTCGCCACCGAGCAGCATGCTCACCCGATCGGGTGTGGCCCTGCCCTGGTCTTCACCGCCCACGTTCCCGACATGCATCACTTCAATGGCCGAGGAGGTCGAGTCCTGCCCCTCTATCGGGATCGTCTCGCCGGTTCCGCCAACCTCGCCCCGGGCTTGACACTTCTGCTTTCGCGGTATCTCCACCTTTCCGTAACAGCCTCCGACGTACTCGCCTACATTGCGGCGGTTACCGCTCACGGTGGCTATACCGCCCGCTTCGCTGAAGACCTGAGAATACCCGGGGTGCGCGTCCCGCTCACGGCCGATCCAGAGCTATGGGAACGTGCCGTGCGGCTTGGCAAACGGGTGATCTGGCTGCACACCTACGGCGAGCGCTTCGTGAATCCCGCCGAAGGCCGCCCCGCCGGGCCGCCCAAGCCTGATCCTGATCAGCGAGCCCTGGTCCGGACACCGATTCGCGGGTTCGACGGCGAAAAGATGCCCGATGACATCTGCTATGACGCCGAGACAGCCACTCTCCTGGTGGGCGCAGGCCGCATCTCGCCTGTGCGCCCGGAAGTGTGGGCATACGAGGTGTCCGGGATGAGGGTCGTCAAGAGGTGGTTCGACTACCGGAGGAAGAATCCGATAGGCCGTAAATCCTCTCCCCTCGACGACATTCACACCGAGGAGTGGCCCGCCGAGTTCACCACGGAGCTCCTTCAACTTCTGCATGTGCTCACACTCTGTGTGGATCTCGAGCCTGACCAAGCCGATCTCCTGGAGCGCATCTGCTCCGGGCCGCTCATCACCGTCTCTGACCTGGAGGAATCGAACGTGCTCCCCGTCCCTGCCACCGCTCACAAGGCGCCCTCGGCTGAATCCGTCGATGCTCCCACCCTGCTCTAGACCTTTGATCGCAGGGAGCCGCCCCTAGGGGCGTGTCAGGGCAGGCAGCGACATGGCCGTCGGCCTGGCCGAGGAGAAACTCCATGTCCTCGGTCATGGTCCGCGACGTGCCAGGCGTTCCTGCAAAACATGCGATCGCCACAAGGCAGTGCTCAGTTCCCGTGCCCGCCCACCTGTTGTGCTTTGCAGAGGCATCCCCACTCACCGTGCGCAGCGGCGGTGGCCGGATCGGTGTGAAACCCGGCCATTGCGTGTCACAGGAGTTTCTCGGGGATGATCGGGAGGTCGCGGATGCGTTTGCCGGTGGCGTTGTAGACGGCGTTGGCGATGGCGGCGCCGGTGCCGGTGATGCCGATCTCGCCGATGCCGCGGGCGCCCATGGGGGCGTGGGGGTCGGGGATGTCGGTCCAGATCAGGTCGATCTCGGGGACGTCGAGGTGGACGGGGATGTGGTAGTCGGCGAGGCTCGCGTTCACCACGCGGCCGGTGCGGTGGTCGAGGACGAGTTGCTCGGTCAGGGCGAGGCCGATGCCCATGATGATGCCGCCGCGGAACTGGGAGGCCGCGGTGCGGGGGTTGACGATGCGGCCGCAGTCCATGGAGCCGAGGAAGCGGGTGACGCGGACCTCGCCGGTGACCGAACTGACGCGGACCTCGGCGAACATCGCGCCGAACGAGTGCATGGAGAGGTTCGTCATCTCCTCTGGAGGCGGAGCGACGGCCTCGGCGACCAGGCGGTCGCGGCCGGCGCGGTCGAGGATGTCCGAGTAGCTCTCGTGGCGGGAGGGGTCGTCGAGGGCGGCGAGGCCGCCGTCGAGGGAGCCGACCTGGTCGGGCTCGAGGCCGTCGAGCGGGGAGCCGTCGCCGACGAGCTTCAGGAGCCGGGCGAGGAGTTCGCGGTGGGCGGCGGCGACGGCGGCGCCGACGGCCGCGGTCTGCTGGGAGCCGCCGGCCATGACCAGGCCGGGGAGGCGCGAGTCGCCGAAGCGGAAGGTGACCTGGTGCGGTTCGAGGCCGAGGCGGTCGGCGATGACCTGGGTCTGGGCGGTGGCGGTGCCCATGCCCATGTCGTGGGCGGCGACCTCGACCTCGGCGCGGCCGTCCCGGTGCAGGATGATCCGGGCCGCGGCGCCGGGCGAGCGGACGTACGGGTGGGTGGCGGCGGCGCAGCCCATGCCGACGAGCCACTCGCCGTCGCGTACCGCGCCCGGGGTGGGGTTGCGGCGGTCCCAGCCGAAGCGTTCGGCGCCCGCGCGCCACGCCTGGACAAGGTTGCGCGCGGACAGCGGGCGGCCGTCGAGCGGCTCCCGCCGGGGCTCGTTGCGGATGCGCAGCTCGATGGGGTCCATGCCGAGCTTGACGGCGAGCTCGTCGATCGCGCACTCGAGGGCGAAGTTGCCGACGGCGCCTCCCGGTGCCCGCATGCTGGTGTTCGCCATCATGTCCAGGTAGGCCACCTCGACGCCGAGCTTGAAGGCTCCGGCGGCGTACGTGCACTGGGTCGGCAGGATGAACGGCTCGGCGAGGTTGACGCTGCGGCTGGTCGCGGACGCCCCGGTGTGGATGATCGCCTCGAAGCGGCCGTCGGCGGTGGCGCCGATCGCGACCCGCTGCTCGGTCATCGCGCGGGAGCCGACCATGCGGAACACGTTCTCGCGGGTGAGCGCGATCCGCACCGGGCGGCCGGCGAGCCGGGACGCGGCGGCGGCGAGCACCTGGTACCACCACAGGCCCTTGCCGCCGAAGCCGCCGCCCAGGTACGGCGCGGTGATGTGGACCTGCTCCTCGGCGATGCCGAAGATCTTCGCGAGCGACCAGGCGCTGTGCACCACCATCTGGGTGGTGTCGTGCACGATGAGCTCGTCGCCGTCCCAGCGCACCGTGGCCGCGTGCGGCTCGATCGCGGCGTGGTTGTGGTACGGCGTGCGGTACACCTCGTCGACCGACACGGCGGCGGCGCGCAGCGCGGCCTCGGCGTCGCCGAGCTCGTGCCGGCCCGGCCCGCCGTAGATCGACGTGGGTGCGGTGCCGTTCGCCACGGCCCGCTCCCAGGAGGTGACGGCGGGCTCGGGCGCATAGGTGGCGCGGACGAGCGTGGCGGCGTGGTCGGCCTGCTCCTGGGTCTCGGCGAGCACGACGGCGATCGGCTGGCCGTTCCAGTGCACCCGGTCGTCCTGCATGACCGGCAGCTGGTCGAAGCCGCCCGCCTTCGGGTCGCTCCCGAAGCCGGGCATGGGGTTCATGCGGGGCGCGTTCTCGTGCGTCATCACGAGCACGACGCCGGGCGCGCGCTCGGCGTCGGCGACGTCGAGGGCGGTGATCCGGCCCTTGGGGATCGTGCTGCAGGCCAGCGCCGCGTACAGCATGCCCGGGTAGGCGTACTCGGCGGCGAACCGGATCCGGCCGGTGACCTTCGCCAGGCCCTCGAGGCGCGGCATGGGCTCGCCGATCCGCCGGGCGCGTCCGGGGACGGTCAGCGGGTCGGGGGTGGGCCCGGCCCAGTTCTCGGGCGCGGGTCCGACGGGCGCCCGGCCGTGTGCCGAAGTGGTCATCGGGCCTCCCCTGCGAGGTCGGCGAGTACGGCGGTGACCGTGCGCTCGGCCAGCTCGATCTTGAAGGCGTTGTGGCGCAGCGGTACGGCGGCGGCGAGCTCGGCGCGGGCCGCGGCGCGGAACGCCTCCGGGTCGGCGGGCGTGCCGAGCAGGGCCTGCTCGGCGGTGCGGGCGCGCCAGGGCTTGGGCGCGACGCCGCCCAGGGCGAGCCGTACCGCGGTGACCACGCCGTGCTCGACGCGGAGCGCGGCGGCCACCGAGACGAGGGCGAAGGCGTAGCTCGCGCGGTCGCGCACCTTGCGGTAGCCGGAGGCGGCGCCGGGCGGCAGCGGCGGCAGCTCGACCCCGGTGATCAGCTCGCCGGGTTCCAGCTCGGTCTCGATCTCGGGGTGGTCGCCGGGCAGCCGGTGCAGCTCGGTGAGCGGCAGGGTACGGCTGCCGCGGGCGCCGCGCAGGTGCACGACCGCGTCGGCCGCGGCGAGCGCGACGCACATGTCCGAGGGGTGGGTGGCGACGCAGGCGGGCGAGGCGCCGAGAATGGCGTGGTCGCGGTTGTGGCCGTCGATCGCGTCGCAGCCCTGGCCGGGGTCGCGCTTGTTGCAGCGGGAGGCGACGTCGTAGAAGTACGGGCACCGGGTGCGCTGGAGGATGTTGCCCGCGACGGTGGCCATGTTGCGGATCTGCGCCGATCCCCCGGCGAGGATCGCCCGCGCCAGCAGCGGGTAGCGTTCGCGCACGGCGCGGTGCTCGGCCACCGCGGTGTTGCGGGCCGCCGCGCCGATCAGCAGGCCGCCGTCCGGCCGTTCCTCGATCGCCGCCGGCAGGCCGGTGACGTCGACCAGCGTGGCCGGGGCCGCGACGTTGCGGCGCATGAGGTCGACCAGGTTGGTGCCGCCGCCGAGGTACGCCGCCCGCGGGGCCGCGCCGAGCCGTACGGCGTCGGCCGGGTCGGCGGCCCGCGCGTAGCTGAAGGGGTTCACGCGCCCTCCCCCTGGGCGGCGGCGTAGGTCTCGGCGATCGCGGCGACGATTCCGTTGTGCGCGCCGCAGCGGCACAGGTTGCCGCTCATGCGTTCGCGGATCTCGTCGCGGTCGAGGACGACGCGGTCCGCGGTGAGGTCGGCGGTGACGCCGCTGGGCACGCCGCGCGCGGCCTCGGCGGCCATGGCGACCGCCGAGCAGAGGTGGCCCGGGGTGCAGTAGCCGCACTGGAAGCCGTCGTGGTCGATGAACGCCCGCTGCAGCGGGTGCGGGCCGTCCGGGCCGGCGAGCCCTTCCACGGTGGTGATCTCGCGGCCCGCGTACTGCACGGCGAGCGCCAGGCAGGACAGGATGCGCTCGCCGTCGGCCAGCACGGTGCACGCCCCGCAGGCGCCCTGGTCGCAGCCCTTCTTGGTGCCGGTCAGCTGGAGGGTCTCGCGCAGCAGGTCCAGCAGGGATGTGCGGGGGTCGACGGACACCTGCACCTCGGCGCCGTTCACCCGCATCGCGATGTGGTCCACTTGTCTCTCGGTTTCCTGGATCGGACGGGAATCACGTGATCTGCCGAGGACGGGGGCAAAGGCATGCGAGGTCCTGGGCATGGCGTATCCTGACTCGAAACCGGAACGCCTTTCCGTTTAGGACTCTACGGAACCGTCTTACGTTCGATCAAGGAACGGCTTCCGCTTGAGGACGTGGAGGAGCGTCGTGTCAGGGAACGTGACCCCGGCCGACGGCGGACCGGCCGGGCCGGCGGAATCCGGCGCCTCCGCGCGCCGCCGGCGGCTCCGCTCCGACGCCAGGCGCAACGTCGACGCCCTGCTCGAGGCGGCGAAGGAGGCCTTCGCCACCGCGGGTGTGGACGCCCCCGCCAAGCGGATCTGCGAGCTGGCGGGCGTGGGGGTTGGAACGCTCTACCGGCACTTCCCGCAGCGCGCGGACCTGGTCACGGCCGTGTTCCGGCGCGAGGTGGACGCCTGCGCCGCGAGCGCCGCCGAGCTGGCCGCGGCGTACGAGCCCGGGGCGGCGCTGGAGAGGTGGCTGCACCGGTACACGGAGTTCCTCGCGGCCAAGCGCGGGCTCGCCGCCGCGCTGCACCGGATCGACCCGGAGGGCACGGCCCTGTCGGCGTACTTCCGGGAGCGGTTCGAGCCGGTGCTCGGCTCCCTGCTCGAGGCCGCGGCCGCCACCGGGGAGATCGGCGGCGACGTCACCGCGCGGGAGCTGCTGCACGCGGTCGCGAACCTGTGCGTGCCTCCGCCGGACGAGAGCGTCGGCTACAGCAGGCGCATGGTCACGCTGCTCGTCGACGGCCTGCGGTACCGCGCCGCCGGAGACCGGGACCGCTCCTGACCGGCCACGGCCCGGGCGCGGTCCGGGCCGGGCGGCGGCCGCGGGTCAGGGCAGGCGGCCGACGTGGGCGAGGGCCTGGCGGAGCAGGACGCCCTGGCCGCCGGTCATCTCCTGCTGGACCGAGGGCGACGCGGCCTCCTCCGGGGTGAACCAGACCAGGTCGAGCGCGTCCTGGCGCGGGCGGCAGTCCCCGGCGACCGGGACGATGTAGGCGAGGGACACCGCGTGCTGGCGCGGGTCGTGGTACGGCGTGATCCCCGGCGTCGGGAAGTACTCGGCGATCGTGAACGGCTGGGGCGAGGGCGGGACCTGGGGCAGGGCGACCGGACCGAGATCCTTCTCCAGGTGCCGCAGCAACGCGTCGCGGACCCGTTCGTGGTAGAGCACCCGGCCGGAGACGAGCGCGCGGCTCACCGTTCCGTCGGCCCCGATGCGCAGCAGCAGGCCCACCCGGGTCACCACCCCGGACTCGTCGACGCGCACCGGTACCGCGTTCACATAGAGGATCGGCATCCGCCCGCGAATGCTCTCCAGCTCTTCCTGGCTGAGCCAGGCGGACGCGGTTTCGGTCATTTCGGTCACCCGACCGATGGTACTGGGCGGGCGCCTCGTCCGTTCCCG
>Ga0207869_1001113_pt1 | contig 15182 bp, 5 predicted proteins | sample HigsolmetaAR205D_FD_184837 | JGI IMG/M metagenome (GOLD analysis project Ga0207869, IMG submission 184837) | Ionic liquid and high solid enriched microbial communities from the Joint BioEnergy Institute, USA - AR20-5-D (SPAdes) (version 2) ...
GGTTGTTTGGATGCCGGCGGCAGTCACGGCAAAGTATGTCACGCTGCCAGCATTATCCTGAACTTCCAACAACCTGTTACCAATCGGTGTTGAAGCATCGCGAATTGTCAACGCACCCCTAGTGCCATCTACAATAATTTCGGGATCGGTTGAATTATTGTACGCACTCTGCAATGTTACGCCTGCACCCTGACAGTTACCGGAGCTGGTACAAATGTCGTACGTGCCGGCACTTAGCGCCGGGAAGCGGAGCGTAGTGTTGGCCGTCGGAGTTTCAAACACCAAAGCAGTTGTGTTTCCAGAGTCAGTTACGGTTATGGTCGTGACAGCATTGCCCTGCAGGGTCAAGTCTTGGGTGGCTGAACCGATCGTCATCGAACCGGATGGCGTGATGGCATTAACGGCCAACACGCCGCCGATGCTTGCATTGTTCGTCACGCTCAGCGCCGTACCTGCAGCAGTAAACGAAGTAGCGCCGCTGAATGTGTTGGCTGTAGAACCGCTCTGCGTGTAGCCGCCCGAGGTTATAATGCCCGTAACGCCGCTCAATGCACCGGCAGTAGAAACATTGAGGCCGGTCGAAGTCAGCGAGAATGTACCTGAACCGTTACCAATGGCGGTGCTGGCAGTGCCAGTGGTGTTAATGTTGGCTGTGCCCTGCACCGTTAACCCAGTCAATGTACCTACACCGGTAATGTTAGTAAACGAACCGCTCTGCAAATCGTTATTAACGATAGTACCATCGAGGATCTTGGCGCTGGTTACTGCGCCGTTTACAATAGTTGCCAGGCCAGTTTGAGTAATAGTAATGTCGCCGCCGATGGCCACGTTTTCCCATCGCGAATTGCTGGCATTGTAAACCAAGACATGACCGCCGACCGGCGTGCTGATGTTTATCGCACTACCCTGAATGCTGGCGATTGTGGGGTTCGGGTATGTACCAGTCAGGTCGCCGCCGGCGGTGCCGGCTGCAGTACAGTTGCCGGTGCTCAAACAAATGTTAGCACTGCTGGCTCCCGGATCCGGTAATATAAACGTCGTGGGCTGTCCCAGGGTGGCGACCTGCAGCGATCCATTGCTGCCCGAACCGGTCAGAATGAGGTTTGGTGTAGTCACGCTTGTACCGAAAGTCGGATCGTTAACGGCATTGAGTGCACCACAGGTGCCGCCGGTGCCCAAGGTGATGCTATCACCGCCGCCAGTGAGGTTACCGGTACCAACTGGACAGGTTAGCGTCACATTGCCTTGCACAGCAGTATTGGCAGTCGATCCATAGACGACAGATATAGTCGGCGTCCAGCCCTCACCCGGGGTACCACTAATGCTAATACCATTACCGGCAGTAACACCCTCAACGTAATTGCCCGTCGTATCAGTACCGAGCGCCACCGAATTGGCTTGGATAGTAACAACACCCGTGTCAGAAACAGCTACATCCCCACTGAATGATACAAACGTTGGAACGCCCGAGGCGTTGGCAATCAGGACCTGGCCGCCTGTGCCGGCTACTGTCACCTGCAATGCGCCAGTACCATTACCGTACAGAACACCATTTGGCGTAAAGCTGCTTGCGCCGGTGCCGCCGCTTGAGACGGACAAAGCGTTCGTCAGCGTCAATGAGCCGGTTATCGTCACCGTGCTACCAGACTGCGTAATAACCGAGTCGGCAATCGTGTTGGCGCCAGTAAACATCGCAATCGTACCACTAGAGCCGGTACCAGTAATCGCATCGATGGCACCACCGTTATCATCACTACACACTAACTGGCCAGAGCCATCCGTAGTCAATGCGCCGCCATTGGCGTACGACGTACAATCGAGGTCGCTAAAGACGATGGTACCAGAACTGGTAATGCCGGCTGCGGCAGTAATGACACCGCTTGAGTTAACCGAGAAGGCATTGCCGGTGCCGACATTCAATGAGACCGCGACGTCCAGAACGCCGTTTACGTTCGTATTACTCTGCAACTCGATAGTAGTGCCGGCAGTAATGGTCACTGAATCACTTCCGCCGCTGCTAATCGCAAGTGCACCGCTGCTCTGCAGCATCGGCGTGGTAACACTGGTCGAGAAGGTCGGGTCTTGGACGGTCGCAATCGTCAGAGTGCCATTGGCGCCGCCGTCGGTCAGACTAATGTTGCTACCGTTCGTCAAAACGCGCTCATTATTAAGATCGCCGCTCAAGCCCAATACTAGATAACTCGCATCACTCGGGGCGCCGCCGCCTCCGCTGCCGATACAGTTGCCGGTACTCATACAGAACGTCGCATTGCCGCCGGTATCTGGCAATGTGAATTGATAGCTGCCAGATAAGCTTGTCGCCACGATGGAAATAGCGTTACCGGAACCGTCGTGCACGGTCAGAGTACCGGCCTGTGTGAGCGTGCCGAGCGTTGCCGTGCCACCCTGGACCACAAAGTTTCCGCTGCCAGTAATGGTAACGGTACTTCCATCGTCAGACAGCAGCGAATCACCAATCGCCTGCGAGCCAGTGAACTTGGCCAGCCGGTTTGTCGTGCCGCCAGCAGTAGTAACGCCGCCGCCGATGCCAGCACAGTTACCGGTAGTCAAACATATCTCGGCGGTCGCCTGGCCGGGGTCAGGCAGTGTGTAAACAACATTCTGCCCAAGCGGATCTATTTGAATTGAGCCGGTCTGGCCCGCGCCGTCGTGCAAAACCACGACACCCTGCTGCGTTGTAGTGCCGACCGCTACCGTACCACCTTGAACGGTCAGTGTGCCGGCGAATGTTGGACTGTCTGCAACATTCAAGGTCACCGAGCCGCCCGCACCGAGCGTAATGGTGCCGCCACCGGTCATATTGGTACCCGCAGTTACTGCAATCTGGGTATCGCCCTCAACTGCCGTATTAGCAATGCTGCCATAAAGGACAGCTATGGTTGGTGTCCAACCCTCACCCGGGGTGCCAGTGATATCAATACCGTTCCCAGCACTCAGGCCGATCACATAGTTACCCGTAGTGTCGGTACCGAGCGCCACAGAATTGGCTTGGATGGTAACAATACCTGTTTCGCTAATAGCGACGTCGCCGCTGATAGCCACATTCTCCCATTGCGAGTTACTAGCGTTATAGACCAAGACGTTGCCGCCAACTGGGCCCACAATACTCAAATTCGTCCCCTGCAATTTGGCAATGGTCGGGTTGGGATACGTGCCAGTGAGGTCACCACCCGCAGTGCCAGCCACGGTACAGTTGCCGATCGATAGACAAATATCTACGGCTGCCTGGCCGGGGTCAGGCAGTGTATAAATAGTATTCTGGCCGAGGTTACCAACCACGATACTGCCACTATTGCCCGTGCCAGTCAGGATGAGATTCGGCGTTGTGACGCTGGTAGCAAACGTCGGGTCATCAACAGTATTAATAGAACCACAGGCACCGCCGGCACCCAAGGTAATGCTGTCGCCGCCGCCAGTCAGGTTGCCGGTGCCGACTGGACAGGTTAGAGTCACATTACCCTGCACTGCGGTGCCGGCAACCGAGCCATATAGAACACTCAGGTTTGGCGTGCTGCCCTCGCCACTGTTGCCAGAGACACCCAAACCGGTGAGCGTACCAAGATTGGCCACATAGTCGCCCGTCGTATCGGTACCGAGTGCTACCGAGTTGGGTTGTATCGTCACTAAACCGGTATCGGAAACAGTCACGTCGCCACTGAATGACACGAATGTCGGCACGCCCGAGGCGTTGGCAATCAGGACCTGGCCGCCGACACCAGCCGCAGTCACCTGCAGGGCGCCGGTGCCATTGCCGTAGAGTACGCCGTTAGTCGTAAAGCTGGTGGCGCCGGTGCCTCCGCTGGAGACGGCAAGGGGCGCGCCAAGCACCAAGTCGCCCGCAACAGTTATTGTTGTACCGGACTGCGTGATGATGGAGTTCGCTATGGTATTACTGCCGGTAAATACGGGGATGGTACCATTTGTTCCGGTACCGGTTATTCCGCTGCCTGCCCCGCCATCGTCGTCGCTACATATCAGCTGGCCAGAACCGTCAGTGGTTAATGCACCGCCGTTGGCGTATGTCGTACAATCGAGGTCGGTAAAGATTATCGCACCGGAGCTAGTAATGCCGGCTGCAGCAGTGATGACGCCACTAGAGTCGACCGAGAAGGCATTGCCAGCGCCAACATTTAACGCCACGGTCACGCTTAGCGTACCTGTCACGTTGGTGCTGTCTTGCAGCTCAATGGTAGTGCCGGCGTCGATAGCTACCGTGTTGCCTGCAGCACTGGAAACCACCAACGCACCGCTGCTTTGCAATATTGGAGTAGTAACACTCGTTGAGAAGGCTGGATCTTGTACGGTCGCAACCGTTAGCGGACCATTGGCACCACCGTCAGTTAGTGTAATGTTGCTGCCGCCCGTTAGAACCCGCTCATTTGTAAGCGTGCCATCGAGTGTCGCAACGAGATATGGTGCAGTATTGGGTGCACTTCCAGTACCGCCGATACAGTTACCAGTCGTCACACACAATACCGCGTCGCCGCCTGCATCAGGCAACCGATAAGTACGATTCCCGCTCAAATTATCAGCAACAATAGTCACTGTATTGGAGCTGCCATCGCTCAGCACCAAGCTGCCAGCCTGGGTCAACGTGCCAAGTGTTGAGGTGCCGCCCTGTACTGTTAGATTACCGCTGAGCGTGAGACTGTTGAAGGTCGGTGATGAGCCGGTAGAAATATTCTGGATAGTATTAACGATACCACCACTTACACTAAAGTTCATGCCGTTAAATTGAGCAATTCCTTTGTTCGATGTACTGGCATCGTCGATGGTTATGGTGTCAACCAGGCCAGTCGCGTTAGCAATAGTTATGTTACCGGTCAGACCGTTTAACGACTGTACGGCGTTAGTCGGGCTCGTACAATTGGCCCACGTTGGCGCGCCACCAGTAGAGACCAAACACAGACCAGATGCCCCGGCTACAATGGAAGTAATAGCCCCTACACCATTACCAACCAACACGCCGTTCGCAGCTAGACTGGTTGTACCCGTACCACCGTTAGAGACGGATAATGGCGAGCCGAGGCTGGTCGTGCCAGTCACAGTCAGGTTGCCGTTAACCGTTATGGTTGTGCCGGACTCGCTCAGTAGCGAATCGGCAATAACCTGGGCGGCGGTAAACTTAGCAATCCGCCCTGCTGTACCGCCAGGGCTTGCCACTGTGCCTGCGCCGCCACCGATGAAGTCCAGCGTTATGTTGCCGTTACCGTCATCGGTCACCACCACCGCCGGATTGGCCGACTGAACGCTTATAACACCGGTATTGGTAATAGTTGTGCCATTAATAGCTATACCGTTTCCGCCAATAAGAGTGACGGCACCCGTCTGACCCTGTACCGATAAAACGCCGGTGTTGACGAGCTGTCCGGCAACTGCACTCAGTCCGTCGCCCAAAGATACTTGGCCTGTCATGCCGCCAATCTGCTCTACAACCGAACCAGGCTGCAAAACATCCGGAGTGCTCGGTTGTAGAGTAGTCTCATTGGTGTCGAGGAATACAAACTCGGTGCCGTTGAAGTATCCAAGCAGGTTTGTTTCTTGGTCGTAATAGAGTTGGCCGGGCTGCGGCGCCGAAGGCTGCAGCGACGGGGCGATTATGAGGCCTTCACCCACACGAAGCTGTCCATTCACTGCCACTTGCCGAGCAGTAAAGACAGGGTCAATGGCGCCTGCTGCCAGCGAGTCGAGCGGAATTGTTTGCGTGTCGAAGGACGAAGCAGGATTGACAGTCTCTATATTGGCCACCTCTCGCCTGCTGCTCCACGCCAGAAAAGCGCCACTGCCAAGAACCGCCAGCACCAAAAGGGCAATCGCGCTCCATCTGAAAAACAGCTTCAGAATACGGCGGTACCTACTGGACTTCGACGGCATAGCAACCACATCAATGCCACCCGGATTCGTAGGATCGTACGACAGAGCACCCGGATCGACCGGCTCGGGGGCCACAGCCAAAGAAGGCGGCGATTGCGACTCGCTGCTGTCAGAGGGCATGACAGTGGTGTTTGGATCTTGTGGTTGCACGGTTTTTTGTATTTATTTTTTCCCGTTTTTCTTGTGTTTTTTGCCGACCTCAAAATGGTTATTCTTGTCGTATTTTACCCCTGTTAGAGACAGAGATGCAACACCTTGTCTGGAATGCTGTGGATAATCGCCATAAACAAAACTAACCATATATGGCTAGTTTTGTTTATGGACTGTGCAATTATTGCACAAACTAAACCCTGTATCCTTACAGGATTTGGGACCTCCGGAGCTTTATAGCCGTATGTGAGCATAAATAAAAGACCCTTTCCAGGGTCTTTCCAGCCTGCCTGGCGAGCCTTCAGGATTACGTTATCAGGACTAGATAAACGATAAACATCGTAAGCACCATAACACCGCACACCGTAAGCCCCACCTGAACCAGGCTCTTATGTACTGCTCTCTCAGAAAGCGGATTGCGGCCAATAGAAATGATACTTGAACGAACCGAGGAGTACAGCAATATTGCCACAGTTATAAACATAAAGAGTATAAGAAAACCGGCAATCATTACACGTATTGGCGAAACTGATCGTCCGGCTATGCTGTTGGCAAAATCCTGCAAAGCCTGAGGCACGAAAGAGCTTGGCCCTCCTTGGGGAACGCTATAAAAAACCCTGTCCACCTGCACCAGGATGGCTCCGATACGAACGGTCCGCTCATTTCCTTCCTTGTCGCGAATGGTCCGCGTTTCGGTCTCTACGCTTGACAGGCTGGCTTGAGCGGTACCAATCACCAATGTATTGGTCAGCGCCTTCATGCCTACGCCCGCTATGGGCGATACAGTAATTTTATCCCCCACTTCCACATTACCATTAATATCGCTTACCAGTGCGTATGCTTCGCCAGTGGTAATAACCTGTACCGTGCCATCGTCATTCGATAGCTCGATGAGCGCATTCTCTCCAGCTACACCAAGCATGCGGTCTACATTCTCAATAGTACTTAACTCTATCGTGTTGGCCGCTTCTGACTTCAAACTTACAAGCGCACCCGACACGATATTTGGATCATCAGTAGCAAATGCTTGCGCAATAGAGGAAGCGCCCTCCACCCGAAGAGACGAAACACCCAGCACAAGAACCGTCATAGCAACGGCTATACCTAGATATAATCTTGCCCCGCCCTTCCAATATTTAGACACGTGAGATCACCTTCGTGTTACTGCTTACGATTATACCCACTAGTTCCGACACAGTAAACGCACACCAAATTCTTTTAGCATGGCTTGGGCACGCTTTTTGTGGATGTGCACACAGCGCACCAACGAGACCATAAATACCCCAAGTCCCTACCCATTTTATCGAGGTGTGGTACGCTCTTGGCGTATGTGGAAGTAGTCTACGCCAAAGGAGCGGGATGAGTCCCCGTTTAGCTTGCTTATCTCTACGAATGGTGATTTATTCTGTGTCGCCAAGGCGGGTATATTGGTGGTAATAGTGCCAAGCGTTGTCCAGCTAGTATCCGATTCGTGCTTAACATAGTATGTAACACTTGTCGGGCTGTTAACCACGATACGTAGACTTGTATTGCCAGTCTGTACAGACTTAGAAGATACCCCCGTGGTACAGTTCTCGTTTGTACAGGCTCTATAGCGCCATAAGTCGCCACTACCAGGACGGTAGTATTCGAAGAAGATGCCGGTATGGCCGCACCACTCATTGGCATTACACAGGCCAATGTTGATTTCGTACTCCTGGTTCGAGGTAGACAAGTTATCTATAAAGATGTTGGTTTCTATTACCTCGCCCCCGCCCAATGTCAGCTGGCCATTAATGCTATACAGATACAATTGCGTCCATGAACCGCTGTTGCCCACTGTCAGAACAACCCATCCAGGGCGGCCAATCTTACTGTTGTCGGGGTTGACCATATCGATATCGGAACCACTACCATCTCTAGCACCTTCCCAGCCGTATAAACTTTGGATCTCAATGCTGCTAGATGTGTATAACGAAGGGCCAACGAAGTCCTCCTCTATGTTGTAACCCCAGCTTAGGCTGCGTGGGCCGTTACACATCTGCCAGCGGCCATCCATGTGACAACGCATAACGCCCATTGCGGCATTGTAATACATGGCGCCGTTTACACCCGAGGGGTCGCCACTGGTGTTCTTGGTGTCAAGCACCAATAGCGCGCCGGTGCTATCGGCGGATGGGTCACCTATGTAGACGCGCAAGTTGGTAGTATCGGCGGTAAACAAAGGCATCGACGAAGCGTTCAATATTCTGAACGCGGTCGTCGAGTTGGTGGAATTTTGCGCCGTAATCGCACCGTTCGCGCCGCTAATGCCCAAAACTGTTGCTAACGCGTTCAGGGTGCTGCTATCGCCGCTCGGGTCGGCGACCGGATCAGAAATCTGGAAGTTGATGTCGCCGCCGTTTGCACTACCGGTTCCTTGTCCGCCTGCGATAGTTATGCTGGCGCCCGCCGTGTTGGAATTCAGCGCCGAGCTGGCCTGCAGAATGAAACCGGCAGGACTATTGACCCTGACACCGTTGCCAATGACAGCGTGGTTGATCGGATACAGGGTGGAGCCTATAACCAGTTGGTTGGATGTCGTGGTTTCGGCCCCTTCGCCGATCGCAATGCTTTCGCTATCGGCTACGGCCTGATAGCCGATGGCCACCCCGTGGGCTTCTGCAACCGCTTCGGAGCCAAGCACGGTAGCGGAATCGGCCGCGTTAGCCGCATAGCCGACTGCGATCGAACGAGTGGCAGCCGATGCACTTGTTCCTACCGCCAAGGCGAACTGCGAACCGTTTGCCACAGTAGCATTCAAGCCGAATGCCTCGGTATTGGTGCCGGTCTGCGGGTTGCTAATGTAGGCGTTCGCGCCCTGCAACAGCAGATCTATGCCGCTTGCCAATGTTATATTGCTGGCACCAATGGTTAGGCGGGCGGCGTTGTTGCGCTCCAGGATCAAATCATTATTGTCGTTGGTACCGATTGTCATGGTTGTGCCAAAAGAATTACCACCTTGTAACACGTCGCCAACACCGGCACAGTTACCAGAGTCAAGACAGATAACACCATCGGCATCGGGCAGCGTAATTGTTCGTGCGGCAGTGGCTGTTTGGGAAGTAAGCGTTATGAGGTTGTTGTTCGAGGCATTACTAAATAGCAGTGCGCCGGTGAGCGTTCCCCCCTGCCCCAAGATAACCTGGCCGTTTAGTGTGTCGCCAGCCAGCACAGATGTGCCAGCACTAGTGAGGAGCTGGAGTGCAGTGCTTGAGTTGGTCGAGCTTTGGATGACGACTTCGCCGGCGCTGTTGACGCCAAACATTACCTGGCCAAGGCCGGAGTTGTTGCTGGCGCGGACGGTGAGCAGGTAGTCATTAATACTAATGTCTGCGTCCTGGATCTCTACGCCAAGTAATGTATCGTTTACTTTAATCTTTGGCGTAGTACCGCCAAGCGAGAAGTTGTAGGCGGTCTGGAGTGTGGCGCCCAGGTCAGCACAGTTGCCGGTGTCGAGACAGATTGTACCATCGGCGTCAGGTAACAGAATGGTCCGGTCGTCAGTAAGTGCGTCAGACAAGATGGTTACGGCGTTATTGTCGTTTGCATTGTAAAAGACAAGGCTGCCGTTTACTGCACCGGCTGTACCGAGCTCAACCTGTCCGGCGGTGGTGTTGACGGTTAGCACCCGTACGCCTGCGGCATTCTGGATGTTGAAGGCGTTTGTGGAGTCGGAGCTGTTTTGGAAGGCAACGGTGGCGCCGGTAAATGTCTGGCTGGCGTTGAGTTTGGCAAGGTTGCTGCCGTCGCTGAGGTCTGCGGAGGAGATTGGTACGCCGTTAATCTGGATTTGGCCGCCACTGGTTATGTTGAGGTTGCCGCCAACTGTTATGGTGCTGCCGCTCTGGCTTAAGATTGAATCGCCGAGCTCGTCGGTGTCGGTAAAGAGAGCAATCGTGCCTGGCGTGCCGGATCCGGTGAGCGCGCCGCCGCCAAGACAGCTGCCCCACTGGATGGTGGTGGCGGTAGATACCAGACACTCGCCATTATTACCACGAGCCAATCGGGTGACGTTAACGCCATCGTGGTACAACAGGTCACCTTGGGTGGTAAGGCCAGCAAGGTTGTTAATGGCACCCTGCTGGGTGGTTGCGCCAGTGCCGCCGTGCGCAATGGCAATGGCAGCACCCTGCCAGGTGCCTGTTGAGATTGTGCCAACACCAGTAATGCCGGTGTATGCGCCAGAAATGACGCTGCTTGACACAGTGCCTATAGTCAATGCCGAAGCATTGAGGTTAGTAAGGTTAACACCTGACAATGCCGGCAACTCGCCAGAACCATTAAGCTGTACCAGCTGGTTGGCGCCGTTGAAGGTATTGCCCTGCAAGGTGACTGCCGCACCCAGGCTGAGCGTAATGGTGTCAACACCATCGTCACTTACGACAATCTGATCAGCCGTTCCTTGAAGTGTCAAAGCAGCAACCAGCCCGTTTAGAGAAGTTACGCCGCTTGGCCCGCTACCACCCTCACAATCATCCCAAATAAGCTGGTTACCGGCACCTTTCTTAAGACACTGAAAACTATTACCGGCGGTAGTGGGCAAGATAAATGTTAGGTCGCTGGCAAGATTGCCAACCTCGAGTGTAACGGTTTGACCATCACCATCATGAATGACCAGGCTGGCAGCCTGTGAGGTGGAGCCAATTGTTACTGTGCCGCCCTCAACTGCAACGTCGCCGGTCAGTGTTAGGCCGGCAAATGTTGGACTGGCTGCAGTGTGAATATCCTGCGGCGCAGAGATAGTAATGGTGTCGTTGCCGTCATCAGTGACGACGATGCGGTTGGTAGTGCCTTGTATGGTCAGCGCGCCGCCAAGGCTATTGAGCGAAACGACGCCGCTTATCCCGCCAAGACCCCCTTCGCAATCATCCCAAATGAGCTGATTGCCGCCACCTTGTTTTAGACACTGCGCCACGTTGCCGGCACTACTTGGGAGAATGAACGTTAGATTGCCAGTAGAATCGCCTGCTTGGAGCGTAGTGGTTTGGCCATTACCATCATGAAGGACTAAACTGCCGACCTGACCGACAGTTCCAAGGGTAATGATTCCACCTTCAACCACAACATTGCCAGAAAATGTCGGGTTGTCTGTTACATGTAGAGTTATCGTGCCACCCAATGCAACACTGCCGCCGCCAGTTAAGTTCGTACCTGCCGTTACCGTTAATTCGCCACCGTTTACCAAACGTGCATTGTCGATGGTTCCGCTGCTAATAGCCGAGCCATTAAGATTTGTTAGTAGCGCACCAGAAACAGCGGGAAGCTGACCGAAGCCGTTAAGCTGTACCAGCTGGTTGGCGCCATTGAAAGTATTGCCCTGCAAGGTGACGTCCGATGCTAAACTCAACGTCAACGTATCGCTGCCGTTATCGGTGACCACAATCTGGCCAGCTGTACCCTGGAGCACTAAGTCGCCAACCAGACTGTTCACCGACGAAACGCCGCCACCCGGGCCGCCATCATCATTGGCACATATCAGATTGCCCGATGCGTCGGTAGTTAACGTGCCGCCGTTTGCAAATGCCGAACAGTTAAAGCCGGTCAGGCGGATTTGGCCTGCACTGGTAAGCACAATGTCACCGCTTGCTGCGGCAATGGTGGCTGTTGAGCCTTGCAGGAATGCAGTTTGTCCGGCTGCGCCAACGGTTAGTGCGCTGGAGGGATTAATACTATTTGTGTTCAATCCAGCGAAAGTAGGTGTAGCGCCAGTGTGGATGTCCTGAATAGTGTTAATGACGCCCGCACCGTTGTCGGTAAAGTTGGCGCTGCTAAACTGGGCAATGCCTTTGGCTGAAGTGCTGGCGTTGTCAATGGTAATGATACTGCCAGCAGCGCTGGCATTGGCAATGGTCAGTGCGCCATTAAGACCATTGAGGGTTGTGACGCCAGAAGCGCTTGGGCAGGCGGTAAAGATTGGCGCGCCTGCGGTAGAAAGTAGACACAAGTTTGGTCCCGGAGCAGTGACGGCAGTAATGGGGCCAGTGCCATTGCCAATGAGGACGCCGTTGGGCGCAAACGAGGTGGCACCAGTACCGCCGTTACTGACGGTAAGTGGATTACTTAAGCTTAATCCTCCAGTTACTACGTGTAAGTCGCCGCTAACAGTAACTGTCATCCCGCTTTGGGAGATGAGCGAGTTTTCTATGTTCTGGACATCGGTAAAGACTGGTATGCGTCCGACAGTGCCGCCGGAGCTGGATACAGTACCGTTGCCCGCACCAACGTTGGCGATGGTGTAGGTGCCGCTGCCGTCGTCTGTGACCTGGATACCACTGCCGCCAACAATGTTGAGCACGCCTGAGTTTTGGAGTACATTGCCCGCTATGCTTAAGCCAGCGCCCACGGCAATGGCTCCCGTACTGCCACCAAGGGATATGACGCCGTTGTTGACGAGTGATCCTCCGGCTACCGTCAGCCCAGGGCCAAGGCCAATCTGGCCAGTGAGGCCGGCGATCTGCTCAACACTTGGATGGATGACGATGTCGGGAATTTCTACAGCGTCCAGGTAGACGAATTCGGTGCCGTTGAAGTAGCCAAGCAGATTGGTGTTCTGGTCGTAGTACAGCTGGCCGGGCTGTGGGGCGGATGGCTGGAGCGATGGGGTTAATATCATGCCCTCACCTACCTGCAGTTGCCCGTTGACGATGACCCGACGGACAACTAGTGCTTTCTGGACAAAGTCAACGGCGAGTGAGTCTAAGGGAACAGTTTGCGTTTCGAATGAGTCGGAAGGGTTGGCGGTTGTCAGGCGGGCTGCTTCCCGGCGGCTACTCCATACAAGCAGCACGCCAACACCAATGAGTGCGACCACCGCAATAGCCACCGCTCCCCACTTGAGGAATAGCCGCATGAGCCTACGGAATTTGCCTTTCTGTGGATTGGCAGGCATGATGTCCGGAGTATACGAATACGAGCCTGAAGGGTCGGAAGACAGGAGCTCGGGGGATACTGGTTCTGGAGCCACAGCCAAGGAGGGCGGCGATTGCGAGTCGTCACCAATGGGAGGAATGGGGGTGGTATTTGGGTTTTGGGGTTCCACGGTTTTGGTGTTTGTGTTTATTTGGTTTCGTTTTGTTTCTGTTTTCCTCTACATGACGTAACACCGTATACAAGATGTATTCTACTCTTGTAAAACAGGGGATACAAGGGGCATGCTGTGGGAAACTTTAGCGTTTTTACAAATATCCCCACAGCTACTCACTTACCACAATCGGAACGCTAAAAAACAGGAGCGGCGTCGACTTCAGCTTTGTCTTTTTAAACACTCAATAATTACATCTCTCCTGGGCATGACTGTTTAATTCCTGAGATCAAAAAACAACATAATCGGCACGAGCCGTCATCGGCGTCATGAAGATTATGACGCCATCCCATTAGCAAGACCGTTGCTAGCCATGACTACCAAATGAGCATGCAAGGCAAATGCAACGATCGCCCCAATACAGCAACCCGAGGGGAGATTGTCGACAACGAAAAAGTCGGCGTAACTAACCAACTGGCACATCCCGCAGCATTGAGCCCGGGTCGAGAATTCTGCTGCACTATGCAGCCATCTTGCCAAATGACAAAGATGTGTTGCCAGCACCAAAGCTAATCGGAACGAGAAGAACCAACAACCAGCATTTAGGCCGGCCGCGGCGCCGCTGTTTTTATTTTTGTCTGTCTATTTGTTTTGTTTTTGGTTTTTATTGCTACGTCATACCCATTTAATGCCGCAACAAGTACGACAAATCCGATTAGCTGTAGCCATTTTGTTGTTCACCCGCAGAACTTAAGGATAGTGCATGGTATATATCCCCCTTTCTGCAGCTTACATAAAACGAGCCCGCACTTTCTCGCCATTGCCGAAAGGAGGCGCCTGGCGGGCGGTGCGGGCGGTATGCTTAGTGTTGATTTTGGTTTTTGTTATTGAGTACATTTTTTGTTTATGTAAACTGCACTTTTAGAGTACACCTAGACCGTGCCACGATGCAATACTAACCGCTTATGTTATCCACTAACACCTTATTAGATAGTGCATATTGTCTGCATTTCAGTTATAGTTAACGTTTGTATGGACATAGACAATAGCGCGCCCCCAGTGCCACCAAACCGATTCGACCCGCGGACGGACAGAAGGCGCAATGCGGCGCGCAAAGATAATATTCGCAGCGCGCTTTCTACTATCGGCATTCTCCTAACAGCACCACTTATAGCCGTTTTCTTAACAGTATTTGTATTTCAGTCATACCAAGTTGACGGCGCGAGCATGGAGACAACTCTTTCGCACAACGACCGGCTCATCGTTTGGAAGCTGCCAAAAACGTGGTCGAAAATCACTGGGCATGGGTACGTGCCGAAGCGCGGCGACATAATAGTGTTTGTTGAGCCGAGCATCAGCCAATTTGGCCAAGACCCCAAAAAGCAGCTCATTAAACGCGTCATCGGGCTACCTGGTGAACGAGTTACTGTACAGGACGGCAGAATCATCGTATACAACCGGGAACACCCGGACGGTTTCGAGCCGGACAGAACGCTGCCATACGGCACCGCCATTCAAGACAACACACCCATTGAGGGCTCCTGGGATGTCGGCCCAAACGAAGTGTTCGTTGTTGGCGACAACCGTAGCAACTCGCTCGATTCGCGCACCTTTGGACCGATTCATGTCGAAAACATCGTCGGAAAACTCATCATCCGAGTGCTACCACTCAGCGAAATGCAGCGCTTTTAGCCTATATCGAATCAAGGGCTTAATTTAAGCTTCTAAATATCTGCTCTAGCTCTTCATCGCTCTTAAAGCGTATTTCGAGCTTGCCGCCCTTGGCCATACGGCGAATGTGGACCGGCATACCGCCTAATCGCTTGCTCAGCTGCTTGGTTTCCGGCGTTTCGGTCCGCATGCGCTCGCGCGCCGCTTTTGATTCCTTAAAGCCCTCGCGGTACGAAACTACAAATTGCTCTGCCTGGCGTACCGACCAGCCGTACCGAAGAATGTTGTTTAGCAATTCCTGTTGCTTTTCAGGATTATCCTTGAGCGAAAGAATGGCGCGGGCATGGCCCTCAAAAATACGTCCTTCAGTTAACGCTTTTTGCGCTTCCTTTGGAAGCTGTAAAAGCCGAACGATGTTATTAAC
>Ga0207869_1001121_pt1 | contig 15118 bp, 17 predicted proteins | sample HigsolmetaAR205D_FD_184837 | JGI IMG/M metagenome (GOLD analysis project Ga0207869, IMG submission 184837) | Ionic liquid and high solid enriched microbial communities from the Joint BioEnergy Institute, USA - AR20-5-D (SPAdes) (version 2) ...
TCTGAGACGGACCCGGAAGTCGCCCGGCGCCATGTAGGCCTCGGTGACGGGCATCAGCGCATCACCGCCCTCACCGATTCGGCGACCTGGCCGACGAATTGCTGGGCGAGGGCGGCTCCGCCCTCGCCGTTGCCGTCGGCGTCGTCGACCGCGACCCCGATCCAGAAGGGGAAGACCTGGTCGGCGTCGTTGGCGATGATGCCGCCGTTCACTTCGGCGGCCGTGAACGCCTTTGGGGTGCCGAGGAACCAGCGGGACCCGTCGATGGTGTCGTCGAAGCGGATGAACGAGGCGGTTCCGCCGGGGCGGGTGGCGGCGGCGGCCGAGGAGCGGTAGACGCCGTGGCCCTGGGGGACGGCCCCGTCGAATTTGTACACGAACGTCACCAGATGAGCGCCCCGGCGGACGGTTATGTCCAGCTCATGCTTCGCCGTGGATGCCTGGTCCTCGACGGCGTCGCGGACGAGGCGGACGATCACACATTCGGGGTCGTTGCGGAGGCAGGTGACGTAGTCCCAGCGGGGGATGAATGAGGTGTCGGCCCAACTGATCCGGAACGTGACCCACGACTCCCAGTCGGACCCGTTCCACACTGCGAGCTCGAAGCGGCCGTTGGATACTCCGGGGGAGCTGACGGCGGGGCGGAGGCGGATCGTCTTGCCGTTGATCTCCCAGTCGGCCGGGTCCATCGGCATGTCCCGGCCGGCGCGGAGGAACCCGCCGGCCCACAGTTCGACGCCGCCGCGGTAGTAGTCGGCGGGGTCGACAGACCAGGTCGGGTGGGTGCCGGGAGGAATGTCGTAGGCGACGAGGATCGGCCCGTCCTCGGTGGGACGTTCGATGAGTGACGGGGCGGCGCCGCCGGCGGAGTAGGCGCGGGCACCGACGGGAGGGGAATGCCAGAACGAGGGTTCGGTGTCGAAGTCCTCAGCGGCGGACACCATCGACAAGAGGCTCTGGTACTCGAGTTCGGCGAACGACCCGAGCCACTCGCAGTTGATCTCGAACCGGAAGTAGCCGGGGTCGAGGAGGGCGCCGTCGGTCCAGCGGATGTCGATGTCGGCGTCGGTGATGATGGCGGCGCCGTTGAGGGTGTCGTCGGTGTCGTAGGCGACCGTGACGAGCTTGCCGATCTGGGCGATGAGCTCGTTGCGGAGGAGCTGGGTTTCCTCCAACGTTTCGGCCCGCAAGTAGCCGGAGATGTTCAGTTGGCGGCCGTCGTGGGTTCCCCGGTAGCCGAGGAACTGTGGTTCATTGAGCTCGACATCGAGGCCGACCCGACCGATACGCAGGTTCCCTCTCGGCAACATGCAAGGTCCCTCCTGTGGTGAGTGGTTGCTCAAGCGCCGCCGGGGATCCGCCGATACGATCAGGGTGGGAAGCCGAGAAAGGAGAGATGGCGTGGATCCCCGCGAGGCGCAGATGGTGTACACCCCGAAGAAGGTGAATCATCTGTTGCATCTGGTGCTGACGATCCTGACCTTTGGCCTGTGGGGGATCGTCTGGGCGTTCAAGGCGCTGATGACCCCGTCGCAGCGGACGCAGATCCGCCGATACAACGCCCGGGCCCAGGGGCGCCGCTTCCGCCTCTAGAGCCGCCGCTGCGGCATCCCCCGCTGGAACGTCTCGAGCTCCCGGGCGATAGCCCTGCGCGATGCGAGGCCGACAGCGTGCGGATCGGTGGCACCGCGGGCGTCGACGAGCACTTTGAGGTTGATGGTCGTGCTCGATGCCGTTGCGGCGGCCATGGATTGGGCGAACGCCGGGATCGATGGCCAGATGAAGCCTCGGTGGGCGGGTCCGAGTTGGAGGACTTCTGTGCGGCCGCCGTCGCCGACGAGGTAGGTGCCGCCGGGGTCGACTCTGCCGCCGAGGGCGCGGGGGATGAAGTCGGCTGAGGAGGTGCCGGGCCGACCGAGGATCGGGCGGTCGCGGCTGATGGCTTGGATGCGGGCGGAGGTGACGAGGGAGAGGTCGATTTCGATGTTGGCTCCGCGGACGCCGCGGGCGATCGCTTCGACGACGCCTTCGCCGATTTCTTCGGCTTGGGAGTAGAGGGTGAGGGCTTCGGCGGCCATAGCGAGGCCGAGTTCGCCGGTGACGGAGGTACCGAGTTCGCGGGCCTCCGACAGCATCTCCTCGAGTTCGAGAGCGCGGGCGCCTCCGGTGTCGAGGTCGGCGACCACGTCCTCGAGGTCGGCGAGGCCTTCCACGCCTCGGGCCCGGAATTCCTCCAGGAGATTCGTGAGGCCGGCCTCCTGGAGGACCTGGAGGCCTTCCAGCCACCGCTCGGCTTGGTCGATTCGGGTCTCGGCGTTCTGGATCATGGCGTCGAGGCCGGAGGCGAGGACGTTCTCGACCTTCTCGCCGTCCCGTTCGATCGGCTCGCCGAGGATCTTGGTCAGCTCAAGCTCGGGGGCCTGTTCGAAGATGTTGATCCAGTTCTGGAACTCGCGGTTGAGTTCGTTGCCCCATGTTTGGGCGAGGTCGTAGATGGCTCCCTCGAGGGCTTCGATGCGGTTGCGGTATTCCTCGGCGGCGGCGGCGGAGTCCCGCCACGCGTCGCCTTGCTGTTCGGCGTCCTTAAAGTATGCGCGGAGCGCCCGGTCGGCGGCTTCCCTATCGAGGTTGCGTTGCGCTTCGAGGAAAGCGTTGACGGCGTCCTCACCTTCCTTGTAGCGAGCCTGGACGGTGGTGAGGGCTTCCTCGGTGAGAGAGAGTACGGAGCCGGTGGCGCCGACGCGGCGGGCGAACTCGTGCGCGGAGATATCGCCGGCTTGGAATGCCCGTTCGGCTTCGGTCTGGTACTCCCGGAGTTTCTGGTTGACCGCTTCGATGTCGTCGGGGTCGCCGAGGACGAACCCCACCGCCTGTTCGGGGGTGATGGCCAGCTCGCGGAGGAGGTCGACGAGCAGTTGGGCGTCGCCGACGATATCGGCGAGCTGGTCGCCGACTTCTTCGAACAGGCGGGTGTCGTCGCCGGTGGTTTCGAATTCCTCGATCGCCGATTTGAGGCGGCCGACGGCGGCCTCGGCTTCCCGGCCTTCTCGGGTGATCTCACCAACAGCCCAAGCGACCAGGCCGAGGCCGGCGATCACCGGGTGGGCAAACAGGGCGTTGAGGCCGATCGCCACCAGGCCGAGGAGGGCGGGGAGGCCGCCGAGGCGGTTGTTTAGGTCGATGAGGAATCCGATGATGGCGGCGCCGCCGGCGACGACGTTGCCGATGGCGGTCCGGAGCCCATCGGTCGCTTCCCAGAATCTGATTGCGGCGTCGACGGCCCGGTCGAACAGTTCGGGGAGCCGTTCGATGTTGCGGCGGAGCGTGCGGAACAGGTCCGATTGGGTGAACTCTTCCACGAACGGCTTGATGCGGCGCGTGAGCCGGTCGAACCCTTCGGTGACGGCGACGAAGAAGTCTTTGGCGACGGGGAGGATGTTGGTGACGAGCGCCTCCCCGAACCGGGACATGGCGGCCCGCATGTTCGAGAAGGTGCCCCGGGTGGTTTCGCCGAGTTTGAGGGCGGCGCCGCCGATGTTGTCCTCGAGGACCTGGAGGAAGATCTCGGAGTTGACCTTCCCATCCTCCACCATCTCCCGCATCTCCAGGGCGGACACGCCGTACTGGTCGGCGAGCATCTGGAGGATGCCGATGTTGGCGACGTGGAGCTGGTTCACCTCCCGCATCGTCAGGCGGTCGGAGGCGAGGACCTTGTTGATGATCTGGCCGGCCCGCTCGAAGTCGTTGCCCATGAACGCGGCGGCGTCGCCGGTCAGCCTCAGGACCCGGGTGAGGTCCTCGCCGGCTTCGACCCCGGCGGCCATCGCCTGCGCTGCCGCGCCGGCGGCGGCGTCCAGCCCGAACGACGTGCCTTTGACGGCGTCGAGCGCCGACGTCATCGCCGCTTCGACCCCTTCGGCGTCGTGGCCGAGGGCGGACAGTTTGGCGCGGGCGTCCTCGATGTTGAGTGCCCTGTCGAGGCCTCCCTTGATCGCTATGGCGCCGACGGCGGTCGCGACGCCGGTGACGGCGAGGACGGCACGCTGGCCCCAGGTGACCAGGGCGTCGAGGTCGCCGCGGACGTTCTCTCCGAGGCGGCGGGCGAAGGTGTCGAGGGAGAACCGGGCGGTGTCGAAGCCCTTGGCGAACCCTTGAGCGAACCGCTGGGCCTTCGTGTTGACCTGGTCGAGGGACCGCTGCGTTTTCGTGGAGAAATCCTCGGACGCCTTGACGGCCGCCTCGAACGCGCGGCGGGCCTGGCGGTCGTCGCCGAGGATCTCGATGGTGATCTGCCGGGAGTTTGATCGGCTCCCGCCGCGGCGAATCGCCATGCGGTCCTCCCTTCGTCAGAGGGGGGTGTCAGTCGCCGCGTCGACGTCGATCGACTCGAGGCCGGCGGCGAGCTGGTTGAAGGCGTCGAGGTCCATCGCGAAGTCGGTGACCTGCATCTGGGCGCGGATGCGGGAGTCGGTCACCTTGGCTCGGGTGATGGCGTAGAGGAACGCCCGGATTCGAAGCGCCGACGCCTTGAGATCCTCCACCTTGATCTCCCCAGAGGCGAACAGGGCGTAGGTGTCCGGGTCGGCTTCCTCCCAGAAGGCGGCGGCTTGGAGGTCGGTGAGCATGAAATCGGCGGCGGCGAGCTCCACCCTTTCGGTCAGGGTCTCGCCTGTAACGTCCGTTATGGACACTGTGACGGCCACGATCGGCGTATCCAAGGGTTGAGTCACGGTTGGTTCCTTTCGGGGCAGAGACGACGCCAGATCCCGGATCTGGGCGACGGCGATGTCGCCGGCTGAGTGGAACGTGTCGGGGGTCCGGCGGGCGGCTTCGAGCTGCTGCTCGGGGGTGAGCGCCTCGTAGAGGTCTCGGTCGAAGTGGCGGACCGGGTAGCGTCTCACCGCTCCTCCTTCTGCTTCTTCTGCACGCGTCGAACCCGGGCGTAGGTGACGCCCTGTTCCTGTTCTTCGATGCGGCTCTCGCCTTCCTTCCGTTTGGCAGCGACTGCGCAGGCCTCGAGGTACCACTCCCACTCGTTGGGGTCGTTGTTCTCGCCCCAAGAGTGGAACGATCCGCAGTAGGGGCACTTGTCGCCTTGGGCGATGTGCCAGGCGATCGCTGCTTCCTGGCTGCGTTTCGGCCAGGACTCGAACTCGTGGAGGGGGATCCCGAGTGGGACTATGTAGTCGAGGGTCGCCCGGTACCAGTGGTCGGCCCGGTACCGGGCTTGGTGAAATCCAGGTCAGGGACGAGGGCGTTGAGGGCGTGCGCCTCGAGGAACAGCTGCCTCCGTTCGCCGGCCGAGGCGAGTTCCCACAGTTCGGCCGGGTCGACGCCTTCGGGTTCGACGATGCAGGCGGCGACCAAGGCGGGCATGAAGTCGTCGGTCCACTGCCGGCCGGCTTTCACCGCCTCCGGATCGGTCTCCCGGTACTGGTCTTTCAGCTCCTCGTATTCGCCTCCGGGAAGGGTGCGCAACACGACGGTGATGGTCGCGTCGGCGACCCGCCGCTCTAGTTCGGGGATCCGTTCCCGCAGCTTCGGGTCGCGGCTCCGTTTCGCTTCCTCCAGTTCGGCGAGGGCTTCCCCATCCGCGCAGAGAGGCACCCGCCGGGTAGCGGGTGCCTTCTGCCTGCGAGCCTTCCATTCGGCCCAGTCCATTATGCGGCGACGACCTGCTTCAGCTCGTGGGGGACACCGTTGAAGGCGATCGAGATCACCCCGATCATGAGCTCCCCACGTGCGATCGGCTCACCGCGGTTGCCGACCTCCACCGGGTACGCCGTGTACACGTCGCCCTCTTCCGGCAGCGGGTCGGACGGGTCGGACGTGTCGGACACGCCGTAGGGGAACACGACGAACGTCCCGACGGTGCGGCGGGCGAACAACGCGAAGGCGATATCCGCCGTGTCGGATCCGGGGGACTGCGGGTCCCGCTTACGGACGACGTTGAAGTCGCCGGAGCCGCCGCCGTACACCGACGCGACCTGAGTTTGGAACCCAGACGCCAGGGTGCCGGCGTCGACGAACTGCGACCCGGCCGGCGACGGGAGGCCCTGCTGGAGGAAGTCGGTGACCCGGACGAGGGACTGAGCCTCCGTCTCGGTCATGGCGTCGAAATCCACCACGGAGCCGGCTGCGGCCCAGTAGATCTCGACGATTTCCTGTGGGGTGAATGGGACAGCCATTGCTCAGTCCTCCTTCCTGGCTTGCCGGGCGGCCCGGCGGGCCTCCTGGCGGGCCTTCCGGCGCGCCATCCGTTCTGCGCGGACGCGCTCGTCGCGGGCCTTCACCCGGGCGTTCCAGGCGTCCTCGAGCTGCTTCGGGCGGGGCCCTTCCTTCCATCCCTTCGCCTCGTAGGCGGGGAGAGCGACGGCGGGAATCACGGTCTGCCCACCCGACTCGGGGTGGTGGATCGTGATCACGCCGCCGGAGCTGGTTTCAGCCATCGCTGGCTCCTTTCCTCTCGCGCGCGATACCCACCGGCTGACTGGTGGGCGGGTGCTTTCGTCCCCCAAGCGGGGGAAAACTCAGGTCATGCGTTGAAATGCCGGGCGAGGAGACCTTCGAGACGGTCGAGGAACACCTCTGCCACCTCTTGGCGGGTGTCCCGGATCGCCGGGTAGAGGATGTAGCCGTCCTTCTTCTTCGGCTTGACCGTGTACCAACGGTCCATGTTCCCGAACAGGGGAGCCCGACCGCCGAACTCCTGCACGAAGGCGTCGGTGGTGCGGGACCGCCCCTTCGGTCGGTGCCCGTAGAAGCGGATAGCGGCGGCGCGGGTGGTGCCGACGGCGACGATCCGGCTGGGCAACTGGGTGCCGGCAGCGTTCGCCCGGGCGGCCTTGACGGTGATCTCGGCGGCCTCTTTAGCGGCGGTTTGGATTACTCGGGGGGTGCCGTCGGTGGTGGCCCGGAGGGCCCGCTGCAATTCCCGCAGTTGGGATACGTTGAGGCGGACATCCAACATCAGGTAATCACCTCCGAGATGGCGAGGGTGAACTGGATCTCCGCTTCGGCGACGTTGGTGATGCGGAACCCGAGCGACCATTCGACCAGGGTCATGTCGTCGACGACGACACCGGGGAGGGCGAGGCGTTTGCCGTGGCCGATCTCGTCGAGCCAGGCGTTGAAGTCGTTGAACATGGCGACGGCTCTGGTCTCGGCTTCAGCGAAGTCGTCGTCGGAACCTCCTGCCCGGCCCCACCACAGCGCCATCGATATCTCGTAGTCCTCCATGGTGGAGGACCCGGCGAAATCGACGAGTTCGGTGTCGCCGGATGGGATCCCTCCGAACATGAGGGCTTTGCTGTTCGACGAGTCGGCCGGCCGGGGGTATCTCTCGATGGTGACGCCTTCGAAGGTGGGGCGTTGAGCGAGAGCCTCAGCGATCGCAGCCCGGATGGGTGTCGGGTTCATGCGACGACGAACCTCCGGTCTTCCTGACGGCACCACTCGTTCACTTCAGGGACGCGGGAGGGGCGGCCGTTGTTCTGCGGTTCCCACCCGTAGGAGCCGAGGTCATCCGATGAGCTGGTAGCGGCCCGGTTTAGGCGGCTGGTGGGGAGCCGGTCGGCGAGCTCGAGGAGGGCGATCCGGTCGACTCCGCCGCGGAGGTGCGGCACCCCGTACTCGTAGTCGATCGTGACCCGGCGTTCTCCGTCCGAAGCTTGGAAGCGGCCGTCCCACCAGGTGACCTGCCATCCGTCGACGTCGACCGAGTCCGGGTCGACGGGTTCGCCGTTGATGGCGATGATCCGGTTGATGTCCCGCAGGCGACCTTCGCCTCCCGAGGGCCCCTGGTCGCCGACGGCGTCGAGGAGGCTGATGGTGTGCCGCCCGTTGGGGACCAACGTCACTCGGCGGAACCGAGGGATCCAGGAGCGGCCGGTGCGGGCCTCCAGCCAGTCGGCGATCCGGGCCCGTTCGGCGGCGATCGCCGCGTCTGGGAATTGGTTTTCGTCGGCGAGTTTGCCGTCCTGGAAGGTGCGGGCGTCGTGGATGGCGAACAGGAAGTTGCCGACGACCTCGATGCCGGCGGCGTCGACGGTGAACTCGGGCGAGAACTCGAGCCGCGCCCGGTACTGGGCGACGTGGCCGAACGGGCCGACCTTGATGGTCCACCGGCCCGGCTGGCCGGGGATCGGGGACGCTGCGGGCTCGTCGACGATCCGGCCGTCAATGTCGATGATCTTGCAGGTCGGTGTGCCCTCGGAGGACGGGACGCCGTCCGCGTACGCGGTGACAGTGATGGTGGAGGACTGGCCTGCGAGAATCTGTGTCACGTTCACTCGACCTTCACCTCCCGGCTCGGGGCTGCAACAGTGGCGGTTCTTTCGGACGCGGCGAGAGAGAGTTCCCGGTAGCGGCGCCCGACCGGATCCGTCGCCACGCCGGCCATGGCCACAGCAACCGCAAGCTCAGACGTGACCTCGGACACCGTCGCCGCGGGTGATTCCACCGCGCCGGCGAGGTCGACTGCCATGTTCAGGGTGGCTGCTAGTTCGGGCACCTCGACCGCCGGCGGCGCCAACACACCAGAGGCGGCGACTTCGACAGCGAGAGCCCCGGCGAGCTCTGGGACGGTGGCTGGGGGGACGTCGAGCTCGCCGTCGAGGGCGAGGTCGATGCGCAGCGACGCTTCCAGCTCGGGGATGTCGGGCGGTGTCTTCGCCGCGCCGGCGAGGTCGACGTCGATCGCTAGCGATGACGTGATCTCTGGGACCGTCGCGGGAGGGGCGGCGACATCACCGGCGAGGTCGGCGGCCAGGTTGAGGGATGCGGTGAGCTCCGGCACCTCGGCGGGTGGCATCTCCGCCGCGCCGGCGAGGTCGACGCCGATCGCTAGTGACGACGTGATCTCTGGGACCGTCGCCGCGGGCGCCTCCGCCGCGCCGGCGAGGTCGACTGCCACATCCAGGGCGGCCGACACCTCGGGGATGGTCGCCGGGGGGGTGGCCATGGTGCCGTCGAGGGATATCTCGACCGGCAGGGTCGCAGTGATCTCGGGAACCGGCTCCGACTCCCAGGTGAGCGGCTGGCCGTCCCAAGTAACCGGGGTGCCGTCCCAGAGGATCGCCATCAGAACACCTTCACCTCGAGCGGTATCAGCTTCTCGCCGTCCCACTGCATCGGCGTCAGTGGCACAAGTCGGGTGCCGTCCCACTCCGCGAAGTGCGGCTCGCCGACAGGCGGCGGCTCCTCACCTAGTGGGATCGCGATCGTCAACGACGAGTGGGTCGTGTTCGCCGTGAACGTGCCGGTCGCTGTCTGCGGCGACGATCCGGCCTCTGTCCACATCTGCTGCGTGAACCGAAACGCCGACGTGGGCTGCGCGGTGCCGACCCTGGTCAGCGCCTGCCAGTCCGGCCCGACCGTCGCCAACTGGTTCGTCTGGCCGCCGCCGGCGATGCAGCACACCACCAGGGCGGGGGGCGTGAACGACACCTCGGCGGCAGCAACGGCTGACTGCGCGGAGGTGACGTGCGCGGCGGCGGACGACTCCACAGGGTCGGCGGGGTTCGCGGGCGTGGCGTCGAACGCTTCGACGACGATCGCGCACCGCCCCTGCGTGGCGTCGAAGGAGACGTGCAGTTCGTCGCCCGGGCTGATCGGGTTGGTGACGTAGCAGACAGCGACGTAGCCGATAACGGTGGACGACGTGCCGGTGGAACTCAGACCGACGTACTGCCATGTGTTGCCGGCGTCGTCAGAGATGTCGGTCAGCGGGATGTCGCCGCCGGCGGACGTGTAGGACCGGGCGATCGAGCAGACCAGCAGCCTGCCTGCGGCAACGCCGTCAGTGAATGGCACCGAGTACGACGACTCTGCCGTACCCGACTCGGTGGCGAACTGGAGGGGGGTGCCGATGTGGGCGGCCACGCCCTATTCCTCCGGTTCGGGCCGCACCAGGTAGATGTCTCCCGGCTGGGGGTTGTCCGGCTGTTCGTCGTGGTCCAGCACCGCCCGGATCGGCACGCCGATGTTCGGAGCCGTCACCTCCCCTGCGGCCATCACCTTCCCGTCGCCGTACACCTCGAACAGCGGCGTCCGGTTCGTCCGGTCAGAGGCGACCTGGAGGACCGGCACCGTGTTGTTCCGGTTGGAGTAGCCGGTGGGGGTGAGGGCGACGAACAGCCGCCAGCCGACCGTGTTGTTCTTGGCGGGAGCGCCCCGGTACTCGCCGTACTCGTTGAACCAGGTGACCTCCGCCCCGTTGAATAGCAGCCGGATGCGGTCCACCCAGTTGGCGGTAGACGACTCGTCGTCCACCACGTTGACGGTCAATACCTGCTCGTTCGTCGGATCGGTGATGGTCACCGTCCCGCCCCGTTGCAGGGCGTCGTCCGCGAGCTCGGACACCTCATGCGCCCAGTCGGACGCCGCCGGAGGGGTGATCGTTACGCCCTCAAGGTGTTCTGAGGCGGACATCAGGCGAACGTCGAGGCGATGGCCGCGGACGTGACGTTGAGGCGGCCGTCGGAGTTGAAGTTCGCGGGTGTGTCGACTGGGCGGAACACCCAGTTCTCCGACTCCCGCTTCCAGATCAGGTGGGTGATCGGCCCGTCGTTCGGGACGCCTTCGAACTCGAGGGTTTCCGCGATGTCGGCGGCACCGTCGGATGATGGGTCGTAGGTGACGGGCTGCGCGGCGTAGTTGCCGCCCGAGTATTCGGTCTCGCCGTCCTTCGACAGGCCGATGTGGGTCGTCTCGCCGGCGATGAAGTCGGTCACGTCGTCCAGGAATGCCATCAGTCACCTCCATGCTTCGCTTTGCGGTGGGCGCGCAGCCCGTTCTCGGTTTTCGCCACGAAACTGCAGCCGGGGCAGGTGAGAGGGTCGGCGGGGGGCGCGGGTTCCTCGGCGGGGGTCTTGGGTTGCGGTTTCTTCTTGTCCGGGTGGACGGAGATGTTGAGCCGCTCGGCTTCGGCGACGGTGACCTTCTGGCCTTTGGAGTAGATCCGTTGGATGGTCCGGCCGTCCGCGAGGAGGACGGTCGCTTTGGTGCGCTGCGCGACGACTACCACGTCGTGGGGATCCATGGTTGCTCCTTCGGGATCGTCGACCTCGTACGGTGATGGGTCTGGGAACAGGCGCCGCAGGTCTTCGCCGGCCCGGCCGTGCTGCCACGTCGCCGGGTTGGTGGAGGCGAACAGGTCGCCGGGACGGAAGGTGTCTGTGGGTCTGAGGGCTTTCACGTCGTCGGCGTATTCGCCCCCGAGGCCGGCGACGTTGCCGTAGAGGGTCCGTTTGTGGAGGCAGGCGATGTTTGCCTTCTCCGCCCGGGCGAGCACTTCGAGCATCGGCTCTTTGTGGACCTCGAGCGGAATGTGCAGCTCGTAGGAGAATGGCCGCTGGTATCCCCACTGTTGGAGGAGCCGGCGGGTATCGATCCGGCCCTGCTGGTAGGTGGACATCCCGAAACTGGATCTCGGGGCTCCGCCGACGGGCCCGTTGTGGAGGGTCGGCACTTCCTCGATCGGCTGAAGAACGAAGAAGTCGTCGTTGAAGAGGAGGAATGGGTCGGAGATGTCGGGGTGCTGGCAGGCGCGGATGACGTTCTTCGTGGAGTTGCGGTACTTCGATTCGTCCTGGCGGACGAACAGGTGGTGGGCCTTGCGAACCCAGTCGGGTCGGTGGCCGACGATCCAGACGCGCCGGTGGTTGAGGTTGCGGAGGGACCGGAGGGACCATCGCAACCATGGGCGGCGGCCGGGACCGACGATGTAGACGATGTCGGGTGGAGGGGCGGCGCTGGGCCGCCCCTCCTGTTGCTGTCTGTCGATCAGCTCGAACCGTCCAGGTGGACCGCAGCGAAGGCCTCGGGGAGCGGCACCGCGAACGCGGCGCGCAGCTCGGCGAGGATCGCCACCATTCGCTTCGTGAAGAAGTCGCTGTGGCTGTCGCTGGCTCGCAGGGCCACACCCGACCGGAGGTACAGGGTGGCGCCGAGCCGGTAGTTGCCCACCAGGCTCGTACCCTCCGGGAACGCCGTGGTGATCGAGGTGGGGAAGCCCCAGATCGTGCGGCTGGTCTGCTGCGAGGCGGGCCCGAGGAGATACTGGCCGTCGGAGCCTTTCTCGAACACGCAGGCCTCGTAGTCGGAGGGGTGGATGCCGATGGCGTCGGGCTCCATGAACAGGCCCAGGCGGACGGCGGTGATGCCGCGGTGGATCGCTTCGAGGCGGGACTCGACCGGCGAGGACACGTTGCGGACGATCGACCCGATGCCGTCGGTCTCCAGGATGCCCTGGAGGTTTTCGCCCTGGCCGTCGCCGGACACGATCTGGGTTTCCAGGCGTGCCTCGACGCCGTAGGCGAGCTGACCTTCGATCACGCCGCGGATCTGGCCTTCGTCGGCCAGGTTGCGGCGGTGCACCGGAGCGAAGTGGCCGATGTCACGCACCGGGGCCTGCTTCGCTTCGAACTCGTAGGCGGCCTCACCGTAGGCGGTGCCGGGGGCGGTCTCGGCGGCCGAGTCGTCCCGCTTGGTCTGACGGACGTAGTCCACCTGGTCCGAGTCGGTGGTGGTCGAGGTGACCAGCTGGGTCACCCGGATCTGACGGACCGGGGTCTCCACCGGCGGCACGAGCCGCAGGTCGGGGGCGACCATGTCCTCGACGTCGGCGACGGCGGCTCGCATCCCGGACCCGAATCCGGTCTGCAGCATCCGGAGCGCCTCGTCGCGGGCGACAACCTCGCCGGCGGCGATCTCGATGCCGGCCTGGGCGGCGCCCGAGTTGAACACGTCGGCTTCCTTGAGTCGCCGATACGTGTCGTTTTCGAACAGGGACTTCACGGCGCCGGCCCATCCGGGGGCCCGGGCGGGGCGGGTCGGGGTGGAGTCGAACCGGCCGAGGAGGCGCTCGCGGCGCTGCCGGAGAACGGACGCCTGCTCACGCAGTTCGTCCGCGGCCCGGTACGCGGCGTCCACCCGCTCGAAGGCCTCGGCGTCGCGCAGCGGGTCGATGCCCTCCGCACGCATCTCCTCCACCATCTTGTCCGCCGCCTGGTGGGCGACGTCCGCCTCTGCGTCGAGGCGGCGGATTTCCTCGTTCACTTGCCGGAGCTCGGACTCCAGCGCTGCGGGAGCGGTCATTGCTCCTCCTTTCCTGTCTCGCCGCCCGCGAGGGCGGGCACCTTCGAGTCGTCGCCCGAGGGGGCGAACATCTCTCTGACCTTCGGCCGGCTCAAGAGCCGGAGCCACTCGGCCGCCGGGGTCTCGGTTTCCGGCGCGGCGCCGGGCCCGTCAGCGGCATCCGCGGTGGGGGCGTCGACTGTGACGTCCCACTCGGCGGGCTCGACGGGTTCCCCGCGGCTGCCGAGGAGGCTTCGGCCGCGCCGGATACCGGCGGCGGCGTCAGCGACGACTTGATCCAAGGTGGCGACCCGGTCGGCCATGCCCATGCGGACTGCGGCGTGGGCGAGGACCATGCGACCTTGACCGAACCCGTCGCGGACGTCCTGTGGGGGCACCCGCCGGCCCTCGGCGACGGCGTCGACGAACATGGAGTAGTAGGCGTCGACGTCGGCCTGGATAGCGGCACGGGCCTCGTCGTCGAGCGGCCCGAACGGGTTGCCTTCCACCTTGTACTTCCCGGCCGATATCAGCGTGGTCCGCACCCCGAGGTTGGCGTCGTGGACGGACCAGTCCTCATGCGCGGCCCACACCCCGATCGACCCGACCGCCCCGGAAGGGGTGACGACGAGTTCGTCCGCTTGGGTGGCGAGCCAGTACGCCGCGGACGCCGCCTCGGTGTTGGCCACAGCGACGGTCGGGGTCTTGAGACCGCGGATCAGCTCGGCGGTTTCGGGGACGAGCTCGACGGAGCCGCCGGGGGAGTCGACGTCGATGACGATCTGGGAGATCTGGTCGTCGGCGTCGAGCTTCCGCAGGGTCGCAGCGAACGTGGATAGGGAAGTCGCCCCGGACAGCTCAGTGAACAGGTTCGCTTTCGGGAAGATCGGCCCGTACAGCGGCACGACAGCGACGGAGCCCCGGGTGCGGCCACCGGCCCGTTCGCCGTTCTGTGCCCGGGCGGCCTCAAGACGCTCGACGAGCTCCTCGTCGGTGTACTTGCCGCCGGCGGCGCGGAAACGGACGACATCCAGGATGGCGCCGAGGGCGTCGGGGCGGATCGCCCAGGGGGTGTTGAGGGCGTAGGCGATGATCCGTTCGTAGTTCACAGAGTGGCCTCCTCTGGCTCGTGCTGGCCGTTCGGGTTCAGGGACGCCTCGGCGAGCCGCCGGCCGTACGCGCGGGCGGCTTCCTGCATGAACGCTGACCCCTCACGGAACGCTGAAAGGGGCATGGATCCGGAGTCGACCCACGGCACGTCGGAAGCGCCGCGGATACCGAGAGGCGGGAGGTTCTCTTGGCGGCGCTGCTCGTCGATCGACTCGACATGCCGCATGTTCTTATGGACCTCGGCGCGGGCTTCGAGGTCGGGACGGAGCTGCTCGGCGAGGAGGAACTCGGCGAACAGTCCCCGCCATGACGGGACCGGGAGGATGAGCTGCGCCATCAGCTCCGACTCCATCTCGGTTGCCAGCGGGCCCACCGATTCGCGGACGTACTGGGAGCGGAGCTCCTTGACGTTGGCCATGATCGCCCGGTCCAGGATCCCGAGCACCGGCGGCGGCACCGAGTAGATCGCGGCGACCTCTTCGCGGGAGAGGCGGATCAGTTCGACGACTTCGGAGTGTTCCGGCGACTCTGAAGTCTGCTGCCACTTCCCGGACGTGACGAGGATCTTGCCGGCGTTCTCCGGGGAGGTGTGGACTTCCTCGATCATCTTGCGGATCTCCCGCGCCTTGTCGGCGGTGAGTTGACCTTCGACCTGGACGTGGCCGGAGGGGCGGGCCGAGTTCTCGAAGAACGCTTTGAGGTGGCGGACGACCGCCTCGTACAGGGCGATGGTGTGCTGCGCCGACTCGAGCGGTGACGGCGCTACCGGGTTCTCCGGGTCGACGCCGCGGCCGAAGTGGATCACGTCGTCGGGGCCGACCCGCCGGATCTGCCCGTATGGGCTGCTGCCACGGCGGATGTCGTAGTAGAGCGGCAGGCCGTCGGAGCCCTCCTCGACCCAGGCGACGTTCCTCCATCGGATCCGCCGCAA
>Ga0207869_1001156_pt1 | contig 14753 bp, 6 predicted proteins | sample HigsolmetaAR205D_FD_184837 | JGI IMG/M metagenome (GOLD analysis project Ga0207869, IMG submission 184837) | Ionic liquid and high solid enriched microbial communities from the Joint BioEnergy Institute, USA - AR20-5-D (SPAdes) (version 2) ...
CCACCTGAAATTATAGATTTGGATTCCATATTTTACATTTACTTCCACGTGTGTGGATTTTAGCTATCAAATCGCTGCACTTTCGTAATTTGGGATTATTTTTGATGACATGGGTGGTTCCTTAGAAGATGATGCACAAGGTTCTTATTACACGATAACATTATATTCAAAAGAACTGAAAGAAGCTGGTGGTTCTGGTACCCTCGAAAGTTATAAAGTGCATCAAAACGGAAAATATGAACTACAATGATGTTTCTGTTAGAATGGAACTATAGGTGAATCAAAAAATCCACCCTAACTTCTCCTACAAAGTTAAACGGGTGGATTTTATTTTTCTTTATTGAATTCATGGACAACTAACTATTATAAAAGCAGTTTCTGTTGGACAATTCGAATAAAGTGATGTTCTCTTACTTTATTATCTACGATTTCATAGACATACACTTTACTCTTAATAGCCTCATAATCCTCTTCAACCAATTGACGTTGAATTTGGTTGATATCATTTGTTACGATAATTAAACGACTTTCACCATCTATCTCTTCACTAATAAAATCAATCAATCCATAAGAAGGCTGTTTTCTAACATTCATTCTACCTTGACTTAATTCGTATTCTTCAATTACATGTAAATAGTCATCTGATATAACTCGACCACATTCTACATTAGTAGGCTTTACTTTAAATTGAGCAATTCGCTTTACTGGTTTTAATTGAATCGAACGTTCTCGATCTATCGCATTCAAACGTTCTTTACTTCGATCTTCCATCTCATCTATTTGAGCATAGGTTTGATTAATTAAAGCACTGTTTTTACCACCGACATTTTCCTCTTGATATTTTTGTAAACGTTCTTGCAGAGTCTCCATTTGATCTTCAAATGATTTTCTAAGGAAAACACGTTTTCTATTAGTGTATTCCTCGCGCTTTCTTTGTGTAGTTTTTAGTAATTTTCTAGCTTGTTGAATGACATATCGTTTAATATCTTGATCCTCATTCTCATAGGTCTTGATTACTTCTAAGGATTGGTGAAAAAGTAAGTATGGTGATATTTGGACAAACTCACCATTTTCACGTTTACCGGTTAACATCAACTTCTGCTCCAGCTCTCTACCATTACCGTCAATAATCGAAACTTGATTTAACTCCATAATCATTGGTTCCGTTATGGAAGCATTTACTTCATATAACGGCAGAATGGTTTGCTGCATTTCTTTTGCGGTTAACTTCATGACTAAGTTAAACAATGGGTCGTCATTCTCGATCATTGGGAGTTTATCCGTTTCTTTTGCTGAGGTGAGAGCAAATCGTATGGAGTTATCAAAATGAAACATCAACTTTTGGTCACGAGCAAAGTCACGAATACGTTTCGGGAAACGATCAATCCGAGCTATTGTTTGGTCATTCGATACACTCATTCGTGTTCTAGTATTTTTTAATCCATTAACAACAAAACGTCCATAAAAGCGTGTTGGAACACTATGCATCGATACCTCATCAAAAGAACGCTTCGCACCAGGCAAATCAAAATTATCGTCTAAACGTTCATTTTGGGCAAGTTCAAGCAGTCGCTTATGTTCTTCTGATAACGTTTTTTCCATATGTTCGATAATTTCATCCAAATTTTCACGATCTAAGATGGCTTTTTCCATGACGGAAGATAAATCTGCTTGTTTATCCTCTAGAACTTCGCCAACAAAGTCATAGACTAGATCTTGTCCAAGGTCTTCTCGCATTTGTTCCATTTTCGTTAACAATCTTGTTAACACATCACCTTCACGAGTATTGGTGGCAACTAAATTAAATACAAATACCTCGTTCTTCTGACCAATACGATGAATACGCCCCATCCGTTGTTCCAATCGATTTGGATTCCACGGAATATCATAATTTATCATTTGGTTACAAAATTGTAAGTTGATGGATTCACCACCTGCATCGGTAGCAATCATAATTTGAACGTCATTTCGGAACTTCTCGACTTCCTCTTGTCTTCGGTCCATCGAAAAGTCTCCAACAATTTTAGCTATATCCGGTACATAGGCTTTTAGTTTCTTCTCTAGATAATTTAATGTATCTTTTGATTCGGTAAAAATTAAGATTTTTTCACCTTTTGCCAATAAACCTCCTGCACCAAACAATGTCTTTTCTAGCTCTAAAAATTTACGTTCATTTTCATTTTGTCTGATTACATTTGCTTTACGAATCAATTGATCCAGCATTTCAATTTCCGTTTGTAATTCATCATAATCTAGTTCCTCAAATTCACCCTCGGCATATTCCTCTAGTAACTCCTGTTCTTCTAACGAAATATCTTCGTAATCTTCATATTCTAGCATGATTTGTTCTGCTTTTTGCCCTGTTTCTAATACACGTTGAAGTCGTTCTTTTCGTCGTACTAAAGAAAGATAGATTGCTTCGGTTGAAGAACTTAGCCGTCTTTGTAAGATCATCATAGCAAAAGCAACATTAGGTTTATTGTTTTTCTTCGCTCGATTAAAATAGTGCCGAACATATTCCGTTACCGCATCATATAAATCAATTTCTGCTGGACTTAAGTTAAATCCTAAAGTTTTTGTCGTTCGTTTAGGGAACAACGGCGTGCCATCAAAATTAACCATGTTTTCCTTTAAACGACGGATGACATATGGGTTACTTTTTTCAAAAATTGAGTCCCCTCGATTGAGATTAGAAAATATATCCGGATCAATTAGACTCATTAAGTGACGAAAATTCTCTTTGTCTCCTTTATGCGGAGTTGCGGTTAATAGCAAGGTGTGTTCTGTATGCCTTAATAAAGTTTCCCCAAGTTGAAACATTTTTGTACGCTTCACTTTTCGTTTCTTTTGACCAACGGTATATGCTGCCATTTTATGTGCTTCATCCACAATCACTAAATCAAAATGAGCATTTATAATCATGTTTTTAATGTCCTCACGTGAAGCCCAATACATCGATACAATGATTTGTTGGTGCATCTCAAATGGATTCATCTCTCCGGATGCTTTTAAATAATCACGGGTAATGATTAAAAAATCCTCATCAAATTTTTCTTTTAACTCTGCTTGCCACTGTTTCAACACAAGAGGTGGTACTAAAATTAATGTTTTTCGAACCATATTTCGGGCTTTTAGTTCTCGGATTAGCATTCCTGACATAATCGTTTTACCAGCACCAGGATCATCTGCTAGCAAATACCGTACTTGTGGAGCTTGAAGCATTTTGCTATAGACGGCTTCGATTTGATGCGGAAGAGGAATCATATTCTTATTTCCACGCGCTCTTGATTGGGAATATTCTCTTTCTGTTTTTAATACATGGTATTGCAAATAATGCTGAAAACGATCCTTTAAATTGTCCGATGCGTCTTCTTCAGAATATCGCTCCACTTCATGCAGCTGATAACTCTCCAGATAGTTTTCAAAGAATTGATTGGATTCTCGTCCAACTGCTTCTACTAAATATAAATCTTCATCTATCGTTTCGATATGTTTAATCTGAACCGGCTCTGGCCAAAAGGAAGCTCCTACAATTTCCCCTTTTTTAAGCACAATTACACCTTCTTTTCCTTCTCAAACTTAATACAATGCCTCGTATAAGCGTAAAACAAACTCTTCTTCTAAATAAGGCTCTGTTCCTTTCTTCGTAACATGCTCGATTCTTAATGTACACGTCTCACCAATTTTATAATGTTTTTCAATCAAACTAAATTCAACTTGTCTATTTCGGTCCTTATTTTCTCCTTTTAAATCAAATACGAGTTCCACTTCATTGGAAATACGTTCATAGCCTTGATAGAACGCTGCACGTACTTTACGTGAGGTATATTCATCGGACACACTCTGCTCTTGATAAAATGAAATCGGCACACGGTAGTTTGTAATTACTTTTTGTACCATCGCTACTGCAATATCAACAGGCTGTGCTTTTTCAATACGGCGGTAGTCGATTAATGGTACAACTGCTTCTTGTGGTAATGCACCGCCATGAATGAATTGTAGACCTCCACCTGTTTTAAATCGGTTCAACCCTTTTGCTAAAACAACTTCAACATTTTTTAATGGGGTTTGTTCTTCCTTTAACTTTATTGCTCCTTCAGGAACTGATAGTTGGTATCCAATCGCAAATCTACGATTACCGTCCATTACTTGACCTGCCACAGCTGGAATTTTCCCATATTCTTCAATTTGTTTAAATTGAAATAAAAATCCATGATCTGCGGTTATAAAAATCCGTTTTGCTTGCAGTCGTGATAACCGGTCTACGGCATAATTTAGATCTTGAATGGCCTGGTGAACCGCTTCATAGGTTTCTCGTTCTGACTTCGCTGAATCTCCTAATGCATCAATATGGTCATGGTATAAATAAACTAATCGTTTTCCTCTTAATACCTGTTCAGCTTCAGTCGTTTTCATATCGAGTAATGCTTTTAATTTAAGTACTTCGGTTTGTGGTTCAACAGATTGTAAGATTTTACGTCGATTATCCAAACCCTTTGTTGATTGACCGTCTGCATAAACTACTTTATTCTCATCCACGGTTAGTTCTCGATGTGGCAAAAGAGATGCCATCCCTAATTGTGTATATGTTGGATAACTGGCAGTCATCGGTTGGATCGTGGATGTTCCATTTTCCCTTTCTTCTAATTGGGTATGTAGTTCATGGGCTGCTTCGTATCTTAAAGCATCGGAAATAATAACAAATACCCTAGTTTGTTCTTTTTCCAATATAGGACGTATGTGTTGCGCAAAAAATCTTCGTTGTGGCATCAATTTTGATATATAACCTTCCGTTAGCTTATAGTTTATCTCTTCTGATATATGACGTAAGAACTTATTTTCGTACCAATTTGTTAATCGGCTTGCAATCTCTTCTAACATTTCCTTTGATTCTAGTTTAGTAAAATCATGCATAAAATGACGATATGCTTGATCAATTTCAAATACGTATGCTGCGTAACTTTCGTATAAATCATCTTCCTGATACATACGTATAATGGTTAATTTCAATTGCTCCAGCCGTATTGCTTGGAATAAGGTGTTATATATGGCATTTAATTGGCCTTTCGATCCCCAATGGGTTTGTAACCGTTGTTCAATTAAAGATAATCGCTCACTTACATGAATAATTTGATGAAGAAATTCATCGATACATTTTTCAATAATCAATGCATCTACAACAGGGAAAGTATCTACCATTGTGAAATGATCTAACTCTTGTTGTGAAAGGACTTCTCTTAATCGATTTACTCTTTCCCAATCTTTAATGCGCTCTTCTAATACTTCTTTGTCACTACGTTGTAGCCATTCTTCAATAAATAATGCACAGACGTTAGGTGCGGATGAGGTCCACTTATCTTCCCATTCATCAACAGAAAACTTCGCATTTCGCTTAAAATGTTGATAGATTAAGACATTCATTAATTCGACTAATGGTTCTTCCGTCTGTTCTAAGGATATACCGAAATATCTACCAATAATTTCAAATGCTCGTTCTAATGAAAAGTTACGCTTTAATTGTTTTATTAAGTCATTTTCTCGTATGTATAAATCTTGTAAAAGAAGTTGGCGTGTAATTAACCGAATATCTGGCACAGGCGCTTTGGTTAACACCGCCATCATACTCAATTCAAATTGGTTTTGGTCAGCTTTTTGAGGTAATACTTTTGCCAATCTTCTTTTCCGTTCTTTACTTCCAAAGAACAAAGGATATTGTTCCATCATTGGACGTAAGACATGATCTGACACTTGTAAGGTTTCGGATAACAAAGCAGTTTCATCTGCTTTAAATTCAGCACTGTATAACAAGATATCCAACAACATATTATCTGCATCTTCCGGTCTTGGCCCATCGGTATAGATTAAAAATGATTGATTTGGTTTCTCTAGTTCTATTTCAACTTTTAATTGGAAAAAGTTACGCTCATTTACATACCTTACTTCTACCTCTTCTAATTGTTCTTTAAGTTCTTCCACATCCACTTGAGCTTGTGCATCATACCAAAATACAATAGCACGCCCTTTTGTTTCTTTCTCTTGCTGTATTTTTTCTTGTAATTTCTCTATTACATTCATAACTTCCACCTCGTTATGTAAAGAGAAAGAGGGAAACTCCCTCTTTCTGTTATTTAATCTTTGCTAGAACTTTATCGAATTTGGCATAGTTGACTTTCACACCGTCATCTAAATCAATTTCAATTTGTTCATTTGCATATACTGCTAAATGCTTATCAAATTCTTGGAGTTCTTCTATCTTCTTTTGATAAGATATTTTAGCTTTTTCAAGATTACGTCTATCTGTAGCAGATAGACTTGGATTTGCTAACCGTGTATCGATCATCTCAATCTCATTTTGATATTTCGCTTGAATCTCCTGCAAATGATCAAAACGAATCGTTGCCATCGTATCAGGTTGATATCGATGCATATAAATGAGCGTCCGCAATCCCTTTTGTTTCCCGGAATCAACCAACCAATAAATTGGCCGTTTTTGATACGTTTTGCAATGGTCTTTGAAGAATTCATCTAAGAAGTAACGGCGTAACCGTTCCTCTGGCGATTCATTCTTTTTCATTTCTAATGATTCAGCTAACCAGCGCAAGTTTTCGTCTACCGTATCTGGACTAAATGCAACGGATAAAAACTCTCTTAAACGGACAATGATATCATTTTCAAAATAGTGATCATCTGTTAATAGAATAAGACCATTTGGGTTTGGTTTAAAAGTCTTGTATTTTGATTCATCAAACTCACCACCAGCATAAGCTAGTCCTTCTATATCTAGGGAATACCTTCCCATCACCGTACCAACAAAATATGATAAAAATTCTTTTACACTACCTTCCATAGATGGTAAAGTAATTGATATATCTTTACTTAGTACATCCGGCTTTAATTCATTTTCCAATTTATACATAGAAATAAATATTTCATTTAATTTTTCTTCATTATATTTCAGACTGCTAGAATACTCATCCATCTTTTCTTTCCGTTTAACATAGGAGTTAGAAATTAAATTACTTTCATCTTTATATTTAATTAAAGCATCTCTCCTAAAGTCCCAAGAGATTTCATGTGAATCCCAATCTTCTTTAGATATTTTTATATTTTCAAGTACTTTGTCCTTAATATCTGATTTAACATTAGATGAAGGTATAATAATTGGGAAGTATTTGATATTACCGGCTGTTAGATTTAAAGTAGGTGCAAGAATACTTTTAAAACTTTCAGCTACTCTTGAATTTAAAAAACCTAGTATATAATACAAATCTTCTTCTTTCTTTACAAAAAGTGAATCACCTGATTGGTCAAAAATAAATCCAGAAGGTAAATAACGAAAGGCGAGTTTGCTTGAACCAATTCTTTTCCAAGTAATTCCTTCCTTAAAATAATACTTTTCATTCCTAACAACAGAACTTTTATGATTTTTAATTTCTAATCCATCATTTTCCCAGTTAACTACTCCAAGATGGTTACCATACCATTTTCTCGCTTCCCCACCTTCATTATATTTAAACCATTTACACTCTTTGGCTTTATATATATTAGTTTTATTAATGTTTACTTCGTACCAATTTCTTGTAAATAACAAATTGTTACCAGTCTGCATTCCTGTACATGCATTTGCATAGTTTTCTAATCTTTCTTGATTAAATGCATATAACTGGATGCTATTAACCCAATATGCTATTGGTTTTCCAGGAATCTTTGCAAAACTATTTGAGTTAGTTCGATATCTATATCTAGTATTAGGATTTATAACCGCTTCATTTAGTTTAATTGGTTGCATTTTAGCTCCTTTAAACTCATCAAGCCGGATATAATGTCCAAATGTATGAATTAATTGATTTTGTATTACAAAAGTACAGATAGGCACAGTAGCTTCCTTAAATGCTGAGTACTCTAACTGTACTAAACTTGCTATATTAACATTATCTATTATAAAATTCCTTAACTTTTCGTGATTTGAGATAAACATCCATGTATAAGGTGTCATTAATCCTGAATATCCATTTTCTTTCGTCATTAGTGATGTCTTATAAATAAATGCTGAGTATAAATCAGTTTTGTAATCATTATATTCTTTATTCATAAACTTTTTTAAAACTGAATTATATTTATTGTGATACGGTGGATTCGCCACAACCACATCATATTTTTGATACAACAAATAAGCTTGTTTCAAAACAGGTAATAGCTTTTCTACTAATTCATGAGAATAAGATTCTTCTATCAAACCGTTTTGTCGGTTTTCCAATTTATTTATCCGATTCATCCATTCTTCATAAGGAAGTTCGATAGGGTTAATTAACGAACCAAATTGTTTCCCATTTTCAAATTGACTCATTAATTCGTTAATTAGTGATTTTTCGGTTTCATTTTCTACAAAGTAATCAATAGCTTCCTCTGATAACGATTGATCCGCATCGACTATTTCATATACATTTAGTTTTGGATTTATCCCTTTTCGACTTAACCTGGAAATAAAACGAGGTTGTTTTTCGGCGGCCTTCATGATTAAAGCAAAGTTGGCAATTTGTTGCGCACGTTTATCAATGTCCAAACCATATAAATTTTTTTCTAAGATTAACTGTGGTATTTCTATGGATGGATACCCAGCTTCTTCATACATATCATATAACATATCGAAAGCATAAAGTAAAATATGACCTGATCCACAAGCAGGATCCATAATTTTTAAATCTTCCAATGAATCAAATTCTGGATATAAATGATGGTTTTCTTCGTGTTTTAAATAATACTCCCAATGCTTGGCTAGCTGATTATCTTCATACTTTTCATCGTATAGTTTTCCTAATGAATTTTGTACCATATACTGTACAATCCACTTAGGTGTGAATAATTGGGTAACAACTGGTAAATCTTCTTTTTTAACAGCAGTGTTTTTAAGACCCCCAACTTTCTCCTTCTTCTCTGACATGTAATATTGATAAAGCCATCCTAAAACTTCCACATTATCTTTTTGAGAGCCATCTTCTTGTACTTGATAAAAGTTTTCATCGGATAATTCATTGACAATTTTACGGATGATGGATTCCTGATCCAATAAATAATCAGGTAGTAATAACTCCGTATAATCTTCAATTTTTTCAAATAGAAACGGTAGCAATTGATTTAATGCATTACATTGCGCAATAAACAATTTCCGGTAAGCTTGTTCATTATCTCCTTGATGAATTAAATCTTTTATTTGTTTTTCATCTATATCCAAATTCATCGTTTCATATTGAAGCAAGATATCTGGTTCGTTCTTGCCAGAGCTACTGGATAGTACATTGACACGGTCAGGCAAGTAATTATTCACTTCCATATAACGAATCGCTATAATCCGGTTAAACCACGTATAAGCTACTTCTTCAATTAATTGTTCATAACCAACCGTATTTAAACGGTTTTGTAGTGTCCGTAAGGCGTGCTTTAGGTCTAGAGGAAATGTCTTGCCGTTGACAATTAATTGTCCGTAATTCTCTTCAATTGTTAACTCAGAATTTTCTTTCGTAATCCCATATTGTTCTGCCTTCAATGCCACTTTTTCAAGTAAGTCACGTCTCGCTTCTACAGCAAATTTTTTTAACTCTGTTTTATTCATTTCCTTCACCCCTACTTATGTAGAGGAGCAGATAATATACCTGCTCCTGAATTTAAGATTTTACAAAGTAATGCGTCTGCAATTCCTTTAATAATTCTCGTTTTAGCGAATCAATTGCACGTTCCAAGTCTTCTTCCGTTTCAATTGTATCTACACGACTGAAAAACTTATCATACAGGTCTTTACCTGTAATTGGTTTTGGTTCTCTTTCTACCGTATCTGTTTCTTCTCTTATTTCTTTCAACATTTGTCGTGCTTTTGATTTTGTCGAGTCAACCAGTTCACCAAGCTGTTGTTGATTAATACGAGCGCTTGAAATGCGTTCACTGTTCTTTATCTTTTCATATAGTTGAGTTGCACGGTCTATTCTCGACTGAATATAAGCTGTAATTGTCTCATATTGGGAGTATTGTTCATATATATCTTTTAATTGCCCCATTGATTTATCAGATTGAACCAAAACAGCTTGTTTTTGTTTGTCTGTTTCTTCTTGGATGATGTTCTTTAAATCATCGGTTAGCTTTGGTAATTGACTAATATCTTTCGATGGTTCTTCTTGCAATAAAATTTGTTTCATTCGTTGAGCAATATCTTCTAGTTCTTCATTATGAATAATTTCTAAATCCTGTTGATGATTTTTTAGAACTTGCACTGCTTCATCAAACTTTACAATTGGATTTCCTTCATAGAATCCTTGAAGCATTTCGATGATATCAAACCATTCCTCCATATCATCTTCATACTGAATGAAGGTGCGACAGAATTGTTCTGGGTCACGTATCGATAACAATTTTTGTGTATCTGTTACGACTCGTCGAATATGACTTTCACCAGGATATGGATAGTCACTCGTAGGATCTTGTTGACGTCTTCTTTCACGAATCTTCTCAATCGGCTCAACAAACTCCTCATATACTTTTTCACGGATGATTTCTTCATACGCATCGTACGTATCAAAGGTCTGTGTTAACGAGAAGAAATCACGCACTAGTACAATAAGTTCCTGTTTAACTTGGCCATCCATCTCAACAATTGGCATTACGACAATCCGATCACGTTCAGATACTCTTTCCAATCTATCGTAGAACCTTTCAGAATTCGGATTAAATGGTTCACCTGCATAAGTAAATCGGACTTTTCCAGCATTCATTAGTCCTAACAAGATACCAATTGTGTCTTGTTCTTCCCATCCATAAGGCACTGCTTCATATTTTTGTACAATCTCTTTTAATGTTCGTTGATCATGATAACGTTCCAGTTCTTCGATGAAGACTTTTACTTCATCGACTGCATTTTTATTTACATCACTGAAAAGGTTTTGTTGTCCTAAATTTTCCGCAACCTGTTGCCATTCTTGTTTACTATTTCTAAAAGAGATTGGTTCTTCTATATAATGAAATTTTGTAAATGTATTTCGAATGAGCATATCCATTGCTTGATTCACTTTATGTTCAAAATCTCCATTAAAGTCTCGGCGCTGACTATGGATATAGAATTCCGCATTTTCACATGCTTTAGCTAACAATTCTTCTGCTTTTTGAGAATACTCATCCACTTCTGCTAGTTTTGCTTCAAAAATCCGTTTCTGTTGTTGCGTTGTAGTACTCGATTGTTTTCGACGAACATAACTGTCAACTTGCTGGATATATGCTAATGCTTTTTCTGCTTCTGCCACGTATTCTTTATCTAATAAAATAATCAGATAACCAGGATTCGCTTGCAGTGCTGCCTCCGAATCCGTCATTCCTTCTGTATACACTTGCATTGTTAATTCATGATTCATTTGACCCTTCACGTAATTATCGAAGCGTTTATTATAATCAAAGTGTTTGGTTAGTTCGTTATGTTTGTATTCGTATTTTGGATGACGATACATCACGTTGAAGAACAGATTTGCTAACCGCTCTTTAACTGCAGCTGAATTATAATCTTCCGCACGTATTTCACGATTAATTTCTTGTTCTTCATCGGATAAGAAAGAATAGGTTCCATCAGCATGTTGCTCAATGAACATCGCAGTTTGCAGACGGTTTAATGATTCTTTGATCTTATACTCTAAAGGCTGACGTTCGTCATATACCGTCTCCACCATCAAGGTAGCAATATTACTTGGAGTGGATTTGATTGCATCTATTCCTTTTATTAAATAGAGAACTTGTAATACTTGTACATCATATTCTGTTAATCCCTCGTCATTTCTGGCACGGTCTGCTGCTCTTGCAATCGTGCTTGTAATGGATGATTCTAAATAATCTCGAATTGATGGATAAAATTCAGCCATGGTGACCATATTGTCTACATTTTCACTCGCATTTAGTTGAGCTGCTTCTTGGAAAGCTTTTAGTAATGACCGTTCACCACGTGATGTATGTTGTCCTCCCTCACCTAGGTTACGAATCTTTGTAAAAATCATTTGTAATAATTCGATTTGATAAGGAACAAATGGATAAAAGGAAACAAATTCATCGATGCTACGATAACCTGAACGGAGTTGAGTGTTTTTTGGGTCAAAAGCTAATCGATTTTGAATTAGTTTTCCTTCTTGGTCATGTATGGTTTTTAATGTATCTTCTCCAACTTCTGTTTTCTCTAAGAGACGCTTTTTAATCACCTCATCGGTATTCGCACTTGATAGGTTAATTTTTGTTTCAAAGCGACCTTGAATTTTCGAAAAGTCCTTTGTACTATCTAAGTCTGATACAGTTGCTTCTAGCTTTTCTTGTGATGTAACAATAACCCAAGCTTGTCCTTGACACAAATCACCCAATTTTTCTGTAATCGTTTGTAGATTTAGCATTAAGCTCGTATTATTACCGATATATTGTCCAATTTCATCCGCTAGGAACACAATGCGATAATCTGGGCCTTGTTTTTTACAATATTCGGCAACTAGTTCCGCTACACGTTGTGCATCAATCGAAAACCATTCTCTACTTACATCAAAAAAAGTTTCAGCTGTATCCCGATCGTATCCTACTGTTTCTAATGCTTGAATTACCTTCTTTTTACGTAGTAATATTTTTAATCGGAATTCTTCCCACGGTTTACCATTTTGGTCAAAAATCGCTTGTTTAAATTCCTCATACTTTCCATCTTCATCTAATTGGCGTTCCATTTCTGCAACCCAAAGTGTATCAGAATACCCTAAATGGTTATTGAACACTCGTAGAAATACCTCAATGATACGCTCTTTTTCAGCATCTTTTGACGAAGAGGTGGAACGTGAATCAATATTAAATAATAATGCATCTGTTTTTTTCTCAGATACCTTTTTCATCATGTTAAGTAATTCTTGATTATTGGTCTTGTCTTCAAAATATTCGGCAGGAGTTTTTCCGGCAATGGATTGATTATGTAATAAATAAGATAAAATCTTTAGGAAGTGAGATTTACCAGATCCAAAAAAACCTGAAATCCAAACACCTACTTTTGTTGAAGGCTGGTCATATACTGCTAAATAATTTCGATAGAATCGTTCTAAGTAATGTTCACTTTCTTCTGTCAGTACATATTCATCTAATTCTGTTTTTACTACCTCTTCGTCCACTTGCTCTGCTTGAACAACATTGTTTATTGGACGAAAAATATCTTTTTTAAATAGTTCTTTAATTTGCATCCCTTTCCCCCCTAGGAAATACGTGATAATTGATAGTCGTCTTCATAGTCTAAAATGCCAAATAGTTTTAGCCTCAGCCCTGTAAATTCACCTGGATAAAACAAGACAATCGGTTTTTTATAGCCTTTACTGGAAACAATTTTTAGTAATTGACTTGAGCGTAGAAACGGGTGAGCAGTACCAACACCTGTAATAAAAATTAAATCTGCTTCCTCCGTTTTTTCTTTAAACTGTTGGAACATAATATTACCCTCATTTAAAATCGGGTCGATGACATCTATTAATCCACGCATCCCTTCACTTTCTGTTAACTCATATAGTTCTTCTAGTTCATCTTCTTCAAAGAATGAAAGTAAGAATTCAAACAGATTTACTTCCTTTATCTTAAGGGGCGTGCGTTTCAACATATTTTTTACATAAACACGCACTTGCAGCTCATCTTTCGCTGGATAATCCAATACAAAATGAGGGATATCGCTCCCAATCCCTTTTGGTTGGGTAAATCCGTCTTGGTTAATTCGCTTTTCCATTTGTTCTAATCGTTCATATGTAGACTTCATGACTCATTCACCTTTTCTAAAACTGAAAAAGAATACAACAATGGCATATTCTTTTCAGCATAAGTTTTTAAATCTCGGCTTATATGTATCGGGTTAATGGTGTATTTTGTCTGGTCAATTTGTTCAATCATTTTTGCCTCTTTAAAAAATAACATTAAGGTACTAATTAGTCGTTTAATCGTCTCAGGTCTCCATCCATTAACTCGCTCGCTTACACTTGCTTTACCTTCAAAGAAATAATGAAAATCATTACGATACAGTGATTCCTGTTGTTCATACTTATAAACAATAACTTCTATATAAAATTCTAATGGTATTCGGTAAACTTGAAGAAAGGTATACAACGTTAATGCCTTTCGATCATAATCATTCGCTCGTAAAAAGTGCTGTTTCATTTCATCGTCTAAGGAAGCTGCACGATTATATACCATGTTAAATCTATTTTTTATACTCAAAGGACTTCTTAATTGAAATAAATTATTCTCCGTCACTTCTTCTAAAATCTCTTTCTTGTTTTTCCCTTGCAGAATAAGATCGATTACTACCGCAATGTCATTCTCTGACCATTTTTCTTTCGTGAATCCTGCTGAATATTCCATTTATTCTATCCCTCCTCTCTATTGTGTTTTATTTAGGGCTTGCTGAACGAATCAGATTCGGTCACAAACAATCCAAATTCCGATTATCAAAACCTGAATCCGTGACGAAAATATAACAAACGCCGTTAATAGGTAGATTTCCCAAGAGTAAGGATATAGTGGTGTCCGACTATTCGATTAATGCACTTTTAGTGATTCAGTATGTAAAAATTTCCCTGTTTCATTCGTTTTTGTGCACGCCAAATAAATCTTCAAATTTCCATTTTTCGCAAGTTTTCGTTTTTTTATTTCTTTTTTCCTAGTAGTCTATTGATCGGGATGTTTAGTAAAAGGCTTGATACAAACGAGTAAAGACCGGTAACCATTTG
>Ga0207869_1001158_pt1 | contig 14738 bp, 9 predicted proteins | sample HigsolmetaAR205D_FD_184837 | JGI IMG/M metagenome (GOLD analysis project Ga0207869, IMG submission 184837) | Ionic liquid and high solid enriched microbial communities from the Joint BioEnergy Institute, USA - AR20-5-D (SPAdes) (version 2) ...
TGCTCATAGCAATCTAATTATATCACGGGAAGGGAAAGGAGGCAAGCGCCATTCCCCACCGGGCTAAAGCCCGGTGTCCCCTGGCGCAATTTCTATGGTGAAACCGGCGAAGTCGTGCGCGAGGTCGAAGTGCCGGCTGGCCCGGCGGCGACGCCCGACCTGAGCGTGACAGCAACCTGCTCGGCAGATCGCACGGCCAGCTTCACCATCACCAACAATGGCGGCAACATGGCGACGCCCGATCAGGCGATCATCCGCGATCTGAACGGCGCAGTCGTTCATACGGAATCGTTCCGGCTCGATGCGGGCCAATCGATCACCATCTCGGTCGCTAACATGTCGGGCAAGGTGACGTTGGAGACGGTCGACTTCCAGCTTTCGGCGGAAACCACCTGTTTCTACCCGCCGGAGTTGAGCGTCACGGCAACCTGCTCGGCGAACCATCTGCCGGTCTTTACCATCACCAATGCGCGCCCGACCGATGGCCCGATGGCCGCTCCGCAGGCCTACGAAATTCGCGACTCTCAGGGAACGGTGATCGACAGCGGCACGTTCCAGTTAGGGTTAAACCAGACTTCGGTCGACATTCCGGTCCCGGCGGGCAACAACCCGTATGAGACCTACAGCTTCACCAGCACCGGGGCCAGTGGCGACCTGTCCGTACAAGGACACCGCTGCGCCGAACCACCGCAACTGTCCGTGAGCAGCCAGTGTGACTATCCCATCGCCTTCACCATCACCAACACCGGCGGTGATATGGTGCTGGAACAGGCGTATACCATCGTCAGCAATGGCACGCCGGTCACCAGCGGCACGCTGAACCTCGCCGCGGGAGCCAGCACGACGGTTACGCTGGACGGGCTTGACCCCTACGCGGGCTATACGTTCAGCACCACCGGCTTCGCGGGCAATCACTCGCTCACACAGGACTGCGAACGCCCGGCGCTGGAAATCACCAGCCAGTGCGACTATCCCATCGCCTTCACCATCACCAACACCGGCGGTGACATGCTGCTGGAGCAGGCGTATACCATCGTCAGCAATGGCACGCCGGTCACCAGCGGCACGCTGAACCTCGCCGCGGGAACCAGCACGACGGTCACGCTGGACGGGCTTGATCCTTACGCGGGCTATACGTTCAGCACTACCGGTTTCGCGGGCAATCACTCGCTCACACAGGACTGCGCGCGCCCGGCGCTGAACCCGACGACGCAATGCGCCGACATCGTTACCTTCACGGTGACGAATGACGGCGGGAAAATGCTAACGACGCAGCCGTACTCGGTTGTCGACCCGAACGGCATCGAGGTTGTCGCGGGCAGCTTCGATCTTGACGCGAATGCGAGCGTCACGATCCCGGTTCCCGACGCCAATCCCTATCACACCTATACGCTGAAGACCGATGGTTTTGCGGGGACGCTCGACTTCGCGCACCTGTGCGAAGCGCCCGTCCTGTATGTGACGACGACCTGCGAGTCTCCCGCGCGCTTCACGATCACGAACACCGGCGGCGACATGCTGGTCCCGCACACCTACCGCCTGTTCTCCGACGGCAGGGATGTCACGCCCGCCGGTAACGAGTTCATGCTGCTGAAGGGCCAGTCGCTGCGCGTGGACGAACCCGGCGTCGATATGGCGCGCGGTCTGCGGTTCGAGACGAGCGATTACGGCATCACCGCCGAACATCGTTTCTCGTGCGAACCGTTCGTGATGCTCGCCGCCCTGCCGACGCTAACGCCGACGCCGGCGCTGACGCCCGCGCCTGGGCTGCCGTCGCCGTCCGGATTTGGCGGTTTCACCGGCGGTGAACTGGAACTGGACTGGAATGCCGCGCCGGTCTGCGGCTATGGCTGCCCGACGTTCCGCATCTATCACACCAACGAGCCGGACAACTGGAACATTTTCCGTCTCGATGGGGCCGACCAGGAAACCCGCCAGTCGTTCCGCCGCAACCTGTCGTTCGGTGAAGGGCCGGACGTGCGCGATATGTCGCCCAGCCTCTCGCCCAACGAGCAATGGATCATCTTCAGCAGCAACCGCGACGGCAACTGGGAGCTGTACGTTGCCTCGACCAGCGGCGATCCGGCGAGCGTGCGCCGCGTGACCTTCAACACCATCGCTATCGACACCGATCCGGTCTGGGGGCCGAACAACTTCGTGGCCTTTGAGACGACGCGCAATGGCCAGTGGGATATCTACGCTATCGACATGAGCACGGGGCTGGAATATCGCCTGACGGACGACAGCGGCAACGACATCAACCCGTTCTGGTCGCCTGATGGCAGCCGCCTGCTCTTCCAGAGCGACCGCCCGGACGAAAACGGCGAGCGCAAGTGGCAGATCTATGAACTCTCGCTCGGCAGCTGGACCATCACGCGGCTGAGCGACGGCGAAAGCATCGACGTCGACCCGCAGTACTCGAACGACGGCCGGCATATCGTCTATCGCTCCTATGCCGAGGACGGCGCGAACAGCGTCCTCATGATCATGGACGCCGATGGACGCAATAAGCGCGCGATCACCAGCCCGGCGGAAGATGCGACCAATCCCGTCTGGTCGCCGCGCGACCGCTATATCGCTTACCAGTCGGACCTCGACGGCGATCTCGATATCTATGTCTATGAAGTGGCGACGGGAGAAACGCGCCAACTGACGGACAACGATATTCCCGACTACGCGCCGACGTGGGACTGCTTCGAAGAGCGCGTCATCTTCACGTCGGACATCGGCGGCAACCCGGATATCTACGACGCCGAAGTCCAGCCGATTACAGCGGGGCCGATCGCGGTCGATGAGGATGCCAGACAACTGACGTTCGAGCCGTTCGACGACATCTATCCGCAGGGCTTCCCGCCGGAAGAGAACGCCAGCCGCGAAGGCCAGACCGTGCGCGGCAGTTTCGGCCAACAGACGGTGTTCCTGCAACCCGACGTGAGCCTGACGCGGATCGACCTGTCGCTCAACCGTGAGCGGCGCGAGGACTGGCTGTCTATCGACGGCTGCGCCGGACGCTGACGCGGCTGCAAGCCTGACAGGTAGCTGATCTGAAGAGGCCTGGCATCAGCCGGGCCTCTTTGATTCCTTCCAGTTTTAAATTTTCTTAATGTTCTTAAACTCCGCTTAACATATAATACTGCTATTCCTCGCGTCGAAAGGCGAATAGAGTTATGGCAGTTGCACGGCTGATTCCCTTGCTGGGGCTGATTGCTGTTCAGGACGCGCTGACCGGCGTGTTTGGCGCGCCAAGCATCGTGGCGACGCTGATCGCTTCCCGCGCGATGGGGCCGGGGAGGGCGCTGCTACTGTCCACTGTCGCGCAGTTAATCGGCCCGTTTTTGTTTGGCGTGGCGGTTGCCGGAGCTGTCGGTGACGAGATTGTCGAGCAGAGCGTGGTGTTTCCGTCGACAATGGGCGCGGCGCTGACGGCCACGGTCGTCTGGATGCTCGTCTCGTGGTATTTCCGCATTCCGTCCAGTTCGACCCATGCGCTGATCGGCGGGCTGGTCGGCGCTGTATGGGCAAGCGGCGGCGTCGAAGCGATCCATGGCGATGGCCTGCTCAAGATTATCCTGAGCCTCACCCTCACCGCGCCGCTCGGTATCGTCGGTGGGTACATCATGGAGCGGTTGTGCTACTGGCTGGCGCGCGGCGCTAGCCCGCGCGTCAACAGGGTGTTCAACCGCGGGCAGATTGGCGCGTCGCTGTTCCTCGGTTTGGCCATTGGCAGCAACAACGCGCAAAATGCGATGGGCGTGACCGTGCTGTGCTTGATCGCTACCGGCCAGTTGACGCACTTTACCGTGCCAACGTGGGTCATCGCGTTTAGCGCGGCATGTCTGGCGCTGGGCAATCTGGTCGGGGGAATGCGGGTGATGAAGAGCGTCAGCCGCGACTTTTTTCGCATCCGCCCCATTCACGGCCTGAGCGCGGAGCTGTCGTCGGCGATCATCATCGCTTCCAGCTCACTGCTCGGCGGCGATGTCAGCACGACGCATGTCACCAATATGTCGATCATCGGCGCGGGCGCTGCCGAGCGCCTGTCGATGGTGCGCTGGGGCTTCGTGCAGAAGGTGTTGATGACATGGATCATCACCATCCCGGTTACGGCGCTGCTGGCGGCGCTCGTGCTGACCGGGTGGCATCTGTTGCGTGGCGTTTTTTAGCGCGCGCGGATGTGCGTCAAAAATTCCGCCCGCGCCGCCGGGTCGCTCTCAAACCGGCCCAAAAACGTGCTGCTGGTCATGCGCGTGCCGCCGTTTTCGACGCCGCGCATACGCGCGCATAGGTGAACGCCCTCCAGCACTACGGCGACGCCTTCGGGTTGCAGGACTTCATCGACGAAGCCGGCGATCTGGCGTGTGAGCCGTTCCTGAAGCTGCAAGCGCCGGGCGAACATCTCCACGATACGCGGGATTTTCGACAGGCCGATGACCTTGCCGGCAGGCAGATAGGCGACGTGCGCCTTGCCGTAAAACGGCAGCAGGTGGTGCTCGCACAGGCTGTAAAAGTCGATGTCGCTGACGACCACCATATCCGACTGCTCGACGTTGAATAGCGCGTCGTTGACCAGCGCGACCGGGTCGGTGCGGTAGCCTGCCAGCAGTTCTTCGTAGGCGCGGGCCACGCGGCGCGGCGTGTTGGCCAGCCCTTCGCGCAGCGGGTCTTCGCCGACCGCGACCAGCAACTGGCGCGTGGCGTCTTCCACCGCCGCCGTGTCCACAGGCGGGTAACCGAGATCAAAGGCTTGCTGAAACGCCTCCGAACGCAACCGCGCGTTCACATCGTCGGCGTGGGCGTCATGAACGGCCTTGCCGCCGTTCGCGCGCGCTTCGTTACGGGCCGAATTCAAGCTCGTCATTGGCAATCGCTCTTCCAGAACGGTTCCGGGTACGACGGGGCTAACGCGACTGGCGGGCATACGCGACCAGATCGAACGACGGGTCGCGCATTTGCTCCGGCGTCAGCGGCAGGCGGTCGCGCAGGATGAACTCGATGGCGTCCATGTCGCGGTCGTGCTTCATGCCCGCCGCCGCGCGCAGCCGCCCGTCCTGCACGTAAAAGGCGATGAACTGCCGTTCTTCGGGCGAGCCGCGAAAAACAATCTCGTCCCATTTCGTGGCATGGCCCACATAGCGCAGGGAAAGGCCCCACTGGTTCGTCCAGAAAAACGGCACGTGCGCGTTGATGTCGCCGGGCTGGCCGAACATGCCGCGCGCCGCGACGATGCCCTGCTGCTGGGCCGCGCGCCAGTGTTCGATGCGCGTGGTGTCGCCATCCTGTTCCCAGCGGGCGATATCGCCTGCGGCGAAGATGTCCGGCGCGCTGGTGCGAAGGGCCGTGTCGACGAGCACCGAGCCATCGCGTTCTTCCAGCGCCAGCCCTGAGTCTTTCAGAAAATCGGTCGCCGGGCGCACGCCGATGCCAACCACCACGAAGTCCGCCGGCAGCAAGTCGCCGTTCTTGAGGCGAACGCCGGTCACGCGGCCATTTTCGCCCTCGAAACCGGCGACTTCCGCGTTCAGCCGGAAGCGCACGCCGTTGGCTTCATGCTCGCGCTGGAACAACTGGCCGATCTCGCGCCCCAGCACATGCTCGAACGGCGTGCTTTCGAGGCCAACCACCGTCACCTCGATCTCGCGGCCCTTACGTAGCGACGCCGCGACTTCCATGCCGATGAAACTCGCGCCGATGATGACGGCGCGGCGGCTGTTTTCCGCCGCCTTGATAATCGCTTCGGCGTCGGGCAGCGTTCGCAGGGTGTAGATGTTTTGCAGGTCTGCCCCCGGCGCGTTCAACCGGCGCGGCACGCCGCCCGTGCAGAGCAGCAGCTTTTCATAGGACAGCGATTCGCCGTTTTCCAGCCAGACCTGACGCGCTTGCGGGTCGATGCGGGCGACGCGCGTATTCAGGCGCAGGTCGATGTCGCGTTGCTCGTACCACGCGGCGCTTCGCAGCGGAATCCAGTCCTCCTGAGCTTCGCCCGCCAGATAGTCTTTCGACAGGTTGGGCCGGTCGACTGGCACGCTGCTGGCCGCGCTGACGATGATAATGCGGCCCGGATAGCCAAGCCGCCGCAGCTCTTCCGCTGCAGCGTTGCCCGCCGCGCCGCCGCCGACGATCACGATCTGACGCCCCGGCTCGGTGGCCCGGCCCTGCGGTTCGCGCTCGTTGGTGTGCGGCAGCGAGACGATCAGCGCGCCGTCATCGACGCGCACGGGATAGCGCGCCAGATCGTTGAGCGCGGGCGGTTCGACGCGCGCGGCGGTGCGAATGTCGAAACAGGCGTGATGCCACGGACACATGAGCGTATGACCTTTGAGCACGCCCTTGTCCAGCGGCGCGCCATAGTGGCTGCAATTGCCGCCCACGGCGAAATACTCGCCACCGACCCGCGCGATAACCAGCGGCTTGCCTTCCAGCTCAACCCGCTTCATCTCGCCGTCCTTCAGGAACGATTCCGCCGGTCCGAGGTTGTGTTCGGCCATGGTTTTCCTCCGTCGGGTGGCGCTCGACGCCTGTCATTCGTAGTTGTTAGCGCAACAACTATACTATGCGCTAAAACGAAAGCCGTGTCAAGCAGGCGCGACATGCAGCGCCGCCCCGGCGCGGGCAGCTTGCGAAATCCAGGCTGTGGCGTAACGGGGGTTTAGCCGAGGAGCCGGCGCATGTAGGCCAGCCAGTCCTCGCCATCCGGGGCGAGGAGGTTGAGCGCTTCCAGCGTTTGGGGGGCGAGCGTGTGTTCCAGTTCCGGGCCGAGGGTTTCGACGATGGTCGCCAGCGCGATGCTGTGGCGCACGAACCAGCTTGCGAGGCGGATCAGGTGGGACTGTCGCGTTTGCATGGCGACGGACGCGTCCGGCTTCATCTCGCCAAAGAGCATTTCGGCCTCATCCGCCACGACGATCAGCCAGCGGTGCTGCGGTTCGGGCGAAACATGGTAGCGGAACAGCCGTTCCTGCTGGCACGCGCCGCACGGCTGCGGGCAGGCTCGCAGGCAGAGCGTCGTCAGGCGAATTCCCCGCGCCGTCGCTTCGGCGTTGGTTTCTGCCAGCGCCGCCGCTTCCGCAGGCCAGAGCGCCAGCAGCACATTCGAAGTCGCGTGAGCGATCAATTCGCGCGTCCGCGCCAGCATCTCGTCGTAGCCGCGCACGTTCCAGACATAATCCTCGTCCGGGGTTTCGGCAACCGCGTTCAGCGCCTGATGGGCCGCCTCCAGCACCCGGCTGAACTGGCTGCCTAAACGCTCCGTCAGCCGGTCGGGCGGCAGCGGGGCATAGCGCGTGCCGCTTGCGGTTTCCAGCGGCGCGACCACCTGCCGTTCCTGCAACTTCTGCAGGACGGCGTAGATATTGGGCCGCGGAATGCCCGACTCTCTGGCCAGCTCGTAGCCGTTCAGCGGGTTGCGGCGCAGCAGCGTCACATACGCGCGCGCTTCGTACTCGCTGAAGCCGAGCTGTTCCAGAAAACGTGTCGCATCGGTCACAGACATCGTAGTTGTTCCAATAACTACCTGTAGTTTGCGCCTGAAAACGCCGGTTGTCAACGCCGCAAACCGCCGCGACTTTGGATGAAAGCCCGCCGGGCGGGACGCCGGTTTTCGCCGCCCTGAGGCCGGAAAAACGAGGCCGGAATCTCTAACACGTTATTTACGTCCATTGCTTGACGCTCTGTTAGGCGATCTGTACCATAGCCTCAGCAGTGAAGCGCGTGACGCCGGCACACGGCTTCACCCGCTTCCGCAAACGTGACCAAGTCGGAATGGTTTGATCCCGAACTGTCGGTCTATCGTAAGCTCTCATTCATCGAGAAGGACGCCGGCTATGGAATATCCGTCCAGCGTGATCCCCAGCGTTATCGAGACCACCGCGCGCGGCGAGCGCATTTACGACATCTATTCCCTGCTGCTGAAAGAACGGATCGTCTTTGTCGGCACGCCGATCACCGACCAGATCGCCAATCTCGTGGTTGCGGAACTGCTGTTTCTGAACCGCGAGAACCCGGACACCGAAATCCGCATGTATATCAACAGTCCGGGCGGGGTGATTTACGCGGGTCTGGCGATTTATGACACGATGCAGTTGATCAAAGCGCCGGTCAGCACCTTCGGCATCGGCCTGACGGCCAGCTTCGGCACGGTGCTGCTGGCGGCGGGGGCCAAAGGCCACCGCTTCGCGACCGAGAACACGACCATTCACCTGCACCAGCCGCTGGGTGGGGCGCAGGGACAGGCGTCGGACCTCGTGATTCAGGCCAACGAGATCATGCGCCTGCGCGAGCGCCTGAACCAGATTTTGGTGGAGACGACCGGCCAGCCGCGCGAAATCATCGAGCGCGATACCGACCGCGACATCTACTTCACGCCGAAGCAGGCGGTCGAATACGGGTTGATCGACCATGTGCTGTCGCCGGGCGCGGTGAACGGCGCGCGTGGCTGACGCGACGCCCTTCGAGAACGCGACACGAGCGGCGGGCAAACCTGCCGCTCGTTTTGTTTGCGCCCGCCGCGCGATTGCCACAGCATCGACCGGAGCGCATGTGCTATACTCTGGGCCGTTGCCTCAGACACATGCGATTTGAGAACGCCCATGAGTGACCTGACCGAACTGACCGTGACGCAGGCGGTGGCCGGGCTGCGCGCCCGCGACTTTTCCGCCGTTGAACTGACGCAGGCTTACCTCGACCGCATCGACCGCCTCGATGGCACGATCGGCGCTTACATCACGGTGACGCCGGAGCTGGCGCTGCAACAGGCGCGGCAGGCCGACGAAGCGCTGGCGCGCGGCGAAGCGGGGCCGTTGGCGGGCGTTCCGCTGGCCGTGAAAGACGTGCTTTCCACGCGCGACATCGAAACGACCTGCGCCTCGCGCATCCTCAAGGGGTATATCCCGCCGTTCACGGCGACGGCGATTCAACGCCTGTTCGACGCAGGCATGGTGCTGCTGGGCAAGACCAACATGGACGAGTTCGCCATGGGGTCTTCGACCGAAAATTCGGCCTGCGGGCTGACGCGCAATCCGTGGGATCTGGAGCGCGTGCCGGGCGGCAGCAGCGGCGGCAGCGCGGCGGCGGTCGCGGCGCGCATGGCGGCGGCGGCCATCGGCACCGATACGGGCGGCAGCATTCGCCAGCCGGGGGCGTTCTGCGGCGTCGTCGGCCTTAAGCCGAGCTACGGGCGCGTTTCGCGCTACGGGCTGATCGCCTTCGGCTCGTCGCTGGACTGCGCCGGGCCGTTGACACACACGGTTGAGGACGCGGCTCGCCTGCTGCAAATCATGGCCGGCCATGACCCGCTGGATTCGACCTCGATGCCGGTCGAGACGCCGGATTACACGGCGGCGCTGACCGGCGACGTGCGCGGGCTGCGTATCGGCGTGCCGAAGGAATATTTCATCGACGGCATGCAGGCCGAAGTCGAAGCGGCGGTGCGCGCGGCTATCGCGCATCTGGAAAGTCTGGGCGCGCAGATTGTCGACATCAGCCTGCCGCACACCGATTACAGCATGCCGGTGTACTACATCATCGCCCCGGCGGAGGCCAGCGCCAACCTCGCCCGTTATGACGGCATTCGCTATGGCCAGCGCGTCGAAAAGGGCGCGATGTGGGAGACTTACAAGGCGACGCGCGGGCAGGGCTTCGGGCCGGAGGTGAAGCGGCGCATCATGCTCGGCACGTACGCGCTTTCGGCGGGCTATTACGACGCCTACTATGGCAAGGCGCAGCAGGTACGCACGCTCATTCGCCGCGACTTCGACGAGGCGTTCAAAGAGGTGGACATCATCGCCGCGCCGGTCACGCCGACGACGGCGTATGGGATTGGCGAGAACATCGACGATCCGGTGAAGATGTATCTTGGCGACGTGTTCACGCTCCCGGCCAGTCTGGCGGGGCTGGCGGCGATCAGCCTGCCCTGCGGGCGCGACTCGCAGGGATTGCCCATCGGCCTGCAAATCATCGGCCCGGCCTTTGGCGAAGCGCGCGTGCTGCAGGCCGCCCACGCCTACGAGACGACGACCGAGTGGCACAAGGCCGCGCCACAGGTGGCAGGGTGAGCCAGACCTACCGGAGAAACGGTGTTTACAAGCTCATTTAGCAGACAGTTGGAGAAGCAGACCAATAGCTTCTGCTGCAATGATCGCTAAAACAACAACGCCAATAGCTGCTAGAACAAGATTCAATCTGCGCGCTTGTTCTCGTTGAACTACTCTAAGGCGATCTTCGGCGCTTTTCAGGGTTTGGTTTTGCCGCTCTAGCATGACCTTTAATTCGTCTTGGCGACCCTGCAAGTTTCGAACATCAGTGTGTAGCTTTGATAGCATCTGATGGTTGTCACTGGTCGTTGTTTTTAGGGCGTTGATCCTGTTATTGATGTTATGAATAGTAGCTTCAGTAGTTGCGGAAGATTGGGCAACAGCTTGCCGCAACTGCTGAACTTCTGTATCCAGTGCCAGGATGCGCGAAGTGTGATTTCCAAGAAGCTGCTTTATTTGAGTTTGCCCGTTTTCCGTTTCGCGTTTGATCTGTTCAAAATCGGCGGAAAGCGCTCCCAGCTTCTGCTCGATACTTTCAAATGTTGCCGGCAGATTCACTTCGTCAAGGCTGCTCAGAATCTGCTGTAGATTAGCAATATTGGCTTCAATAGCGTTTATCAGTTCGGCGATTCTCGTTTGAATCGCCGATACGGACTGTTCGAAAACTTTGAGGTTAGCCTGCAGTTCTTTCGCGGTCGCCTGATTTTCCGCTTTGACGCCGTTAATATTCTTTAATATCTGCTGGCTTGCGCCCGAAAAGCTTTCGATAGTCGATACACCTGTTTTCAGCTTCTGTAGCTCTTCCTGTAGTTCTATCAGAGCCTCGTGGTGCGCTGCAAAGTCACTCACTGCTAAACACTCCCGTTCCCATGAGATGCTGAGAATTAAATTCCTTTAGCCATGCGGTATGCCATTGGACCATGAGTTGTTCAAGCTCATGAGCGCCTTCATGTGGATTCATTTTATGGACGTGGCGATAGAAGCGTGACATGTGGTGTCCAATTTCGATACGGCTCATGCGCTCGCTAAATAGGTCCCATCCTCGCTGAAAGTCTCGTTCAATTTCGCGCGCCGATCTGCTAAGAAGTAGCCCAACATAGGCGCGCAGCAGGTAAAACGCGGCATTATCGGGGTTTTCTGGAAGTAAACGATCGCAAGCGCCGCGCAGGTGCTTGGCGCGGTCTATATGGCTTGTCTCCTCTTTCTCAACCTGATCGATAAACTCCCAGACCGTCTCGATTGAATATTCCTGACGGAATTCCCTGAGTTCTGGCAAGAAGGAGGAATTGAAGTAGTTGTTTATACGTTCCGCAAAAGCTGCTTTGTCATTGATACCTTCTTCGGCAGCCGATTGCATGACTTCCATTGCCGCGCGGCGCTTAGCGGCGATGTGCTTGTAGACAAACTCCAGCAGATGGCCAAGACACTTCTCGATTATGGTGTCTTCGCTGCGCTGCTTCACTTTTTCTCGCACCGTTTCGGCTTCAGCGCGAGACACGTAACGCGCGATATATTGCTGTAGCTTTGCGATGTAGCCTTCATCTGGCAACTTGTGCAGGATAAGGCGATAAACCTTGGCGTTATAGTCCACCGTATAGTCGGAAATAACACCGATAATTGAGAGCCGGTAAACTGCTTTTGCCGTGCTTTGTTCATCAAGGTTTCTAGTTACACCTGTGAAAGGAAGAACAAAGGTGGTTTTCTCATCCTGCTTGAGCTTTTGTAGATATTTGTAAACGCCGTGCTCGGTTTGCCTCCCTCCCTTCAAAATCTGGCGGAGGACATGCATATCCTGCGTCGGACCCTTAAACGCAATGCCGTGGAAATAATCATGAATGCTCTTGTCCTGCCACTTATCGCCTTGTGCAAGAAGAATAAAACAACGTGCCGGTTGCCGGTCGCGGCCCGCACGGCCAGCCTCTTGGTAAAAGGACTCGATTGAGGACGGGATATTGAAGTGTATTGTGTAGCGGATATTGGGTTTGTCGATGCCCATACCGAACGCTTTTGTGGCAACGAGTAATGCTAACTGGTTGCGTTTGAATTTATTCTGAACCTCACGCAACCTGAGATCGTCTTCAGGCCTAACAGCGTCGTCGGGCGTGTCTTCCGTTCTGCTGGCATACCAATCCGATATGGCTTCGAGACCCGGAAACGCTCTGATTAACCTATTTCGAACTGGCTGGACTCCGAATGGCAAACGCCCGCGGGCAAAAGGACAGAAAACGAGACCGGAAAAAGTCTCTTCTCCGCGTAAGACTTGAAAATCGGCATCGGAAAAGGGGGTATCAGAAAAGTGCCGTGGCAAGTCCTTCATTAGCGCAACGAGCTTGTGCTGTTTTGCATCGCCGACAATTCTTTTCTGTTCTTTGTCACCTCTAATATGACCGACTTTTCCTCTAACATCGACGGGGATCACGTAGAATTCAAGTTCTGGCCGTTCAAGGGACTTGGGTTGAATAATTGCTTCTTCGGTGTCGATGTTTAGCTCGCGCTGAATATCGGTAAGGACGTCATAGGAAGCCGTTCCGGTTAAAGCCAGTAACGTCAGCGGATGATCCGGTGTGGCTAGCAGTTTTCGCAGGTTGTCTGCAACCCGCAGGTAGGCTGTTCGGAAGTCGTGTCCCCATTCGCTCACACAATGCGCTTCGTCTACAACGCCGTACTTGAAGGCGTGATCGGCTTGTAGTTGTTGCACGTGTTGTTGAAACTCTTCGATATTAAGGCGCTCTGGCGAGATGAATACAAACTGATAGAGCCGCCGGGCCATGTTGATCTGCCGCTGCTTACGTTCCTCGGTTGAGAGTGTCGAGTTGATATAGGTAACACGGTCAATACCTATCGCCAGCAGGTTGTCACACTGGTCATGCATCAGGGATTTGATCGGATCAACGATTAGTGCCATCCCCGGCTGCAAGAGCGTTACGAGTTGATAGCAGAGTGACTTGCCGCCGCCGGTTGGCAGCAGGCCGATGACATCCTGTCCTGTCAGGGCGCGGCGGATGATCTTTAGCTGTCCGTCCCGGAATTCCTGCTTGCGGAAGAGATACTGCAGTAAATATGTGAGGTGGCTGTCGTCTATGGTCTCGTCGTCGTACGCAATGCGTGCGTCGCAGACCACTTCAAAATTTTCCGTGACCGAGTATACGCTACGGAGTTCGGCTACTACGCTTTGTTGTGCAAACGTTGCGACTTCCGTTGGCATGTGCAGCCAACCATAGCGCGCCATTATGCTGATGTCGATCAGCGCGTCTACCGGCTCGTGGGTTGCCAATTCACCGACGTCCACTTTGCGGTAGCTAAATGGCAGGTTTTTTGGTGGTTCGTCCAGTTCAAATTGGCCATGAGAACCTTTAATAATCGTCAAATCGATCTGAGGAAAATTGCGCTCATTCGCAAGCTGCCGCAAAGCGCTGGCGAGCTTAATGAAGTCGACAATGGCAAGCCAACCGCATGGCACATCGCGTTCATATATGGCGATACGCCACTTCTCAGCTTCCCACGACAGGACGCCTCGCCTAATCAGTTCGAGTAGCGTCCGCTGAATCCGCGCCACTGCCAGCGGCACGAGAACCAACAGGAATAGCTTACGTGTAAAGGCATCGCCGAAGTATGGCTGACTTATATTTTGCTGAACGAGTTGCGCGAACTTGTGGCTTAGGATCGATCTAAGTTGTTTAACACGATGTACGGGTAGTTGCTCCAGCTCAGCCGTAGGAATTCGGACAACTTGCCAGTGATTACTTGAAAGCGCGTTATCTCGTGCTTTATCTCGCCTTCGATTGATTTCTTCAAGGTGGCCTACACCATCAATCTCAATAACAAACTTCGTATTCTTGTCGATTCCGGGAAAATCGAGAGCAAAATCGACCCGGTTCCTGACAAAGCTCTTTTGATGTGCGGGTTTCACCATCGTTTCCATAGCGCGTTGAGGCTCAGCGAATTGTTGTAGAACGATGGCTGAATCCCGCCCCAACGCCTTAACGATACTGGTCAACAAGAACTCGCGTTCGCTATCTTCCCACTCGTCGATGCCATATTCCGGTTCGTCATTTTCGCCAATATCAAGACAGACAGGCGCGAAGCTTCTTTCGAGGGTATTCAGAAATTCCTGATGGTTTCGGGCGGTATCTGCAAACCGATACTGTATCTGATCGAGCCGGTCACTCTTTTCAGTTAATTTGAGGCGTTCGGCAAGGATAGCATCAATGTAGGGTGAGGTAGGCGTCGGATTACCTCGTTCAATTATATTGATCAGTACAGCAGTAATCGGGCTGCTTTCGGGTTCAGGCACTTTACTCAGTCGGCAACTGAACGTGCCTAACCGCTTGGCACATTCCAGCAAAAATGCCCGGTGAGCGTTATCTACTGAATAATCAATTGTGTGTGTTACAGCCTGACTTAGGTGAGCAGCGCGGAGCTTCATAGTTGTTGATCGGGTTGTCGGCAGCTTAGTTAAAATGGAGTAACCAGAGAAACTTACACATCTGTTGATATTACACTAGAATAGCTCAGGATGGAATATTTGCTGCATGAAGAAGGTGGGGTTTTGGCGGATCGTAAAAGCGCAGCAGAAACAGGGGAACTGAATGCTATAGGGAAGTGAGGGTACGGGCCGCGATAGCTAATCGCGGCCCGGTTGTTTTCGCGGCTTAGATCTCGTCCAGTTTCACGGGGCGGTTCTCGCGCAGGGACTTGAGCGCCGCCAGC
>Ga0207869_1001194_pt1 | contig 14379 bp, 10 predicted proteins | sample HigsolmetaAR205D_FD_184837 | JGI IMG/M metagenome (GOLD analysis project Ga0207869, IMG submission 184837) | Ionic liquid and high solid enriched microbial communities from the Joint BioEnergy Institute, USA - AR20-5-D (SPAdes) (version 2) ...
GTTTTCTTTTCAAAAGAAAGGAGCGGGATCTCTTCTTGTTCAACATATTGAACATCTTCAGAACCGGATGGTGTTCCCGGCCCGGTTGCAGCACCAGCTTCAAAATCCTGGTCATCCGCCTCTTTTGCAGCTGCCACGTCCAAAGGTTTGATATCCGGTTTCTCCGCTTCCGCCACCCATTCTTCAACTTCGTACATTTCCGGCAAATGATCCGCCTTATTTTCTTCATTTGCTTCTTCAAGCATTTCCAGACGGTTTTCAAGAAAATCAATTTCTTCTTCCCCGGAGCGTTCTGCCGCCTGTTCGTTTGCCGGAAGAGCGGTTCCCGTTTCGTTTCCGGCCGCGGCATCCTCCAGTTCTTCCCATTCGGGTGCATCCTTTTCTTCCCGTTTTGGCAGTGTCCCTTCTATTTCAGGTCCCGACCCGTTTTGCTCCGGCAAAATCTCTTCCATTTCAGGAACCGGAGCACTTTTTTCAGCCGGGAGAACCGAAGCATTTGCAGCAGGCGAGACCAGTGCTGCCGGCCGATTTTTCCGCGCCACCGCCATCTCTTCCTGCTCATCCCATACTGGAAATGCGTCTGCATCGTTATCCTGTCCAGCGAACAAAAATGCCAGCTTTTTTTCGAACAGATAGGCCACACAAAGCACGAGCAAAAAAGTAATTAAACAGCTCTCCCATAGCGGAACCACACTGCCCGCCAAAATGCCGAAAAGCGCCAGCAAAAAAGCGGTGCCGGCCAGCACAACTACACCTTTTTTGGAAAAGCCGAAAGAAAAAAAGACAAAAAATGCCATTACGCATAAAAATCCAATTACGGCAAACGCCGCAGTGAGAAGATCCATCATCCCACCTCTGTTTCTGTCAGAGTACAATATTCCCAGAAAAACCAATTATCGAAAATCAACTAAGACTATTTTATTATAAATCTCGGCGAATGGGAAGATTGTACTGCATCTTTTTACCTGTCTCTTACTGGACTGATGTATTGATTTCTTTCAAAGTCACTTTATTCACTGTCGGGATCCCTTTCGGCGGGTTTAAAATCATATCTTTTTTAAAATTAACGGTGAGTCTGGACTTTGCAGGATCCGCAGGCTGGGGATATTGGAATTTCAAAATTAGCCCATTTTCTGTCCAGCCCCTTGATGCACTTAAACCAATCGTATTCCCATAGATACCCCCATTAATTTTCAAATTTGATCCGATGCCATATATAAACAAGTCACGATTTGAGTAGAGATAAGCATCAATCACTTTTGGACGGTCTTCATACAAATTATTGTTGGCCAACTTAATATTTCCATCACAAAGTAAAATAAGCGTGCCACTACTGTTCGAGAAATTTTCGACATCTGCGTCTCCTCGTACATAAATGCTGCCGTTTGTATTGACATCCCCGCTGCTCGTAAGGGACCCATTGACATACATCACCCCGTTTAAATTCAATGCTGAAACCTCACTCAATGTCGCATTCCCGGCAATATAAATATACTGATTTTCCCCTGTCGACAGCACTCCGTTTAAATTAGCGCCACCGCCTACATAAATTTTGCCTTTTACTGTTAAATTCCCTTTGACAGTCAAATCATCTTTTACATAAAGATCCCCATTTACAGTCAGGCTTTTGTTTTCCCCAACGGTTAAATCATCGCCGACGTACAAGTTTCCTTTTATTGGTTGACTGCCAACCTGGCTGACTGTTACATCATAGCCAAAAGCATTCCCATACTTGTCTATATTATAAGAATCGTAAGAATTTATTTTTAAATTTCCCGGCCATCCCAGCGCCTTGGCTGTAATCATATCGCCTACATTTATTTTATCAACCGTTAACTGACGATTTTTCACAACCGGAGCAACAGAAAAGTAGCGGCTGAAGCTTTCAGGTCCAAATGGCTTCCATGAATAAAAGTTGTAAACCGGCGCCGATGTTCCTGTTCCTACCGGCTGCTGATCGGCCTCAAAATATCTTCCCTTCACTGTTAACGTCCCATTGATCGCTGGATAGTAAGTTCGAATGTATTTCGTGTACCCCTCAACATAGTTCCCGTAGTTTGAAACATACAGATTCCCCCCAATATTCACATCCCCGATAATATAAGGAGACCCGTACAAATACATATTCGACGGTGTCACGGCTGTATATTGAAAAACATCCGAGACAGTGGAAAGCGTCATCATCTTTGTTAACGTTTTTCCGGACTTTCCGATTGGCACTGTTATGGTGACTTTGCCCAAAACAATGCCGTCGGGTGCTGTCCCGTCTTTCAATGTTTTATATGCGATGCTGCATTTGCCGTTTTTCTGTTGCTGTATGCTCGTTATGGCTGCCTGAAGCATGCTGATCAGCTGGCTTGGCATGACAGTACCGTTCGCAATGGTACTATTGATGCTGTCAACTTGTTTCTCAATTAAAGCAGTCGCTTCATCCGCTACCATTTCCGCATTTAATTTATCCTGTGTGCCCGTTTCAGATACTTTTACTGTTTTAAAAGTGCTGACGGATGCGGATACGAGCGAAACGGTGATAATCGCCGCGACTGCGAAAATGAGAAGGACGGTCACAAGCGTATATCCCTTCTCTTCTCTTAAAACATGCATCATGGATTCCCCTCTTCGCCCAGTTTATAAGCGGCATAGATCTTTTTCTCAAAATGATTTTGTGTGTCTTTCATTACAAAATGGCATATCAGGCTGCCATTCTCAACCGTAAAAGTTGTCCCGTCAAGTGAAATTCCATCGCTGTTTACAATCGTGCCTCCTACCGACAAGTTCCCGTCTGATACAGTGATTGTCTTGTCAGTTGAACTTTCCTGGTAGGTGCCGTCACTTCCAACATTTATATTGACATCCACTGCTTTGAAACGGGTAAAAGTCCCGTCATCATTTTCGTCATCAGGTTCAATGTCGTCCACATTTTCCATTGCACTGTTCATGTATTGCAAAATAGCCGTTTGTTCTTTGACAAAATTTTTACGTGCCATGTCGCTTTTGGATTGGGTGATCACCGTATTTAAAACGGCATAAATGACCCCGATGATCATAAATGAAATGATAACAGCCGCCAGTAATTCTACTAAAGTGAGCCCTTTTTCATCCCGGCATTTCATCTTTTCACATACCCTTTCACTTCAACCGGTTTTAGATGATTTCCACTGTCGACTTTTACTTTGACCAGCAGGAGGCGGTCAGAAAGGGAAGAATCCGCCGGAAGGGAAACGGACACATATGCCTTATAACCGGAAATTTCCGCAGCGCTATCAAGCCCTAAAACCGATTGAATATCAGCTTGTTGTGTGTTGTTCGCCATTTGCTGCACTTCATTAAAGTTTTTTTTCTGGTAAGCTCTTAATATCCCGGTTGCAATTTGCAATGCAGACAGCGAGTCATCCGCTTTCTTTGTCACGCCCGCATTATTGGCCAAAATGGAACCCACTGTGAGCATCACAATCGCTAAAATCGTAATCGAAGCGAGCACTTCGACAAGTGTAAATCCCCGGTTGTTTTTAAAAAGGGGTTTTTTCATAACAACCTCCGCTAAGCATTTTGTCCTGCGTCTTATTTCCTATAAAACTTATTTTATCAAAAAGCGCCGGGAAAGTAATTCAACAAATAGAACAAATAAAAAAAAGGGCAGAACTTTTTCAGCTCTGCCCGTTCCTTTCTGATTGGCCCAAAATGTATTTCCGGACTTTCGAAATAAAGTATAAAGACCCCGTAATGACTAAAACATCTCTTGAGCCTTTCATTTCTTTTATTTTAGCAAGTACGGTTTCTTTCCAATCCTCCGAAAATGATTTATTTTGATGATGGCTTATCTTATACAACATCTCTGCCGGAATCGCTCTTGGAAAATCAAAAGTTGTGAAAATGATTTCGTCTGTTTTGTGGTCGAGTTTCGGAATCATGTGATCCAAGTCTTTGTCGCCAAGTGCGGAAAAAATCATGTGAATGTTTTTCCCGCGCAGATGGGTGTCCATTGTTTCGATCAGGCTGTCAATGCCTTCCGGGTTGTGGGCGCCATCGATGATAACGAGCGGGTCATCCAGCAGTTTTTCAAATCGGCCGATCCACTTGCTGAGGAGAAGGCCTTTTTCCAGTGCATGCTGCGGGATGCGAAAATGGTGGATATGTCTTAACAGTTCTGCCCCCATAACGGCAAGCGCGGCATTGTAAATCTGATGGCGACCCATCATGGTGATCGACAAGCAGTCATAGGCGCCGTACGGAGAAGCAAAGCGGAAATGTTCACCAGTTAGATCCCCACCAATCTCCGCAAAAGAAAATTCCTTTCCGGCACGGAAAAGCGGTGCCTTTTCTTTTGCCGCTTTTTCTTCAATCACCGCTAGCGCATCAGGCAGCATTGCTGTCGTTGCAACCGGCACCCCGTGTTTGATGATGCCCGCTTTTTCAAATGCGATCTCCGCAATCGTATGGCCAAGCACATTCATATGGTCATGGCCGATATTGGTAATCAGGCTGACAAGCGGTGTGATGACGTTGGTGGAGTCAAGCCTGCCGCCAAGGCCGACTTCATAAATAACGATATCCACCGGCCGGATGTCGGCAAAATACACAAGCGACATCGCTGTAATGACTTCAAACTCTGTCGGTGCGCCGAATGCTGTGTGCTCCAGTTCTTCTGCAAGCGGGCGGATCTCGTTTGTAAGCCGGATGAGGTCTGCATCTGACACCGGCGTTCCGTTTATGCTGATCCTTTCGTTAAACTGCTCAATATACGGGGAAGTAAAGGTGCCGACCGTATAGCCTGCCTGCTCTAAAATATTCCGCAAAAAGGTGACGGTCGACCCTTTGCCGTTCGTCCCGGCCACGTGAACCGTCCGGATTTTTTGTTCCGGGTGGTGCAATTTTTCCATCAGCCACTGCATCCGCTCAAGCCCTGGTTTCATCCCGAATTTCGAGCGGGACCGGATCCAGCCGACCGCTTCTTCATAGGTTTCAAACATATGCCTTTCCTCCCGTATGCAAGGAAGACGAATCCGTAAAGAATTCGCCTTCCACCCTTGTATTACTGGTTTTCAAGTTCTTTGATGCGCGCTTCGACGGTGCTTCGTTTTTCAAGATAGTCTTTTTCTTTTGCCCGTTCTTCGGCAACGACATTTTCCGGCGCTTTTTTCAGGAACCCTTGATTGGACAGTTTTTTCTGGACGCGTTCGACTTCTTTATTCCATTTCGCCAACTCTTTCCGGAGCCGGGCCAGTTCTTCTTCAAAATTAATGAGTCCTTCAAGCGGCAGGAACAGTTCGACGCCGGAAACGACTGCAGTCATGGCTTTGTCCGGTGCCTCGAGGTCAAGCCCCATTTTCAATTCATCCGGGTTGCAGAAACGGGTAATGTACGCTTCGTTTCGTTTTAAAGCCGCTAAGACCGTTTCGTCTTTCGCTTTCAAATGCAGTTTGATTTTTTTGCTTAACGGCGTATTCACTTCCGCGCGGATATTGCGGACGGAACGGATGATGTCGACAAGCAGTTTCATTTCTTCGCTAGCCGCTGCATCTGTAAGGCTTTCGTCCACCTCCGGCCAAGCGGCTGTTGTGATCGATTCCCCCTGATGCGGAAGGTTTTGCCAAATTTCCTCGGTAATAAACGGCATGAACGGGTGCAAAAGCCGCATCGTATTGTCGAGCACATACGCAAGGACCGAGCGTGTCGTTTTCTTCGCTGCTTCATCTTCGCTGTAGAGCGGCAGTTTTGCCATTTCGATGTACCAGTCGCAGAAATCGTCCCAGATAAAATTGTAAAGTGCGCGCCCAGCTTCGCCAAATTCGTATTTGTCCGCCAGTTTTGTAACGGTTTCGATCGTTTCGTTCAAACGCGTTAAAATCCATTTGTCAGCGACTGATTTTTCACCGGACAGATCCATTTCTTCGTATTTCAGCCCGTTCATGTTCATGAGTGCAAAACGGGAGGCGTTCCAAATTTTATTGGCGAAATTCCAGACCGCTTCAACTTTTTCGTAACTGAAACGCAAATCCTGGCCCGGTGCGCTACCGGTGGTAAGGAAATAGCGGAGCGAGTCCGCGCCGTATTTGTCGATGACTTCCATCGGGTCGACACCGTTGCCGAGCGATTTGCTCATTTTCCGCCCCTGCTCGTCGCGGACAAGGCCGTGGATCAGAACATCTTTGAACGGGCGCTTGCCGGTAAACGCAAGCCCCTGGAAAATCATCCGCGATACCCAGAAGAAAATGATGTCATAGCCGGTCACAAGCGTATCGGTCGGATAATAACGCTTGTAGTCTTTAGCTTCTTCATCCGGCCAGCCCATTGTCGAAAACGGCCAGAGCGCCGAGCTGAACCACGTATCGAGCACGTCCGGATCCTGTTCCCAGTTTTCAATATCGCGGGGCGGCTCAGTGTCAACATACACTTCGCCGGTTTCTTTATGGTACCAGGCCGGAATCCGGTGGCCCCACCAGAGCTGGCGCGAAATGCACCAGTCGCGGATATTTTCCATCCAGTGCAAGTATGTTTTTTCGAAGCGTACCGGCACAAAATGGACTTTTCCTTCCGACGCCTGCAGTTTTACCGCGGCATCAGCGAGCGGCTGCATTTTCACAAACCATTGCGTCGACAAATACGGTTCGACAACCGCGCCGCTCCGTTCGGAATGGCCGACCGAATGAAGATGGTCTTCCACTTTGACAAGAACGCCAAGTGCTTTCAAGTCCTCCACAATCTGTTTGCGGCATGCAAACCGGTCCATGCCTTTATATTTTCCGGCATTTTCATTCATTGTGCCATCCTCGTTCATCACAAGGATACGTTCGAGGTTGTGGCGGTTCCCGACTTCGAAGTCGTTCGGGTCATGGGCCGGCGTAATTTTTACGGCACCAGAACCAAATGTCATGTCCACATACTCGTCTGCGATAATCGGAATTTCGCGGCCGACGATCGGCAATACAATCGTTTTCCCGATTAATTGTTTGTATCGTTCATCATCCGGATGGACAGCGACCGCCGTATCACCGAGCATCGTTTCCGGGCGCGTTGTCGCGATTTCGATCGTGCCGGAACCGTCGCTTAACGGGTATGCCAGATGGTAAAATGCGCCCTGCACCTCTTTGTAGACGACTTCAATATCGGAAAGTGCCGTTTTCGTTTCCGGATCCCAGTTGATGATATACTCGCCACGGTAAATCAAGCCTTTTTTATAAAGCGAAACAAATACTTCTTTTACAGCTTTTGACAGCCCTTCATCGAGCGTAAAACGTTCGCGCGAATAATCGAGCCCGAGGCCAAGTTTTGCCCATTGTTTGCGGATAAATTGAGCGTATTCCGCTTTCCATTTCCATGCTTCTTCCATAAATTTTTCGCGGCCGAGATCATAGCGGGATTTGCCTTCTTCACGCAGTTTGGCTTCCACCTTTGCCTGTGTTGCAATCCCGGCGTGGTCCATCCCCGGCAGCCAGAGCACATCATAGCCTTGCATCCGTTTCATCCGGGTTAAAATATCCTGTAAAGCCGTATCCCAGGCATGGCCGAGGTGGAGCTTCCCGGTTACGTTCGGCGGCGGAATCACAATCGTGTACGGTTTCTTTTCCGGATCGCCTTTTGCTTCGAAAAATTTGCCGTTCACCCACCATTCATAGCGCCCTTTTTCAACAGCCTGCGGATCATATTTGGTCGGCATGCTGATGTCCTGCTGTTCCATTTGCATCATTCCTTTCTGCGTCTTTTACGGATAAACACAAAAACTCCCTTCGTCATAAAAGGACGAAAGGAGTCTGTTCGCGGTACCACCTTTTTTCACGGGCAAACGGATGCCCGGCACTCTCGGGTCAGTAACGGCACTTCGCCGGCTTTTGCTACTTTCGGTTTCACAAAAGCTACTCCCGGGCGACCTTCCAGCCTGTTTCGCATAGGAAATCTTTCAGCAGCTGATTTCCCTCTCTGCATGGAAACAAAATCTGTACTCTTCCCGTTCATTGTACTTTGATTTTTGAAATTGACTATAGTTTATGGTATCGGTTTTTGTGAAAATCGTCAATAGCATTGCCCATTTTTAGAAAAAATATGCGGCGGATGCACTGATCCGCCCGCTTTTCATACATTATTTTTGAGGGATAGGTGGATGATGATGAAGAAAAAAATTGACAAACAGGCCGTCCGTACATGGGCGCGGAATGCAAAAAAAGTGTGCAAGCAGCTGATTCTTCCGTTCTCCGTCTTTCAGGCCATCCGTACGATTATTTTTCCGACGACGTTTGACGTTTTGCTGCTTGCCATATTTATTCTCATTTATCTCGGGTTTCAGTATGAATGGTTTTAGTGGCCGTTCCTGCTTTTCATGACGCGGGGGCGGCCCCTTGTGACAACTGCATGACGACATACTCGGTATTTTTCATTCGCCAGTACTTTTCCTGCAGTTTCGCGACTGCTCTCGCTTCATGGCGTTTTCCTTCATTTGCAAAGTATTCCTCCACGGTTTGGATGATCGGTGCGGGATAAGCGAGATAGCTGAAAAATAAGCTTTTTTCATCTTCTTTCAGCGGAAAATAGCTGAAATAGGTCTTCACCCAATCCACGCAGTCGTCAAACCGGCTCGGATAGGAATCGAGCGTCCGCGACAAGAAGGGAAGCAAGTCATAAAAAGGCGCAGCGTTTTTCGCCAGTTCGAAATTGGTAAAGTACCCGAGCCCGCGTTCATCGTACAAAAAATGCTCCGTTGAAATTTTTCCGTGGATGGTCACCGTTCTCGCTTTCTCCATCTCTTTTGATTGTTCATACCAGTTTTCCAGCTGCCGGATCGAAAATTTGAGCGCCTGGTTCGTTTCATTGTAAAAGGTGCAGTACAACAGGGCAAACGGGGACATATAGACCTGCTCTTCACACCGTTCAAGGAACTCTTCCAAAAAATCCTGCTGCCCGTACCAGCGGGAAAGGGTTTCTTCATAGTATTCCCGCCGTTTTTCTATTGAGATCTCCGTATCTTTGACGGACAAGCTGTGCAGGCGTGCGAGTTCCCTGAACATTTTTTGATGTTTCTCGCCGCGTGCTTCTTTTTCTTCGTTTGGCAGCCAGGGCATTAAATAGTATAATGCCCCGTTATACAGCACCCCGTAACGGCCGTCCAACGCGGGATAGACCGGGACAATACGGTTGTATCCCCGCTGGTACAGAGACTGGACATGCCGGATAAATCCCATCCCGTTTTGCGGTGCAATTTTTTTTAAAGCAAAGATGCCCTGGCCGGTATAAATTTTATACACTTTTCCGTACCGCCCGACATATTCAGCGTTCAGGCCGTAATGCTTTACAATCCGATTGATGTCCTGCTGCGAAAGGTCAGTCACCCGTTTCACCTTCTTAGAGCGCTTCTCCTGAAAAATAGGCGCTTGCTCATTTTCATTCCCCCGCTGCGCCGCATTCGCCGCGGCTTGAACATAGGCGCAATCTAGGTTAAGAATAGCTCGTTTTGCACGCTTCCTTACGCAGGCGCTTAGCCCCTGAATTTCAGATGCATCCTTCACCTAGACGCCCGTGCCTGTGAATGCTCCGGCTCAGTGATTTTTTTCGGCGCGCGCGTTTGCGGGAACGTACAGCACTTGCCCCTCATATACATCCTGGTTCACTTCCAAATGGTTCATCCTTAAAATCTGCTGGACATTGATATTGTATTTTTCAGCAAGCTGGTCGAGCGTCTCCCCGCTTTGGACGATGCAAACCTTTAACTTGGCAGGCTTTTCTTCATCTCTCCGGGCAAAAAAGTCGGCAAGCGAAATAGATTCGTATTTTTGCTTCTTTTTCTTCTTGGCAGCCGAATCCTTTTCTTCCGGCACTTCCTCTATTTTCTCCCCGCTTTCCGGCGACTCTTCCACAATCGTTTCGCTGCTCGCCACAGAAGAAGATTCATCTTTTTCAGGCGATTCTTGCTTGAGATAAGCAGAAGATTCATCTTCCATTGCCTTGCTCTCGATCCGGAAAACGGGCTCCGTCTTCCCGGCGTCATCCGGCTCAAGAGATTCTTCGTTCAGAGCCGTTTTGCTCTCCGTCCGGAACGCGGATGCGGTTTTTCCGGACAATTCCTGTTCAGGATGCCCTTCATCCCGCACTGGGTCGGCCTGCCATTCGTTCCGCACCGGTACGCTTTCCGCTATGGATGCAGACTCGTTTTTGCCTGAAAACTCCGGTTCTGCATGCCATTCGTTCTGCACCACTCCGCTCTCCGCCAATGATGCGGATTCGTTTTTGCCGGCAAACCCCGGTTCAGCGTGCCATTCATCCCGCACCGGTTCGCTCTCCGCCAATGATGCAGACTCATTTTTGCCTGAAAGATCCGCTTCAGCATGCCATTCGTTCTGCACCACTCCGCTCTCCGCCAACGATGCAGACTCATTTTTTCCTGGAAACTCCGGCCCAGGATGCCACTCATTCTGTACCAGTTCGCTTTCTGCCAACGATGCAGACTCATTTTTTCCGGAAAACTCCGGTTCCGCATGCCATTCATCCCGTACCGGCGCGGCTGTTTCCGCCTGCCATGAAGCACTTTCCGGCACTTTTCCGCCTGCTTCCGGCAAGAGACTCTCCTCTTCTTCTTCCGGCAGTTCGACCGGTGCTAGCACATTCAGTTCGTTTGTGTACGGTTCCGGCTGAGCAACCGATTCTTCCGGCACCACGCGCGATTCGATCGTAAAAGGTGTATACAATTCCGGGTCAGCGTGAGATTCATCCTCTTCTTCTTTTTCCTCATCTGCACGCAAAGGCACTTCTTCAAAGCTTTCCGCTTCTTCCATAAAATGGCGGGGCGGTTCGGTGCTCTCTTCTTCTTGTTCCGATAAACTCCACTCGGAATGGCTAAAAGGCGCCTGATATGCTGCGTCCGGCTCATCCAAATAGGTTTCCCGGCCGTTCAAATCCGGGTATGGTGCTGTTTCGGCTTCGTCCTCTTCCTCATCCCCGTCTTGCAATATTCCCTCAATCGCAATATCCGCATTGATTTTTAAACAATCGGTTCCGTGAAATTGATAGTCAAATCCTTCTATATTGACGTCCAGTTCCTCAATATCCGCAATTCTTGTCTTCGGAATGGTAACGTCTACCGGGAAAGATTGGTAAAATTCAAATATGCCGTCTTCTTCCCGGTACTGGACCGCCTGCACATACTTCCTGAACAGCACATCTTCCCCTTCTTCTTCCCCGCAACCGATATACTCCCCGGCCAAATAGAGATTGCCTTTGATCACGACATACTGCTCCAATTCCTGTATGGTGATATGGGGATCCAATGATATTGATAAAAGTTCTTCAACTTCCTGTCCTTTTTTAAACCAAATCAATTCTTCTAATGAAAATCGTATGGACGATTGATTTTGCGGCAAAGCGGGTTCCTCCCTTCAATTCCTCCAAATCCCAATGAATATGTCATTTACACTGTATGAAGCAATCGGGGTTTTTATGATCGCAAATAAACCGCAGCATCCGTAAATCACTTGAATGGCTTTTTCGCAACAATATTGGACGGGGAGAGAAATCGATAAAAACCGGCTCATCTGTTTTCAGGTTACCCGTTCAAAAACTTAGATTTGGTCGAGCTAGGCGAACTGATTCGGCCATCCGTTTTCGGAGTGATCCGTTCAAAAACCATCGGGCCACCCACAGAGCGTGAAATTTTCCCTACTGCTACTTCTCTCTCGCCCGCAGCGGACAGAACGCAAAAAAAACCGGCTCATCCATTTTTGGACTTGCCGGTTCATAGCCGCAGGATTACCCGCGGATTGCCTTAAATGTTTTTTCTGCTGCTTCAACGGTACGGTCAATATCCTCGTCCGTATGCGCGGCGGACAAGAAGATGCCTTCGAATTGGGACGGCGGGAGGAAAATGCCGTTTTCCGCCATGCCGCGGTAGTAGCGGGCAAACAGATCCAAATCCGAAGTGCTTGCTGATGCAAAATTATTGACTTCTTCATTGGTGAAAAAGATGCCAATCATCGATCCTGCCCGGTTAATGGTATGCGGGATATCGTATTTCACCGCTGCCTCATGAAAACCTTGTTCGAGGCGGTCGGCTTTTCGCCTGAATTCCGCATACGTTTCAGGTGTTAACTGCCGCAATGTTTCATATCCGGCCGTCATCGCAAGCGGATTGCCGGACAAAGTTCCTGCCTGGTAAACAGGGCCGGTCGGTGCGATTTTTTCCATAATGTCGGCCCGTCCGCCAAATGCGCCGACAGGAAGGCCGCCGCCGATTACTTTGCCGAGGCAGGTCAAATCAGGCGTTACATCAAAGTAGCCTTGTGCACAGTGATAGTCGACACGGAAACCGGTCATCACTTCATCAAAGATCAGGAGGGCGCCGTATGCTGATGTGACTTCGCGCAACCCTTGCAAAAAGCCGGGCTTCGGCGGAACAACGCCCATATTGCCGGCAACCGGTTCGACGATGATGCAGGCAATATCTTCTCCGTACTGCTCGAATGCCGATCGGACGGCTTCCAGATCATTGTACGGGACGGCAATGGTATTTTGCGCGATTCCGAGCGGCACGCCGGGGCTGTCCGGCAGACCCAGTGTGGCAACGCCCGACCCTGCTTTGATCAGGAGCGAATCGCCATGGCCATGGTAGCTGCCTTCGAATTTTAAAATTTTATTCCGGCCCGTATAACCTCTTGCCAGGCGCAAAGCACTCATTGTGGCTTCCGTGCCGGATGAGACCATACGGACGATTTCAATCGACGGTACGCGTTCTTTCACGAGTGACGCCAGTTTATTTTCCATGATCGTCGGCGTGCCGAAACTCGTCCCTTTTTCGGCCGTTTTTTTCAGAGCATCCACAACCGCGGGATTGGCATGGCCAAGGATGAGCGGCCCCCATGACAGCACGTAATCAATATATTCGTTTCCGTCAATATCATAAATTTTTGCGCCTTTGCCGTGGTCCATAAAAATCGGGTTCATGCCGACCGCTTTAAAGGCACGGACAGGGCTGTTCACCCCGCCCGGCATTAATGTGACCGCTTCTTTGTATGCTTCGATTGAATTTTCATATGAGCGCATCTTTCAACCTCCCGTTTATTCCGCAAGCCAGCGAGCAATATCGAGTGAAAAATAGGTAATGATGAGATCGCAGCCGGCACGCTTCATGCTTGTGATCATTTCAAGAACAATCGCCTTTTCATCAATCCAGCCGTTTTGTGCGGCGCCTTTTACCATGGAATACTCCCCGCTCACATTATACCCGACAACCGGGAGGCGGAATTCATTGCGCACATCACGGACGATATCAAGATAAGAAAGCGTCGGTTTTACGATCAGAAAATCTGCCCCTTCTTCCACATCCGACTGTGCTTCACGCAATGCTTCGAGCCGGTTGGCCGGATCCATCTGGTACGTTTTCCGGTCCCCGAAAGCGGGTGTGCTGTCAGCAGCTTCGCGGAACGGACCGTAAAACGCGGATGCATATTTGACCGCATAACTCATGATCGGCACATCTTCAAAACCTGCTTCATCAAGCCCTTTGCGAATTGCGGCGACAAACCCGTCCATCATATTCGAAGGCGCAATGATATCAGCGCCTGCTTTTGCCTGGCTGACCGCCGTTTTCGCAAGCAGATCAAGGCTCGGGTCGTTTAAAATTTTCCCGTCTTCCACAACGCCGCAATGGCCATGATCGGTGTACTCGCACAGGCAGGTATCCGCGATCACAATGATATCCGGGTAATTTTTCTTGATGAAACGGATGGCTTCCTGTACGATGCCGTGATCGTGGTACGCTTCCGTTCCGGTTGCATCTTTATGGTTCGGTACGCCGAATAAAATGACGGATTTAATGCCGGCAGAAACGACTTCATCCATGATTTCATGGAGCCGATCCAGCGACCAGTGGTACACACCCGGCATCGAAGCAATTTCATTTTTAATGTTTTCGCCTTCAACTGCAAAAATCGGATAAATCAAGTCGTTCACTGTTAAATTCGTTTCGCGCACCAAAGCCCGCATATTGGCACTTTGGCGGAGCCTGCGGTGGCGGGCAAACTGTAAATCTTTCATTTTATTTCCTCCTAAACTGGTAGAATGCCGCAATGTATTGCATATTTATCCGGGAACCATGCATGGTGGCCGGCTTGTTTGGGAATAATTGCGGCGGTCGCGGGCAAATCCCGCTTTTTCTATTTGTTTTCTTCGTGTCGAACATTGTCCGGCTGGTAATCTCTCCAGGCAAACCATGCATGGCAGCCGGTTTGTTAGGCCGGCCGCTTCAATCCCGGGTTCGTGCCGGTTTCTATCTATTTTTCTTCTAAACGGACAAAATCGCATAATGCCTCAAGCATGGCCTCGACGGTGTATTCATCCGGGCAAACCGCTGCACGGCTGCCGGCTTTTTCCACTGCCTGCCTCGTTGAAGGGCCGATGACT
>Ga0207869_1001195_pt1 | contig 14366 bp, 14 predicted proteins | sample HigsolmetaAR205D_FD_184837 | JGI IMG/M metagenome (GOLD analysis project Ga0207869, IMG submission 184837) | Ionic liquid and high solid enriched microbial communities from the Joint BioEnergy Institute, USA - AR20-5-D (SPAdes) (version 2) ...
CGGCATTTATTATGAATTTTTTACAAATAAAGGCACTTATACGAAAGATTACGAGGAAAACATGGATATGCTGGTCGATTTGTTCCATTCCGCAAACCCCGAAGTACCGGTGGAAGAAGTGCGGAATTATATTGAGCAGCGCGGCATCCGGAGATACGTCCATAATATAGGGGATACAAAGGATATTTTTCACGATCCGTCCATTCTGTTTTACAAAATATTGGCCTTCAATGAACATGAACAAAGGCTGCGGGATATCGGGAAGCAGCTTGATAAAGATTTTCCCGATATTAAAGTGACTTCATCAGGATTCCGCAATATTGAAATCAACCATGTATCAGCGCAAAAAGGGATTGCGCTCAAGGAGTACACGGAAAAACACGGACTCTCGATGGAAAAAACGATGGCCATCGGGGACAACTTAAATGATATTTCCATGCTCGAAAGGGTGGGCTATCCATTTGCGATGGGAAATGCCGAAAACGAAGTATTGGAAATTTGCCGCTACCGGACGAAAAGAAATGATGAAGACGGCGTGGCAAAAGCGATTTACAGGATGCTTGAAATGTGTTAGAACCCATTGCCCCCGGTTTATATTTGATAAACCGGGGGCAATGGGCCTGTTTTTATGAAGGTTAGATTGAAAATGATGGTAGGCAGTATCCTGTAAAAATAGACAGGTTGAAAAGGAATTAAAAAATTTTAATTTCTGCTTTTTTTCGGCTATTATATAACCAGTTTTGAATGGTAACTCGAAATCCAATGCTTTGCTTGTAAACCACCCGCAGTACAAAAAACTCAGAGAACATGGCACCATGCACTTTGCAAAAAGTGATAAAAGATATCCTTTTGCATGGTAACCATGCTCCTACAACCATCCCTTTAGTAAATTGTTTAATTACTACGACAAAAATTTAACCACATTAAAATACGTCGAATTGATTAGTATAATTTAATACAAAGAACTCAACTTTTTTTCGTTCTGTTCCGTTATTATAAGGTTTCTCTTCTTATCTCGAATTAACAATACAGTTACAATATGGAGTTCACGATTTAAGATGTCTTAATTTATACATTATTTACATAATTTCATTTGTTTTTGATGAGCTCAACTGGTTTTCAAAAAGAGGGCGGTCGGGCCGAACAGCGAACCATAGAAAAGCAGTAACAATAATTGGAATAATATTTACGAGAAGTGCAATATTCCATCCTAAGGTTTGTGCTAACCACCCGCAAACTAGAGGGGAAAGAAATGCACCAATGTTTCCCCACATATTCATCCACCCGGAAACAGATCCTGCATATTCTCTACCCAGGTCATTTGCTACTGCCCAGGAAGTTACAACTGGAAAGCCTAATGAACCGAGGGATAAAGTCAGCCACAAAACGCTCATTGTTGTAGTTTCTGTTCTCGATGCTAAAAACATAGTGATAGCAAAAGCAATTAAACCTCCGATTGCAAGTCCCCCACGGGCTACCATTCTTGATTTCCCCTTGCTTAACAATCTATCTGAAATTGCCCCTCCAGTCATGACAGTAATAAATATGGCTAACCATGGTAAACTTGCTGACAAACCGGATTTTGCCAATGTAAGATGACGAGCTTCCTGAAGATATGTTGGCAGCCATACCAAGTAAATTGTAACAATATAAATTGTAACAAAGTAGGTTAGACCAAAGATCCAAAAACGAGGTGTCCTCAATAAATAGCCCCACGGTGCTGCCTTTTTTACTTCTTTAGCTACTGATCTTTCTTTAATAATATATTCTAACTCTTCTTTTGATATTTTAGGATGGTCTTCAGGTTTATTTCGGCTTAGAGCATACCAAATAAAAGCGACTACTATTCCAATTATGCCAAATGTATAAAATGCAGCTTTCCAGCCAAATGCTTGGAAGATAGAAACAGTTATGGCAGGGCCAATTACCGGGCCAAAATAAGATCCAGCTAATAGTGCACTTGAAGCGCGCCCTTTTTCTTTTTTTGAAAACCAGTAAGTATTAAAAACAGCATTTCCAGGATACATCGGACCTTCTCCCATTCCAAACAATAAACGGACAGCCCCCAAAGAACCAAAAGTACGCACCGTAGCGGTTAGCATCGTAAATATGGACCACCAAATAAGTGAACATGAAACGATGATCCGCGCACCAAATTTTTCACTTAGTAAGCCTGCAGGAATTTGAGAAATTGCATAGCCTAATGAGAACAATGAATTCAAAAAACCAAACTGTACCTTATTTATTCCAAAACTCTCCATTATTGGGGATGCAACAACCGCAATATTTGAACGGTCCATGTAAGCAATCAAACCGATAATAAAGAACAAAAATGCAAACCACCATCTTAATCGTGACCGTCTAACCATTTCCTTATCCCCCTTATATTTTATAAACGGATGGCATTCTGTCTTTAAAAATTGGCATTGCTTCTCGGGTGCTTTTAACTAAACTTAAATTTATATTGCCATATAGTACTACTGGTTTGGATCCAGCTTCGGCTATGATCTGACCTCTTGGATCAATAATCATAGATTTACCGTTAAATATATCGTTATCATTATTTCCTACTATATTGGCTCCAATAACAAACATTTGATTTTCAATGGCTCTAGCCTGAAGTAAAGTCTTCCAATGCTCCTCTCTTTGAACAGGCCATTCTGCAGGAACAAATAGAATTTTTGCCCCACTTATTGCATAGGTGCGGGTAAGTTCAGGAAAACGAATATCATAGCAAATCTCAACCGCTGCTAAATGCTCATTAAAATTAAATAGGGTACATTCAGATCCTGGGACTAGATATTCGTCTTCATTCATCAATCCAATTAAATGGACTTTATTATAAATATTTTGAAGATCTCCATTTGGATCAAAAGTAAAAGATGTATTTTTAATACCTTCTGGAAATTCTACAGGGAATGAGCCTCCTATAATCCAAATATTATGATTTTTAGCTTTGCTAGAAAGGAATTGATAAGTACTGCCGCCAATTATTTCTTTATGTTTATCAAGATTATTAAAATCGTAACCTGAAGTCCACATTTCGGGGAGAATAACCACTTTTGCGTCATTTTCTGCAGCTTCTAATATCATCCTTTCTGCTGTAATTCGATTCCTTTTTTGATCTCCTTGAACAACATTCATTTGGCATACTGCAACTTTCATTTCTTATCACCTCATTTTTTGGTAATATCTCGAACTTCGTACTCATGTTGAATTTTTCGGTTTAAAACTGGATCTATCAGTGTAAGCCGGTATTTTTCTCCATATTTGAATTGCCCCCCAATAATAGGAACAGTTCCGCAAAATAAGACAGTTCCTTGCCGATCAATTACATTATTGCGCTCTGCAAAAGCAATAATATCGTTAACAGGTAAATTGGCAGCAACAGATCCCTCTTGATACTCTTGCCAGCGCCTATTTAATGATATCTCACATTTTAACTGAAGCTTATCCCAATGATTGACTACATCTTCTAAATTCCATGCTTCTTTTGCAATAGGTTTTGGAGTAGCTTGTTTTGCATATGGAATGCTATAACTCTCCAATCTGCGATCAGTATGATCTGAGCCAACGGTTACAAGTGCTTTATCATGATTAATTAATATTACAAATTCTACTTCGCCTGAAGTTTTTTTGCCTAAGACATCAATCATTTCTTCCTGGGTTACTAAAATATTACTAATCGGATAAACCATTGGAATGGTGGGTGGGGGTGCAATCCCTTCTAGGGACAATTCTTCAATATGCCTTTTTACCATTTCTTGATTCCTGCCAGAATACCCAATACAAACAGCATTTTTTACTCGAAATTTAACATTGGATATTTGAATTGAATACAAACTTATCTCTCCTTTCCTTCAATCTTTTTGATTATTGATAAAGAAAAGTTTTATTTATAAGCTATTTATAATAGCCTTGTACGTAGAACTAATATGGTTTATAGCAGCCTGTTTAGCATATTCGATATCTCTATTTTTTATAGCTTCAAGTAATGCAGCATGCTCTTTTAAAGTTTGTTCAATTCGATTTGGAGAATATAATGCTTGAATACCAAACCATCGTAATTGGTCACCTAGCGTTCTCATTAGTTGTGTCAACCGTTTATTACCACTTTTTTCAGCCAAGTGAATATGAAAGCCCATATCTGTTTTAATAAAATCACTTTTGTTATGCTTTAACTGGGTTTGTGATTCGAAAATTTCTTCTAACATTTCAATCTCCCTGTTTGTTATAACGGGAAGGACTAATTCTATTGCAAGAGTTTCCAAAGCGAGTCGAAGTTGTATTACCTCTTCTACGTCCTTCTTGGAAATATTACTTACAAATGTTCCTTTTCTTGGAACGGAAATAACCCATCCTTCCATCTCCAGAAGAGGGATTGACTCTCTAACGGGTGTTCGGCTAATTCCCAACACTTCACTAAGCTGCCGTTCATATAAGATGTGCCCTGGAGGAAGAGAGTGATCAATGATGGCATTTTTTATGGATTCAAATGCTTGTTGTTTCAGGGAAGTCTGCTTTACTTTACGAATTTCCATAAATCTTCTCCTTGTAGGGGTTCTTTTACTGGCATGTGGCATGCCAGTAAATAAATAATAATAAAATCTTTCATAATTGTCAATAAATAATATTAACTTTTTTCAAAAATTTCTTATGACTGTCACCTGTCGAAAGTAAAATACGGTAATACTTTTATAAAGGTGTCTTACTTTTTTGGTTAAATACATCTTTCAATTGGTTATAGAGTACGCCAACATCTTGTACAAATACGATGCGCAAATGTCAGCTGATTTTTTAGCCGTCGGTCGCATCGCCTTCCATAGGGGGCACTTCTCTTTACATTTTTTGAAAACATTTACACCTGTTTGCGTGTTACATTGGTAACAGAAAGAAGGTGATGAAATGATCTATACTTGTACCTTAAACCCAGCGATTGATTTATTTGTGGAGTTTGAAGATTTTCAGCCGTTTGTGGTAAACCGCTCAATTAATGAGGACTACCAGGCAAATGGAAAAGCGATTAACATCTCCTTTATTCTTAAAAAAATGGGGATTGATAATACAGCAATGGGTTTTCTTGGAGGATTTACCGGGAGATATATCAGAGAGGTTTTACAAGAAAAAGGAATTGCTACAAATTTTGTAAACGTTCCTGGCATAACAAGAATCAACACATTTGTTAGGGCAAAAGAGAAAGAATATAAGATTGTTAATCGCGGTCCTAAGATTGGTCATGCTGAAGAGACATTAATGTTGGAAAAAATCTCGGAAATTAAAGCGGGAGATATGTTGTTTGTATCCGGCAGTCTTCCACGTGGGATTCGCGATGATATTTTAGTGGAAATTGCCCGGATTTCTAAACAAAACGGATTCTACCTAGTGTTGGATGTCAGTTCATCAAAATTACTGGACTGCTTGCCTTATGAACCTTATTTAATCAAACCGAATGATGAAGAATTGGCGGCGTTATTTAAAAAGCCGGTACCGTTGTCTGAAGCGGAAATTGTGCATGAAGCTGAGAAATTATTGAAAGATGGCGCACAAAATGTATTGGTTTCAATGGGGGCAAGGGGTGCGATCTTTTTAAATAAAGAAACTGCAGTGATGTGTACCGCGCCTGTGGGAAAAGTTTTAAACACAGCATGTGCTGGCGATTCAATGCTTGCCGCTTTTGCAGGCTCACTTTTGCAAGGAAAAACGATCCATGAAGCCTTACCGTTTGCTACAGCCGTTGGTTCATCGACAGCTTTTTCAAGTGGATTAAGTGATTTATCCGACATTCCGGTTTTAATGAAACAAATCCAAATTAAAGAGTTGGAATACAAAGGAGGCTACTAAAATGGCGATCAAAATTATTGCAGCAACCGGTTGTCCGACAGGAATAGCGCATACTTTTATGGCACAGGAGGCTCTGGAACAAGCGGCCAAGCGGCATGGGGTTCAAATTAAGGTAGAAACCCATGGCCAGGTTGGAATTGAAAATGCATTAACGGCACAAGATATCGCCGAAGCGGACGGCGTCATCGTCGCAGCTGACAAAGATGTTCAGGCTGAACGTTTTGCCGGCAAAAAAGTGATTGATGTTTCTGTTAGCAAAGCGATTAAAGATCCCGATACATTAATCGAACAAATTATCAGCGGAAATGTTCCGGTTTATAAAAAAGGAAAAACTGCTGCACAAAAGGCAGAAGTAAAACAAATTCAGACAGGTGGGGGTACTTCTATCGGCCATACCATCTACAAACATTTGATGAATGGTGTTTCCCACATGCTTCCGTTTGTAGTTGCAGGTGGTGTTTTGACGGCGATTTCGTTCTTATTCGGTATCTATTCATATGATCCTAAAAGCCCGCAATACAATGAATTTGCAGCCATCTTAAAAACGATTGGCGGCATGGGCATGAATTTAATGGTTCCCGTATTGTGCGCCTATATTGCTGAATCAATTGCAAAACGCCCCGGCCTCGTTATTGGTTTTATCGCCGGAATGATTGCTTTTACAAACGGCACTGGTTTTCTTGGTGGCATCATCGGCGGCTTTCTCGCTGGTTACATCATGCTTGGACTTCAATATGCATTCGGCAAATTGCCAAAAATGTTTGATGGTTTAAAAGCTATTTTCCTTTATCCGGTTATCGGCCTATTTATTGTTGGATTATTGATGTGGGTATTGTCAAGTCCGATGGAAGCGGTTAATAAAGGGCTGATGTCATTTTTATCAGGATTCGAACACTCTAACCCAATTTTGCTTGGCATTATTATTGGCTGCATGTCAGCTTTTGACATGGGCGGCCCGGTCAATAAAGCTGCTTATGTAACCGGCACAATGCTTCTGGGTCAAGGCAACTACTTCTTTATGGCTGGTGTGTCAGCGGCATGTATTACACCTCCGTTAATCACAGGCTTTGCAGCATTGTTTAGCGGTAAAAATTTTGATAAGAGCGAACGCAACGCCGCTTATGTCAACTTTATCCTTGGTTCTACACATATTACGGAAGGTGCGATCCCGTTTGCGGCGAAAAATCCGCTCGTTGTCATTCCGATTTTGATGGTCGGTTCTTCAATCTCAGCAGTCCTGACTTACCTGTTTAAAGTCCAGGTGCCTGCACCGCATGGCGGATTCCTTGCCGGTTGTGACGCATCCATTACTTTGGGTTCTTGCGATTTTAACCGGCTCTATTGTCGGCGGCTTTTTATTCGGATTATCGAGAAGACTTTCTGCAAAAAAGCACGGCACTGCTGAAGAAAAGGAGAAAGATGCAATTACAGATATACTTGGAGGCGATATAAAAAATGCCTGAATTACTCACATTAGATAACATCGAACTGGATATCCTTGCAGACACGAAGGAAGTAGTTTTCGAATCAATTGCCTTTACCGCCGTCAAGAATGGGTATGCAAACGATACAAATAGAATTGTAAAAGGGTTATTGAAAAGGGAAGAAGAGAGCACGACTGGATTTCTTGACGGTTTTGCGATCCCTCATACGAAAAATATCGCTGTTCTGACACCTGGTGTTATCGTGAAAACCATGGCGTCGGGTGTGGAGTGGCGCTCGCTGGATGGCAAGCCGGTCCAATTTGCAATTGCTTTGCTGATACCGGAAAACGAAGCGGGCACGACACACTTAGGGCTGCTGTCGAGATTGGCAAAAATGCTGATGCATCAAGATGTGCGGAAGAAACTTTCCGAAACGAAAAATAGAGAAGAAGTACGATCTATTTTGCTCGAATACTTAAAATAAAAAGTGAGGTTTTTTGCAATGATAACAGAGGGAAAAAGAATAGGTTTAGAAAAATTGTCAGATCAAAATGGTATTATTGGAGCGCTTGCAATTGATCAGCGGGGGTCGCTGCAAAAGATGATATCAAAAGATGGAGATATGGAAAATAAAGTAACCATCGAAAAATTTAAAGCAATGGTTTCGCGTGAACTAACGCCGTATGCTTCATCCATTTTGCTTGATCCGGAGTTCGGGTGGGATGCTGCTGGGGAACGAGCTAAAGGTGCCGGCTTGTTAATGGCATATGAAAAAACAGGATATGATACAACGAAGAAGGGAAGACTCCCGGATCTTTTGCCGGAGTGGTCTGTGAAAAAATTGAAAAACAATGGCGCAGATGGCATAAAGCTCCTATTATATTATGATGTCGATGAATCGAAATCTATTAACGCTCAGAAGCATGCGTTTGTAGAACGTGTTGGTGCGGAATGCAAAGCGGAAGATATTCCATTTTTCTTGGAGATTGTTTCATATGATTCAAACATTGAAGATGTAAAAAGTGAAGCCTATGCCAAAGTGAAACCGCATAAAGTGATTGAAGCTATGAAGGAATTTTCAAAACAAGAGTACGGGGTAAATGTCCTCAAAGTTGAAGTCCCGGTTAATATGGCATTTGTGGAAGGCTTTGGGGAACGAATCATTTTCTCAAAAGAAGAAGCTGCTGGATTCTTTAAGACCCAGACTGAAGCAACAAACTTGCCTTTTATTTTTTTGAGTGCAGGCGTTTCAGCGGAGCTATTTCGGAAAACACTCTACTTTGCTAAAGATGCAGGTTCACATTTTAACGGCGTGCTCTGCGGCAGGGCAACTTGGAAAGGCGGTGCAATCAAGTATGCCGAAGATGGAGAACAAGCAGCAAAAAAATGGCTCCAGACTGAAGGGAGACATAATATTGAATCTTTAAATAAAGTATTGGAAGAATGTGCAACACCTTGGTTCAAAACAGGGAAGGTTTCACCAGTCTAACCAGTGCAATTCCTCTGCATCCGTCTTACCAGTATAAAAAACGTCCCCAAGCTTCCGCTTCCCGGGGGCGTTTTTGCATGTTGAATAAGAAAAGCTTTGGACTTGGAAAGGATCCTGAAAGCTTTATCCGGATATGAAATGCAAAGATTTGATAGAAAATGCAGAAAGGAGTTCATACCCCATAGATGTTTCAATGGTTAAGAAGAAAGGAAAATCAACCCATTTTCTATTTAACAGCAAACATGGAAGCAGGACTTGCTGGAATACAAAATCTCAATTTTATTTATTCAGCAAGTCCGGAGGAATTTTTATAAATGATTTTTTAACGCATCATTTATTCCGCGAAAATTTGGAAGGAAAGAAGGAGAGTTTGCGAGTAAAAGGTAACCTTGCAAGGAAAAATCCAGTACCACTTGAAATATTAATCATGTTTTTCATAGTTCAGACCTTCTACGGATCGCATATGCATCCAGCAAAATCCGTGAGATGACTTGGAGCGGGAGGCGTGATCGCACTTCATATTCTGGAAAGTAAGAATGCGGGCTTTTGTACCCAACTAATACCATCTCTGATAATTCAGCAAGGGGCGAGTCAACGTTAGCTGTTATAGTGATCGTACTTACATTTGTTAGTTTCAAATTTTTGCATGCTTCCACCAGTTCCTCGGTAAATCCATTTAACGAAACAAATAATACAAGTTCCTTTGGTGTAATTCGTTTTGAAATTGAACGTATGATATTCGGGTCGTTGTGCATTTCAGCATTCTTCTCAAGGAGTTGAAATTTAACGGCCATCTCGCTCGCAATCATTTCTGAAAATCCCCGTGCAAACAGATATAGCTTATCTACACTCATGATTTTTTGAATAGCATCTTCAATTAGGCCGGTTTTTAGCATTTTAATTGTATTGGTAACTTCTGCTTCATTTTTTAGAATGGCCTGCTTGATTTCCTGATCCACTTGCTCAATGAACTCATATTTACTTTCATCTGCAATATTGTTCTTAAGCGTTTGCTTAAAAGAAGTAAAGCCTTCATACCCAATTTTTTTCATTGTCCTTACAATTGTAGCTGTCGAAACATTCGCCAGCTCACTCAGTTTAACGATAGATAAGGTTGGAATGGTTTCTATATTGCGATTGATATATTCAATCAAATAACGTTCAGCAGTACTGAGCGACTGATATTCTTCGATGGAAATACCAAGTGAAATTTCGGACATAGCAGTGGTCTCCTTCATCGTGATTATTTGGAGAAAAAATGGGACCGGCCCTTAAAACGATTTATACACCCTTATCAATTAAAGAAGGGGATAGCATCGCGATGATGCAAAATCCCTTAACTAATGTTGTGAACCGAAAGTGGCAAGATTGCAAAAAAATAACGGCCGGGAATTTTTAAGTAGAAAAAATACAACTTCTAAAGGATTGGAAGATTTGATGCGTATGCCTAAAAAGCGGTGAGCCGGTTCACCGCTTTTTACCATTATCGGACCCGGTCGTTTTCCCAGTCATACGTCCAGAAGTACTCATAATGGAGCCATGCCAGGGTTTCCGGGTCTTTTTGCTTCAGTTTTTCTTCCCGTTCCGCCATCATCCATCCGGTCTGGGAAAGGTGGGCTTTCATCGCGCCGATTTTTTGCTCAGCTGCGCCGCTTACATCATTGCGGACATTCGGCTTTCCGATCTCCGCTTCATGGTTTTTGGAAAAAGCAACGCAGTGGAGTTTCGGGCGTTTGTCTTCAGGAATCCGGCGGAGCGCGCGCACAACGGCTCTTCCGGTTGCTTCGTGGTCAGGATGGACAGAGTAGCCCGGGTAAAAGGTAATGACAAGTGACGGATTCAGCTCATGGACGAGGTCAAGTACCATTTTGACCATCTTCTCATCGTCTTCAAATTCTACAGTTTTATCGCGCAACCCCATCATGCGTAAATCCTGAATCCCCATAATCTCGGCCGCCTTTTGCAGTTCTTTTTTCCGGATATGCGGCAGCGATTCTCTTGTGGCAAAAGGGGGATAGCCGAGATTTCGCGCCATTTCCCCAAGCGTCAGGCAGGCATAAGTGACCGGCGTGCCGTTTTTCACATGGGTTGCGATCGTGCCGGATACACCGAAAGCCTCGTCATCGGGATGCGGGAAAATCACCAGAACATGGCGCTCTTTTTCCATTTTTCTCATCTCCTCACTCAAATGGTGTCATGCTCAATTCGAGGGCAACAGCCAACTTCCCGTCATAACCATGGCCGGCAAAAAGCAGGCGGTCGAATTCATCTTTTTCAAAGTGGGTCAGCCCTTCTGCATAAATCCAGCCGATCTTCATTTTCAAGCCGATCCGGTACGGGCCATCGCCAACAATTTTTCCGTGTTCATAGGATACTTGCGCATTGCGGATATAGGCGCCTGCAGAGAAAAATGACTCATTGACATGGGAGGCATAGGCGCCATTGGTTGTTTCCAAATGGATATACACCGGTTTTCCGGCAAGTTCGTCCAGCCATTTTTGGGCTGTTTGTTTTTGTATCGCTTCCATTTTCTTCCTCCTTTTAGCCGTCCGCTCCTGTTTCTTTCCATTATACCAACCGGCGGCACTTTAAGGAAAAATTAAAAACCGGGTCCCCGGCGGAATGTTCCGGCAGGGCCCGGTTTGACTTAAGAGTTGGTATGCGAGAAACGGGTATATGCGCCGTGCATCACAGGGCCGACATATTCGTTCAGCTTAAAGCCGTGTTCAATCGCCATATGGACAAATTCTTTTGCCACTTTCACTGCGCCAGACACGGTGTTGCCCTTTGCCAGTTCGGCCGTGATGGCAGCGGCAAATGTGCAGCCCGCACCGTGGTTATACGTTGTTTTGATTTTCTTCGATTCGAGAATTTCAAAGTCTTCCCCATCATAGAACAAGTCGATGGCCTGATCCGTATCCAACCCTCTGCCGCCTTTTATGACAACATTTTTCGCGCCCAGTTCATGAATTTTGACCGCTGCTTCTTTCATGTCCTCAACGGTTTTAATCGGGCCGGTTTGGGCCAGCTGCCAGGCTTCAAACAAGTTCGGCGTTGTAATCGTTGCCCGCGGAAGCAAAAGCTCGCGCATTGCATCCGTATTTTCCGGCTGCAATACCTCATCTTCGCCTTTACATACCATAACCGGGTCAATGACCACTTTGTCGAGATGGTATTCATCTATTTTACGGGCGGCCAGTTCAATAATGTCCACTGAACCGAGCATACCGGTTTTCATCGCGTCAATTCCGACAGAAAGGATGGTCTCAAGCTGCGGTTCGACAATATTGACATCAATCGGGAAAACATTATGATGCCAACCGTTTTTTGGATCCATCGCAACGATGGAAGTAATCGCGGACATGCCGTAAACCCCGAGTTCCTGGAATGTTTTCAAGTCCGCCTGAAGGCCTGCGCCGCCGCTCGAATCAGAACCAGCCAGCGTAAAAGTTTTCTTTAAACCCATCACGCACCCATCTCCTTTAAAAATAAGCTTTACACTATTTTAGAATATAATACTGCCATGAAAAATACAAATCCCGGGGACGTGCATCAAGCGGCCGAATGCTTGATGAACAGGGGATGATCTGCCAGTCACACAGCAGGGCCGCGAACCGAACTTTAGAATGACCGGCTTTCAAAAGAAGGTATTGTAATATTTAAAATAGAAAGTAAATATTGACTTATTTAATCATCTGTACTATATTTTAACTTGAGAAAAATAAGAATTTCATGATAAAGAACCATGTCTTGTGAAAACAATATTTTATTTGATTAATTTCAAAATTGTTCGTGCCTTCTATTTATTCTTTAAAAATTAGAGGTTTCGTAATGTACAAATTTAAAACGTTAACCATTTTCTTGTTTACTTTTTACTTTAGTATGGGGGTATCCAAGTATATCCAGATACTTTGGTTTGAAAAGAACGATAGCGTATTTAATTTTTCTTTATCTTATTCCGCCATGGCGGTAGCAGGTTCATTTAGTTTTCTATTAGGAAAGAAAGTAAATCAGTTAAGTATTAAAAAAGGGATATTTATTTTTATTCCGCTTTATATGGCAGGCATGTTGCTCAGGATCTTTCCCCAGCCGTTTTTTATTCCGATAATTTCCGGCGCCGTATCAGGGATTGGGGCAGCAACGGTCTTATTAATTACCCGAACCTGGATCGCTGCACTGATAGCTGATCATCCGGAAATAAGTTCAAAATTAATATCATCAAAGGCCATTATTTCTCAAATTGCTATGATCTCCACTACATTTCTCAGTGGGCAGGCCTTATATTTTTTAGGAGAGAGCAGTGCATCTTATATTAGTTTGTTGATCATGGCTCCGATTCTTTTATTTGGTGTTTTTTTCATCCGTGATTATCCGGATGATCACATTATTAAAAAGACAAGAAATAAAACAGTGTTGCCATCAAACAAAAAGATAGCAATTCTTGTATATACTTTAGGAATCCTTATCGGAATGAATCTTGGCTTAGTGCAACCTTATTTGCCCATAATATTAAAGGAAGTAGGCCAATTTAATATATCATTTGTCAGTACGCTGATGACAATTGTTTCTGTTGTTCAAATGCTTAGCAGTTTGTTCTTTCGCAATAAGAAAATGAATCAGCGGCCAAATATTTTCTTTTTAATAATAGAATTGGTAATCTTTATTATCTTTACTTTTACTGGCGTAATGGATTTGCGTCATATGATCATCATTCCCGTTTTTTTATTTGCGATCCTCATAACAGGATTTCAAATAGTGAGGGAAATAATGGAGTATACCATGTTTCCTGCGGAAGAATTAACCCTTTATTTGGGAATCGTTCAATCTTCTGTATTGGTAGGTGACTCGGTTGGAGGTCCAGTGGGGGGATATTTATATAATTTAAGCATATCTATGCTGTTCATTGTTTTTGCAATTTTAAATTTGATCATCGGCATTGGCTATACAATCATATATTCTATTCATTCGAAATATAATAAGCGGATTGCATTGTCACAGGAGATCGATCATACTTTAACAAAATAATTCACCAAGTACGTTAACAAGAAAAAAAGAATCCATCTATGGATATATTTTAGGATTAGTTGTGTCTAAATTTAATAAGCTTACTTGTTGGGTTAATGTACTTTGGCATCGCTTTTTCAGCCGTTAAGCTTATAACACTTACATTGCTTGTTTCGAATAGACTGTAGAAAAAGGAGTCCAACTTCAATATGGCAATCATCTTAAGGGTTATCGTTTTTTTAGTTTTCATTGCAACTATATGCTCATTTATTTTTACAGGGAATAGTAATACTTCACATATTCTTTCCTATGTATTAATTGCAATATCACTAACTTATTTTATTAAATATGGAAAGCGTGAAAAAAAATGAATATGACAAATCCAATCAAGTTAGAATCTGTATCTAAAAAAATCGGTAAATTTCATGTAAATAGGGTTTGCTGAACGAATGAGATTCTGTCAGATACAAGCCAAATTACGGTTAAAAAAATATAAAATAGTGTTGTGTAAAAATTTCAAAAAAAGAACCCTGAGCTTCCGCTCCAGATTCATTATAAGGAATTGAAGGGCTACTACTGTTTCACTGGTCTCCTGAAGGCGTGCTCGA
>Ga0207869_1001230_pt1 | contig 13860 bp, 10 predicted proteins | sample HigsolmetaAR205D_FD_184837 | JGI IMG/M metagenome (GOLD analysis project Ga0207869, IMG submission 184837) | Ionic liquid and high solid enriched microbial communities from the Joint BioEnergy Institute, USA - AR20-5-D (SPAdes) (version 2) ...
CTGCGGCGAGGAAACCGCGCTGATGGAGTCGCTGGAGGGCAAGAAGGGCCAGCCGCGCTTCAAGCCGCCGTTCCCGGCCAACTTCGGCCTGTACGGCAGGCCGACCACGATCAACAACACCGAGACCTACGCCTCGGTGCCGGCGATCATCCGCAACGGCCCCGAGTGGTTCATGAACCTCGGCAAGCCGAACAACGGCGGCTGCAAGATCTTCTCGGTTTCCGGCCACGTGAACCGGCCGGGCAACTACGAGATCCGCCTCGGCACGCCTTTCGCCGAGCTGCTGGAGATGGCCGGTGGCGTGCGCAACGGCAACCGCATCAAGGCGGTGATCCCGGGCGGTTCCTCGATGCCGGTGCTGCCGGGCGAGGTGATGATGGGCCTGACCATGGACTACGACTCGATCCAGAAGGCCGGTTCCGGCCTCGGTTCGGGCGCGGTCATCGTCATGGACCACACCACCTGCATGGTCCGCGCCTGCCACCGGATCGCGCGCTTCTACTACAAGGAAAGCTGCGGCCAGTGCACCCCCTGCCGCGAGGGCACCGGCTGGATGTACCGCCTGCTGACCCGGATCGTGAACATGGAGGCCACGATCGAGGACCTGCACATGCTGCGCACCGCGGCGGGGCAGATCGAGGGCCACACCATCTGCGCCTTCGGCGAGGCGGCGGCCTGGCCGGTGCAGGGTTTCCTGCGCCACTTCTGGCATGAATTCGAATACGCCATCGTGAACAAGCGCTTCTACGTCGACGACGAGCTTGCTGGCACGCTGGCCCGGACCTCGGAGGCGACGGCATGAGCGCGCAGCCGGTCAATCCGAACCTCCCGCCGGACCACGTCACCGTCTACATCGACGGCGTCGAGCTGGCCGCGCCCAAGGGCGCGATGATCATCCAGGTGGCCGACCGGGCGGGCATCCCGATCCCGCGTTTCTGCTACCACGAGAAGCTGCCGATCGCGGCCAACTGCCGCATGTGCCTGGTGGACACCGAGGTCGGCGGCCGCTCCGCGCCCAAGCCCTCGCCGGCGTGCGCCACGCCGGTGGCGGACGGGATGAAGGTCTTCACGCGCAACGAGAAGGCGCTGAAGGCGCAGCGGAACGTGATGGAGTTCCTGCTGATCAACCATCCGCTCGACTGCCCGATCTGCGACCAGGGTGGCGAGTGCGAGCTGCAGGACCTGTCGCTTGGCTATGGCCGCTCGGTCAGCCGTTTCAACGAGCGCAAGCGCGTGGTGCCCGACGAGGACCTCGGACCGCTGGTCGCTACCGAGATGACGCGCTGCATCCAGTGCACGCGCTGCATCCGCTTCACAGCGGAGGTCGCCGGCACCTACGAGCTGGGCGGCATGTACCGGGGCGAGAACCTGCAGATCGGCACCTACGACGGCAAGCCGCTGACCACCGAGCTGTCCGGCAACGTGATCGACGTCTGCCCGGTGGGCGCACTGACCAACAAGGTGTTCCGCTTCCGCGCACGCCCGTGGGAACTGGTCGCGCGCGAATCGCTGGGCTGGCACGACGCGCTGGGCAGCAACCTGTTCCTGCATTCCCATTCCCGCCGCGGCGAGGTTCTGCGTGCGGTCCCGCGCAGCAACGAGGCGGTCAACGAGTGCTGGCTGTCCGACCGCGACCGCTACTCGCACCAGGGCCTGTACGCGGCCGACCGCGCGCTCAGGCCGATGGTCCGCGTCGCGTCCAACGGGGACGATGGCGACTGGCGCGAGGCGAGCTGGGAGGAGGCGCTGGCGCAGGCCGCGCGGATCCTGCGCGGGAACGCCGGCGACAGCCTCGGCATCCTGGTACACCCGGCGACCTCGAACGAGGAGGGCGCGCTGCTGGTGCGCCTGGCCGAGGGCCTGGGCACCGGCAACCTCGACCACCGCATCGCGCAGCGCGACCTGTCCGATGGCGCCGCCGCGGCGCAGTTCGCGGTGCCGGTCGCCGAGATCGAGCAGGCTGACGCCATCGTCATCGTCGGCTCCAACCTCCGTCATGAGGTGCCGCTGCTGCACCAGCGCGTGCGCAAGGCCTGGCGCCGCGGCGCGAAGGTGCACGTGGTCAACCCGGTGGACTTCGAGTTCGCGTTCGACGTCGCCAGCAGGACGATCGTCCCGCCATCGCAGCTGGCCGGCGCCCTGGGTTCGTCAGGGCTGGCGTCCGCCGTCGCCGGTGCCAACCGGGTGGTGGTGATCGTCGGCGCGGTGGCCGAGAACGGCCCGCACGCGGCCGGGATCCGCGCCGCCGCGGCGGCGTTCGCGGCCGCGTGCAACGGCGCGGTCAACCGTATCCCGCAGGGCGCCAACGCGCTGGGCCTGACCCGTCATGGCGTGCTGCCGTCCGCGCGCGACGCGATCGCGATGCTGGCCGAGCCGCGCAGCGCCTACGTGCTGTACGGCATCGAGCCGGGCCTGGACTTCGCCGACCAGATGACCGCGCTGAAGGCACTGGGCGGCGCGAAGGTCGTCGCGTTCAGCCACTTCGCCTGCGAGTCCACGCGGCGCGTGGCCGATGTGATCCTGCCGATCGCGACCCTGTTCGAGAACGACGCCACCTTGACCAACCTCGACGGCATCGACCAGCAGGCCGTGGCCGCGGGCAGGCTGCCCGGCGACGCCCGTCAGGGCTGGAAGGTCCTGCGTGCGCTTGGCGCCGAGCTGGGGCTTGTGGGCTTCGACTTCACCGACCTCGCCGGGCTGCGCGCGGGCATCGCGCCGCGCCAGGTGGAGGTGAAGTCCGGCAGCCGCCTGCAGGCGGGCGAGGGCAGCCTCGAGCTGGCCGTGTCGCAGGCGATCTATCGCGTGGACGCGCTGGTGCGCCGCGCGTCCGCGCTGCAGGCGCATCCGTTGACCGCCGGCCCGCGCGTCACCCTGCATCCCGATGACGCCAGCGCTGCCGGCCTTTCCACGGGCGCGATGGCGAAGGTGACCAACGCCGCCGGCACGGCGACGCTGCCGGTCGTGGTCAGTGCCGCCGTCGCGCGCGGCGTGGCGTGGCTGGAATCCGGTTACGGGGCGACCGCCGCGCTCGGCGGCGGCCGTGTCGAAGTGAGGGCGGCATGAGCGATACCGCGACCTTCCTGGGCAACATCCTCCAGCCCATGCACGACGGGCTGATGTCACTGGGCTGGCTGGGCGTCGTGATCTGGATCGTGCTGAAGATCCTGGTGATCGCCGTGCCGGTGATCCTGGCGGTGGCCTTCTACGTGGTCTGGGAGCGCAAGCTGATCGGCTGGATGCACGTGCGCCACGGGCCGATGTACGTGGGCTGGGGCGTGCTGCAGGCCTTCGCCGACGTGTTCAAGCTCCTGTTCAAGGAGGTCATCCAGCCGACCAACGCGCACAAGGTCCTGTACGTGCTCGCGCCGCTGATCGTGCTGGCTCCCTCGTTCGCGGCCTGGGCGGTGGTGCCGTTCGACGCGAAGATGGTGCTGTCGAACGCCAACGCCGGCCTGCTGTACCTGCTGGCGATGACCTCGATGGGCATCTACGGCATCATCATCGCCGGCTGGGCGTCGAACTCGAAGTACGCCTTCCTCGGCGCGATGCGCTCGGCCGCGCAGATGGTCAGCTACGAGATCGCGATGGGCTTCGCGCTGGTCGGCGTGATGGTCGGCGCCGGCAGCCTGAACCTCACCGAGATCGTGATGGCGCAGTCCGGCGACGCCGGTGCGCTGGAGTGGTTCATCCTGCCGATGCTGCCACTGTTCGTGATCTACTTCGTCTCCGGCGTGGCCGAGACCAACCGCGCGCCGTTCGACGTGGTCGAGGGCGAGTCGGAGATCGTGGCCGGCCACATGGTCGAGTACTCCGGTTCGGCGTTCGCGCTGTTCTTCCTGGCGGAATACGCGAACATGATCCTGGTCAGCTTCCTGACCTCGATCTTCTTCCTCGGAGGTTGGCTGTCCCCGGTCCCGGCGGCGTGGATCCCGGACGTGCCGGTACTGGGCACGCTGCTCGGCGATGGCTGGTGGTGGCTGTTCGCGAAGGTGTTCTTCTTCGCCAGCTGCTTCATCTGGTTCCGCGCGTCGTTCCCGCGCTACCGTTATGACCAGATCATGCGGCTGGGCTGGAAGGTGTTCATTCCGCTGAGCATCGCCTGGATCGTGGTGGTGGCTCTGATGGCTTATTTCGGCGTGTTCGAGGCGGGCGCGTGATGGGCAAGATCGCTTCCTGGTTCAGGAGCCTGTTCCTGCTGGAGCTGCTGGCAGGACTGTGGCTGACCCTGAAATACCTGTTCCGTCCGAAGTACACGCTGATGTACCCGATGGAGAAGACGCCGCAGTCGCCGCGGTTCCGCGGCCTGCATGCCCTGCGGCGCTATCCGAACGGGGAGGAGCGCTGCATCGCCTGCAAGCTGTGCGAGGCGGTGTGCCCGGCGCTCGCGATCACCATCGATTCCGAGCCGCGTGCCGATGGCACCCGCCGCACCACGCGCTACGAGATCGACCTGTTCAAGTGCATCTACTGCGGCTTCTGCGAGGAATCGTGCCCGGTGGACTCGATCGTCGAGACCCACATCCACGAGTACCACTTCGAGAAGCGCGGCGAGAACATCCTGACCAAGCCGCAACTGCTGGCGTTGGGCGACCGGTTCGAGGCCGAGATCGCCGAGCGCCGCGCCGCCGACGCCGCCTACAGGTAAGCCATGGACTTCGCACTGCTCGCATTCCTAGTCTTCGCCGCGGTGACCGTCGGCTCCGCGCTCGCGGTGATCACCGCGCGCAACCCGGTCCACTCCGCGCTGTTCCTGGTGCTGACCTTCTTCAGCGTGGCCTGCACCTGGATCCTGGCCGGCGCCGAGTTCCTCGGCGTGGCCCTGGTTCTGGTCTACGTCGGCGCGGTGATGGTGCTGTTCCTGTTCGTGGTGATGATGGTCGACGTGGACCTGGTGCCGCTGCGCGAGGGCTACGTGCGCTACCTGCCGGTCGGGCTGGTGGTCGCGGTGGCGATGCTGCTCGAGATCCTGGCGCTGATCGGGGTGAAGGCGCGGACCACGCCGTTCGCGGCCGACCCGGCCGAGGCCGAGGGCGTGTCGAACACGGTCTGGCTGGCCCGCCGCCTGTTCACCGACTTCCTGCTGCCGTTCGAGGTCGCCGCGCTGATCCTGACGGTGGCGGTGATCGCCGCGGTGACGCTGACCTTGCGCCGCCGCGAGGGCACCAAGCACCAGAATCCCGCGGAACAGGCCCGGACCCGGGCTCAGGACCGGATCCGGATGGTCAGCATGCCGGCGGAGAAGCCGGCGGTGGAGGCGCCCGCCGGGGAAGCCGGCGCCGCGGAAGGAGGGGCCAACTGATGGAGCTGTTCGCGCAGGGCCTGTCCCTCGGCCATTACCTCTTGCTTGGCGCGGTGTTGTTCTGCATCAGCGTCGCCGGCATCTTCCTGAACCGGAAGAACGTGATCATCCTGCTGATGTGCATCGAGCTGCTGCTGCTCTCGGTGAACATCAATTTCGTCGCCTTCGCGCGCGAGTTCGGCGATGCCGCCGGGCAGATCTTCGTGTTCTTCATCCTGACCGTGGCCGCGGCGGAGGCCGCGATCGGCTTGGCCATCCTGGTCACCTTGTTCCGCAACCGGCGCACGATCAACGTCGCCGAGATCGACACGTTGAAGGGTTGAGCGCATGCCGGGCATGGAAATCGCCATCTCCAAGTCGGTGCTGCTGGCCATCGTGCTGGCGCCGCTGCTGGGCTCCATCGTCGCCGGGCTGTTCGGCCGCCAGGTCGGGCGCGCGGGCGCGCACACGGTCACGATCCTCGGCGTCGCGGTCAGCTGCGCGCTCTCCCTGTACGTGCTGTGGCAGCTGGTGTGGCAGGGTGCCGCGCCGTTCAACGGCAACGTCTATACCTTCTTCGAGGTCGGGGGCTACTCGGCCCACGTCGGCTTCCTGGTCGACAGGCTGACCGCCATGATGATGGTGGTCGTGACCTTCGTTTCGCTGCTGGTGCATATCTACACCATCGGCTACATGGCCGACGACCCGGGTTACCAGCGCTTCTTCAGCTACATCTCGCTGTTCACCTTCTCGATGCTCATGCTGGTCATGGGCAACAACTTCCTGCAGCTGTTCTTCGGCTGGGAGGCGGTGGGCCTGGTGTCGTACCTGCTGATCGGCTTCTGGTTCAAGCGGCCGACGGCGATCTTCGCCAACCTCAAGGCGTTCCTGGTCAACCGCGTCGGCGACTTCGGCTTCCTGCTCGGCATCGCCGCGGTGCTGTGGTACTTCGGCACGCTCGACTACGCCACCGTGTTCGCCAACGCCGACCAGGCGATCGGCGGGCGTACGATCGAGGTCCTGCCCGGCCACGCCTGGTCGGTGCCGACGATGATCTGCATCTGCCTGTTCATCGGCGCGATGGGCAAGTCGGCGCAGGTCCCGCTGCACGTGTGGCTGCCGGACTCGATGGAAGGCCCGACCCCGATCTCGGCGCTGATCCACGCGGCGACGATGGTGACCGCCGGCATCTTCATGGTCGCACGGATGTCGCCGCTGTTCGAGATGAGCGAGACCGCGCTGGCCTTCGTCCTGTTCATCGGCGCGACCACCGCGTTCTTCACCGGCCTGATCGGCATGGTGCAGAACGATATCAAGCGCGTGGTCGCGTACTCGACCCTGTCGCAGCTCGGCTACATGACGGTGGCGCTGGGCGTGTCCGCGTACTCGGCGGCGGTGTTCCACCTGATGACCCACGCCTTCTTCAAGGCGCTGCTGTTCCTCGCAGCCGGCTCGGTGATCATCGGCATGCACCACGAGCAGGACATGCGGAAGATGGGCGGCCTGCGCAAGTACATGCCTGTCACGTTCTGGACCAGCGTCATCGGCACGCTGGCGCTGATCGGTACGCCGTTCCTCAGCGGCTTCTATTCCAAGGACACGATCATCGAGGCCGCGCACCACGCCGCGGAGCGGATGGGCTGGATCGGCGGCTACGCGTACTGGGCGGTGCTGCTGGGCGCCTTCGTGACCTCGTTCTACAGCTTCCGCCTGCTGTACCTGACCTTCTTCGGCGAGGAGCGCTTCCGTCATGCCGCGCATGACCACGGCCACGACGACGGCCATGGTGGTCATGGCGCGCACGAGCCGCACGAGTCGCCCTGGGTGGTGACGGTGCCGCTGGTGCTGCTGGCGATCCCGTCGATCCTGGTCGGCTACTTCACCGCCGGGCCGATGCTGTTCGGGACCGACTGGACCGGCCACCACGAGGTGGTGCCGTACTTCCTCGGCGCGATCGAGGTCCAGGCGGCGCACGACAGCGTGGCGCAGGTGAAGGAGGCCGCGTGGCACGGGCCGAACGCCTATGCGCTGCACGGCTTCCTGGCGCCGGCCTTCTGGCTGGTGGTTGCCGGCTTCGTGCTCGCCACGGTCATGTACCTGTGGAAGCCGGACCTGCCGGCGAAGGTGGCCCGCGTGCTGCGCGTGCCGGTCCGGATCCTCGAGAACAAGTACGGAATGGACGACCTGTGGATCAAGGGCTTCGCCGGCGGCGGCCTGCTGCTGGGCAGGGGCTCCCGCCAGGTCGACAGCAAGCTGATCGACGGTGCCATCGTCAACGGCAGCGCGCGCCTGGTGGACCTGGTCTCCGGGGCCATCCGCGGGCTGCAGACCGGACACCTCTATTCCTACGCCTTCGCGATGATCGTCGGCCTGATCGTGCTGCTGGCCGTGCTGATCCGCCATTGGACCTGACGGAACGCGACCCGTGCAGAACCTGCCACTTCTTTCCCTGCTGATCTGGCTGCCGATCATCGGCGGCGCCCTGGTCCTGGCCCTGGGCGGGAAGCGCCCGGAGGCCGCGCGCTGGCTGTCGCTGGCCGTCGCGCTCGTGGTCTTCCTGCTGAGCATCCCGCTGTTCACGGGGTTCGATCACGCCACGGCCGCGATGCAGTTTGTCGAGCGCCGCGAGTGGATCCCGGCCTACGACATCCAGTACCACCTCGGCGCCGACGGCATCTCCGTGGCGCTGATCCTGCTGACCACGCTGACCACGGTGCTGGTGCTGGTGGGCGCGTGGGGCTCGGTCGAGAACCGGGTCAACCAGTACTACGCCTCGGTGCTGGTGCTCGAGGGCCTGATGGTCGGCGTGTTCGCGGCCGTGGACGCGGTGCTGTTCTACGTGTTCTTCGAGGGCATGCTGATCCCGATGTTCATCCTCATCGGCATCTGGGGTGGCCCACGTCGCGTCTACGCGTCGATCAAGTTCTTCCTGTACACCTTCCTCGGCTCGGTGTTCATGCTGGTCGGCCTGGTGTACCTGTACCTGCAGGGCGGCAGCTGGCAGCTCCCGGACCTCTACGCGCTGCCGCTGTCGGCGACCGAGCAGACCTGGCTGTTCTTCGCCTTCCTCGCCGCGTTCGCGGTGAAGATCCCGATGTTTCCGGTGCATACCTGGCTGCCCGACGCGCACGTCGAGGCGCCGACCGGCGGCTCGGTGATCCTGGCGGCGATCATGCTGAAGATCGGCGGCTATGGCTTCCTGCGCTTCACCTTGCCGATCGTGCCGGATGCCGGCTACGAGTGGGCCTGGCTGGTGATCGCCCTGTCGCTGATCGCGGTGGTCTACGTCGGCCTGGTGGCGCTGGTTCAGGACGACATGAAGAAGCTCATCGCGTACTCCTCGGTCTCGCACATGGGCTTCGTGACCCTGGGCACGTTCATCGCCTTCTCGCTGGTGCGCGATGCCGGCAACCTCGATGCCGCGCGCCTGGGCCTGCAGGGCGCGATGGTGCAGATGGTCTCGCACGGCTTCGTGTCCGGCGCGATGTTCTCCTGCGTGGGCGTGCTCTACGACCGCATGCACACCAGGATGATCAAGGACTACGGCGGCGTGGCCAACGTGATGCCGTGGTTCGCGTTCTTCATGGTCCTGTTCGCGATGGCCAACTCCGGCCTGCCGGGTACTTCCGGCTTCGTCGGCGAGTTCATGGTGGTCCTGGCCAGCTTCCAGCATCATCCGCTGGTCGCCTTCGTGGCCGCGACGACACTGATCGTCGGCGCCGCGTACACGCTGTGGCTGGTGAAGCGGGTGGTGTTCGGCGAGGTCACGAACGACCACGTCGCGCAGCTGAAGGACATCAACGCCCGCGAGTGGGTGGTGCTGGGCGTGTTCGCCATCGGCGTGCTGCTGATCGGCGTGTGGCCCAAGCCGCTGACCGACCTGATGGAGCCGTCGATCTCGCAACTGGCGGCGCTGCTCGCCAACAGCAAGCTTTGAGGATGCAGACGCGATGATTTCCGGACCGATGACGCCTCCCGTCCGCACCCTTGCCGACGTCGCGCCGCTGGCACCCGAGCTGCTGGTGGTGGGTGGTGCGTTCGCGCTGCTGATGCTCGACCTGTTCCTCGATGACAGGCGGCGATTCCTGACCCACGTGCTGGGCGTCCTGGTCCTGCTTGGCGCCGCCGCGATGGTCGCGTGCGGCATCGGGGGCCAGGGCACGGTCATGACCGGCATGTTCGTGCGCGACACCGCCTCGGACGTGCTGAAGGTGGCGCTGCTGCTGGTCAGCGCGGCCTCGCTGGCCTATCTGTGGCCCTACATGCGCGAGCGTGGCCTGTACAAGGGCGAGCTGGTGGTGCTGGCGCTGTTCGCCGTGGCCGGCATGATGCTGATGGTCTCGGCCGGCAGCCTGACCGTGATGTATGTCGGCCTCGAGCTGCTGGCGCTGTGCTCGTACGCCCTGGTCGCCACCGACCGCGACAGCCCGGTGGCATCGGAGGCGGCGATGAAGTACTTCGTGCTCGGCGCGCTGGCCTCGGGCATGCTCCTGTACGGCATGTCGCTGGTCTACGGCGCGACCGGCACGGTCGACCTCGCCACGATCAACGACGTCGCCTACGGCGTGGCCGGCAGGGACCGCACCCTGCTGCTGACCGGCATGGTGTTCGTGGTCGCCGGCGTCGCGTTCAAGTTCGGCGCCGCGCCGTTCCACATGTGGCTGCCGGACACCTACCACGGCGCGCCCACCCCGGTCACGCTGTTCATCGGCTCGGCGCCGAAGCTGGCGGCGTTCGGCATGGCCTGGCGCCTGTTCGACGTGGCCCTCGGCCCGACCCACGAGCAGCTGCGGCTGGTGCTGGCGGTGCTGGCGGCGCTGTCGCTGGTGGTCGGCAACCTGTTCGCGATCGCGCAGACCAACCTCAAGCGCATGCTGGCCTATTCGACGGTGTCGCACGTCGGCTTCCTGTTCCTGGGCCTGGCGGGCGGCGGCAGGGACGGCTACGCGGCGGCGATGTTCTACGCGATCAGCTACGCGCTGATGTCCGCTGCCGCGTTCGGCGCGATCGTCATGCTTTCGCGCAAGGGCTTCGAGGCCGACCGCATCGAGGACTTCAGGGGCCTGAACGCGCGCAGCCCGTGGATGGCGCTGATGGTGCTGTTCATCATGGCCTCGCTGGCCGGCGTGCCGCCGTTCCTCGGCTTCTGGGCGAAGCTGGCGGTGCTGCGCGCGGCGCTCGGGTACGACCTGCTGTGGCTGGCGATCGTCGGCATCGTGTTCGCGGTGATCGGCGCCTTCTACTACCTGCGCGTGGTCAAGGTGATGTACTTCGACGCGCCGTCCGAAGGGGAGGCCGGCGTGCGTGCCGGCATGCCGCTGCGTGCGCTGTTCGTGGTCAACGCGCTGCTGCTGCTCGGCCTGGGCCTGTACTGGAGCCGGATCATGCAGTGGTGCCAGCAGGCGTTCGCCTGAGGCGTGCGCCAGACCGGGCCTGGCAGGGGCCGGGTCCGGGGGGCGGGGAGGGCCGGGCGGCCCTTTCCCCGGGGCTTGCCAAACGGGCAGGCTTTCCCCATAATTCCGCTTCTACTGCTGCGGGGTGGAGCAGTCTGGCAGCTCGTCGGGCTCATAACCCGAAGGTCGCAGGTTCAAATCCTGCCCCCGCTACCAGATTTTTCCAGGCCGGTTGCCCGGAAGGGCTGGCCGGCCGGGGAAGTCGGGCTTTGCCGGGGCCGCCTTGCGGCGGCACCGGTGCCGAAATCCAGTGTCACCGGACAAGGGGCCCGACGGGCCCCTTGTTCTTTTTCGTGGTTCGATTTTCCTGGCGAAGGCAAACACAAGTGACCGACAGGGCGACGCACATCGCCGGACTGCTGGCCCCGACCGTCTCGGCGCTCGGGCTGGAGCTGCTTGGCCTGGAATACCTGAACCGGCCGGGTGGCGCGATCCTGCGCCTGTACATCGACGTGCCGGAGGCCGAGGCCGGCGAGCGGCAGGTGACCATCGACGACTGCGAGCTGGTCAGCCGGGAGGTCTCGGCGCAGCTGGACGTCGAGGATCCGATCCCGGGCAACTACACCCTCGAGGTGTCCTCGCCGGGCATCGACCGCCCGCTGTTCACGCCGGCGCAGTTCGCGCGCTTCGCGGGGCAGCAGGCCAGGGTCGGCCTGAAGCTGCCGCAGGACGGGCGGCGCCGGCTGCAGGGCACGATCGTCTCGGCCGGCGAGGGCGGGATCGTGTTCGAGGTCGACGGCCGGGAGGTCACGGTCGCCTTCGACAACATCGAGCGGGCGCGGCTGGTTCCGGACTGGGCCGCGCTCGGGCTGGCGCCGGCGAAGGAGGCCCGGAAGGGCCGGCCCGGCGGCAGGGGGGCGAAACACTGACAGGGGCCGGCATGGGCCGGCCAGTGATTCCACCAACGGCGGCCGCGGCCGCCAACTGTGAAGTGATGCAACGATGAGCAAAGAACTGCTGCTGGTTGTCGATGCGGTCGCCAACGAGAAGGGCGTGCCGGAGTCCGTGATCCTGGAGGCGCTCGAGGCCGCGCTGGCAACCGCCGCCAAGAAGCGCTATCCCGACCAGGACGTCCTGGTGCGCGTCTCGATCAACCCGAAGGACGGCAGCTACGAGACCTTCCGCCGCTGGGAGGTCATCGCCGACGATGCGGTGATGGAGTCCCCCGACCGCCAGATCCGGCTGATGGACGCGCTCGAGGAGGTCGAGGGCGTCGAGGTCGGCGACTACATCGAGGAGCAGATCGAGAACCCCGAGTTCGGCCGCATCGCGGCCCAGGCGGCCAAGCAGGTCATTGTCCAGCGCGTGCGCGAGGCCGAGCGCCAGCAGGTGGTGGAGGCCTGGAAGCACCGCGTGGGCGAGCTGGTCACCGGCGTGGTCAAGCGTGTCGAGCGCGGCAACATCTACGTCGACCTGGGCGGCAACGCCGAGGGCTTCATCCCGAAGGACAAGGCGATCCCGCGCGAGGTGGTCCGCGCGGGCGACCGCATCCGCGGCTACCTGTACGACGTGCGCAGCGAGCCGCGCGGCCCGCAGCTGTTCATCAGCCGTACCGCGCCGGAGTTCATGATCGAGCTGTTCAAGCTCGAGGTGCCCGAGGTGGGCCAGGGACTGGTCGAGATCAAGGCCTGCGCCCGTGACCCGGGCGACCGTGCCAAGATCGCCGTGGTCGCCTACGACAACCGCACCGACCCGATCGGCGCCTGCATCGGCATGCGCGGCTCGCGCGTGCAGGCCGTGAGCAACGAGCTCAACGGCGAACGTGTGGACATCGTGCTGTGGTCCGACAACCCGGCCCAGTTCGTGATCAACGCCATGGCCCCGGCCGAGGTGCAGTCGATCGTGGTGGACGAGGACAAGCACTCGATGGACCTGGCGGTGGCCGAGGACAAGCTGGCCCAGGCGATCGGCAAGGGCGGCCAGAACGTGCGCCTGGCCAGCCGCCTGACCGGCTGGCAGCTCAACGTGATGACCGCCGAGCAGGTGCAGGCCAAGTCCGAGGCCGAGCAGGCCGCCGCCCGCCAGCTGTTCATGGACAAGCTGGAGGTGGACGAGGAGATCGCCGGCATCCTGGTCGGCGAGGGCTTCACCACGATCGAGGAGATCGCCTACGTGCCGGTCGGCGAACTGCTGGCGATCGAGGGCTTCGACGAGGACATCGTCGAGGAGCTGCGTTCGCGCGCCCGTGACGCGTTGCTCACCGAGGCCCTGGCCGCCGAGGAGGAGCTGGACGTGAATGCCCCGGCCGAGGACCTGCTGGCCCTGGAGGGCATGGACGAGGCGACCGCCTACGCGCTGGCCGGGAAGGGCATCCGCACCGCGGAGGACCTGTCCGACCTGGGCGCCGACGAGGTCGCCGAGCTGGGCATCGAGGGGCTGGACGAGGAACGCGCGGCGCAGCTGATCCTCGCCGCCCGGGCCGAGGAGATCGCCCGCCTGGAGCGTGGCGAATGACGACGCGATGAACGCCGCCCTGCGCCGCCGAGGGCTTAGAATCAGCGCATCCCTTGCTCTGCGCGAGGGGGCGCCAACCAGAGCATAGGATCCGAATGTCGCAACAAACCACCATCCGCAAGCTTGCCGCACTGGTCAACACGCCGGTCGAGAAACTGCTCGAGCAGCTCGCCGAGGCGGGCATGAACTTCACCGACCCGGACCAGGTCGTGACCAGCGCCGAAAAGCTCAAGCTGCTTGGCTTCCTCAAGCGCGCCCACGGCAAGGCCGGCAAGGGTGGCGAGGAGGCCGTCGCGCCCCGGAAGATCACGCTCAGCCGCACGCGCAAGCAGGAGATCACCGTCGGCGGCGGCAAGAACAAGTCCACCGTGGACGTGGTGGTGCGCAAGAAGGTCACCCTGGTCAAGCCGGTGGAGCCCGTCGAGGAGCCGCCGTCCGATGAGCTTGACCCGGAGCGCGCCGAGATCCTGCGCAAGCTCGAGGAGTCGCGCCTGCGCAACCTCATGGAGCAGCAGCGCCTGGAGGAGGAGGACCGCCGCCGGGCCGAGGAGGAGGAGCGCCGCCGCCGCGAGCAGGAGGAGGCCGAGCGCAGGCGCCGCGAGGAGGAGGCCGCCGCCGCCGCGGCCGCCGCCACGGCCGGGGAGAACGACGGGGCCGCGCCGGCTGGCCGCAAGT
>Ga0207869_1001237_pt1 | contig 13774 bp, 7 predicted proteins | sample HigsolmetaAR205D_FD_184837 | JGI IMG/M metagenome (GOLD analysis project Ga0207869, IMG submission 184837) | Ionic liquid and high solid enriched microbial communities from the Joint BioEnergy Institute, USA - AR20-5-D (SPAdes) (version 2) ...
TTACACTTACAGAAAACCTAATTCAGCTTAGCAACTCCCTGCTTAGTGACAAACTTCCCCAATACATTGAGGGAGAAATTCGGCCCGTACCACAAAGCGTAACCGGTCGCGACGTATCATATTCGAGGAAACTTACAAAACAAGACGGAGTTATCAACTGGTCAAAATCTGCTGAAGTTCTCTCTAGAGAAGTCCGCGCTTTTAGTGCATGGCCAAAGAGCAGAACAGTGCTGACCGGCAAAGATGTAATTATCACAAAGGCTCATGCCGTACCGGGCAACACACCGGGCAAGAAACCCGGCGATATAGAAGAATCGGTCATTAACGACGGCATTTTAATGGTAGAAACAACAGACGGCAGACTATGCATTGATGCACTTAAACCGGCCGGCAAACCAGAAATGACCGGCAAGGCTTTCCTTGCCGGCTACAAAAACCAATTACTGCAGGCTAATTGAATGCGGGCGGCGGGGGCGGAGGTGGTGGCGGCGACGCAGCCTGCCCGCCCCAAGGATCACTGGGGGGCTGGGGAGTCTGCGGCTGGCCGAACTGCTCAAACTGTTGCGCAGGCTGGCTCGACGGCATCTGTGGCTGCGGCTGCATCATAGTGTCATTGACACCCTGCCATGCAGGTGGCTGCGTCACTCCCGCCTGCTGCGGCTGTATAGGCTGTCCGACGGGGTCTGCGCCAGCATCTGCTGCCTGAACATCTGATTGAGCTTGTGCCTGGGCCTGTTGTTGGTTGCTCGCTGCCAATATCTGCGGCGCTACTTCGCGAATTTCTTTCTTAAGATTCTCAAACTCCTGAGCGACGACGTCTTTGTAGTTGGGGAAATTGGTCTCGAGCCATTTCAGTGCACCAGCCTCGTCACTCCTGTCGATAAACTGCTCAAACTCCGTGAGCTGGGCGTCACTCATCTGCTCTGCCAGTTTCATGCCCACGCGCATTTCGAGCGTTTCGTAGATATGTGCGAGAAGCTTCTTCTTTTCTTCGGCCGGAAGTGATGCCAAGCCCAGTTCTTGTAGTAGATCGTCGTCGAGTTTAATCATAAAATATTACCTTCTTACCACACCATTGTAGCACGTCGAGGTTTGATTTCTAGAGCTGACGGGTAACAATCTCGCGAGTAAAGACCTCTAAGCGGTCTCCTTCCTGTAACTCCACCCTAGAGGAAAGTTTCAATTCTACGCCACACATTTCGCCCTCCAGCACCTCCTTGGCGTCTTGGGGCCCGCGCTTTAAGTTAGTTACTTCCGCTTCGGCGAGCACTTCATCACCGCGTACGATTTTGGCAAATGCCGGCACTACCAACCGCCCTTTTGTGACCTCGCCTCCACATATAATTTCCGTCTTCGTTGTTCTAAATACAGCACGAACAACCAAACGACCAGCTTCAGTCTCGACCACTTCAGGAGCTAATAATTTACTCAGCTCCTCCTTAACATCGTCGATCAACTCATAAATTACGTTGTACAAACGGATCGGAACCTTGTCACGAGCCGCCAGGCGCTTAACGTTCGTCGGCGCAGTGACGTTAAAGCCGTAAATAATAGACCCGCTGCTGGCAGCAGTACGCACGTCATTCTCGCTGACAGCGCCAGCACCGGAGCTAACAATACGTACAGCCACCTCTTCGGTATCGAGCGCCTTGAGACTATCGGTCACGGTAGTCAGCGAACCTTGCACGTCTGCTTTAATTACAACATTTAGCTCTTTTACTTTCTTGCTGCGATTGATGATATGGATGAGATCACTGCCGGTTATAGTACCCTGTGCTCCGTTGCTTTGTTTTCGCAGCGCCACCTTTTCTGCCTGGGCTCGTGCTGTCTTTTCATCCTTTACAACACTAAATTCATCTCCAAACTCAGGCAACGCCTTAAAGCCCGAAATGATCACGGGCGTTGACGGACCGGCCGACTGAATCGGCTTACCGTCTGTCGTTTCAAGTGTTCGCACTTTGGCATATGTTGCGCCTGCTACCACAAAATCGCCGAGTTTTAAGGTCCCTTCCTCTACGAGCGCGTTCGCGATCGGGCCTTTACCTTGCTGTACGTGCGCCTCGATAATAAGCCCGACAGCGTCACCCTTCGAGACTGCCCGGAAGTCCTCTACATCGCTCACAAGCAGAATCATGTCGAGTAAATTATTGATGCCTACCTTTGTCTTGGCGGATACCTCTACCGCAACAGTATCACCGCCCCACTCTTCCACTAAAAGGTCCTGTTCGGCCAGCTGCTGTTTGACGCGGTTAGGGTCGGCGTCTTCTTTGTCGATCTTGTTGATGGCAACAATGATCTTCGTGCCAGCTTTGCGCGCAAAACGAATAGCCTCAATCGTTTGTGGTTTCACGCCATCGTCGGCCGCCACCACAATAACAGCAATGTCGGTCAAATGCGCCCCGTGCTCACGTATGGCCGCAAAGGCTTCGTGGCCAGGTGTATCCAGGAATGTAATCTTGCGATCATTATGCGCAACCTGATAGGCCGAAATGTGCTGTGTAATGCCGCCAGCCTCACCTTTTGCAACCTGAGAGCCCCTGATAGCATCCAGAAGGGTAGTTTTGCCGTGGTCTACATGGCCCATAACGGCCACTACCGGCGGACGCGGCTCGGCGCCGTCCCCAGCGACGCGTTTTTCGCGTACTGGCAGGGGCACCGATTGCGGCTTTTTGGTCAGCTGCACATCCAGTCCGAGCTCATCGACAATAATCTGGGCTGTATCAAAATCGATGCGCTCATTCACTGTCGCCATGACACCATTCTTAAACAGCTCAGTTATCAGGCGAGTAACTGGGATGCCTAGCTTGTCGGCAAGGGTGCCGACGGTAATCATGTCTTCGATTTCGATTATTCTGCTCACGTCGACACTCCTTTCTGCCGCCCTTTCGCGGCCTTTAACGATTACATGCTATTTAGCGCTTTTAAGACTTAAAGCAATCTTGCGGGCCTCGGTGTCGATGTCCAAAACCTTGAACTGCTTCTTTTCGTTGAGTTTGAAGATCTGCTGAGGATCAACAGTCTCGTCGTCGCTCATCTCAGACACGTGCACCAGCGCCTCAACGCTCGGGCTCAGCTGCACGAATGCGCCAAACGGGGTGATACGAGTGATCTTGCCCTCAACAATGTCACCCTTCTTGAACGCCTTAACTTCCTTGAGCCACGGATCCTCGGTCATTTGCTTAAGACTGAGGCTCAAGCGATCCTTGTCAATAGCAATAATCTTAGCCCTGATCGTCTCGCCAACCTTGACGTAGTCGCGCGGGTCCTCGACGCGTTCCCAGGAGATCTCCGAGATGTGAATCAGGCCTTCGATGCCCTGAACGTTAACAAAGGCACCGTAGTCAATCACGCCTGTTACAACACCCTCTACTACGTCGCCGACCTTGAGCTTTTCAAACAGAGCCTGTACGTCGTCCTTGACGGCCTCCTTTTCGGAGAAGATCAGCTTATTGTCCTTCCGGCTTACATCCAAAATGCGGACGCGAATCGGCTTACCAACCAATGCATTCAACTTCTGTAGAATTTCGTCCTTATCAGCGCCAGAAACGCGCGGATAGTGGCCGGCAGCTAGCTGCGAGACCGGCAAGAAGCCGCGGATGCTCTCCAGCTCCACGAGCAAGCCGCCACGGTTGGCGTCGTACGGGGTTACCTCAATGATTTCCTGAGCGTCAAACATGCGCTTCAGCTCGTCCCAACCCCGATCCTTAGCAGCACGCTTGGTGCTAAGCAGCGCATACCCCTCGTCCAGCTCGGGGTCGATGACGCTCACGGTCACCGTCTGACCTGGCTCAAACTGCTGGCCGTGGCCAATCTCGCGGCGCAATACAACGCCTACACCGCGAGCGCCCAGGTCAACCCAAACCTCGTGCTTTTTGACGGAGCTAACGACGCCCTCGAGAACGTCACCCGTCTCCAGTTTCTTGATGTCACTGCTCGCTAGCAGTCCATCCATTGTGACAGTAGTATTCTTTGACATGTCTCTTGCATGCCTCCTTCTGATGTATTTCTGCGGGCGACCATCGTCAGGCCACCGCTAGATTATTCTCATTATACCTCTTTTAACACCTATGGTCAAAGGTGAACGTAGAAACGCTCGGCGGTAACATGGTAAACTGGAGGCAATATGTATCTAGCTATAGATATTGGGGGTACAAAAACGCTTGTTGCGAGCCTCACAGACGAGGGGGTTATCATTGAACGGCTCAGGTTCGAGACCCCTAAAGACTACAGTGAATTTATCGCAAATCTAACTAGGGTTGTTGATCAACTAACAACAAAAGAATTCGTTGCGTGTGGTGTCGGCGTGCCCGGTCGACTGGATCGCGAAAAAGGCATTGGAATCGCGATGGGCAATTTACCCTGGCACAATGTGCCCATTATGCAAGACGTGCAAAATATAGCTCACTGCCCGGTCGTCATTCACAATGACGCCAAACTTGCCGGCCTCTCAGAGGCAATGCTGCTCAAAAACGAGTATAGTCGTGTATTATTTGCAACGATCAGCACCGGCATCGGTGTCAGCCTAATTACTAATCAGACTATCGACCCCGCCTTGGCCGATGCGGAGTCTGGCAAAGCGCCAATACTGCGCGGCGACAAAATGGTGCCCTGGGAGGATTTTGCCTCTGGCCGAGCCATCGTCAATCGGTTCGGCAAACGGGCCGCCGACATCCATGACGAAGCAACCTGGAAGATCATCGCCCACGATATAGCCATAGGACTCATTGACTTAATTGCAACAGTACAACCTGAAGTTGTCGTCCTCGGAGGCAGTGTAGGCAGTCATCTGGATCGTTTTAAGAGCTTCCTCGAGGAAGAACTCAAGAAGTTCGAAACACCATTAATCCCGATACCACCCATACGGCCAGCCCAGAGGCCTGACGATGCAGTACTGTATGGTTGTTATGACCTGGCAAAGAGTGTCTATGGAAAAGCTGATTAAAAAGCTGCGTGCCGACTATCCAGATCTAGTTTTCAAGCCTGGCTTGGCATGCTGCTGGTCGCCCGAATATGGCGAAATCCTGTACGAAAACTCCGGAAAGGCGCACAGTATTGAGGGCCTGCTCCACGAACTGGGTCATGCCCGCCTTGAACACAAGGGCTACGTGAGTGACCTGGAGCTTCTACAAAAAGAAGTAGACGCCTGGGAGGAGGCCAAGCGTTTGGCCAATATGTATGACGTCCCCTTTAGCGAAGACCACATGCAAGACTGCTTGGACACGTACCGCGATTGGATCTATAAGCGAAGCACCTGCCCTCAATGTTTAAGCACTGGTATACAGAAAGACGAACACCACTACCATTGCCTAAATTGCTCTCATATATGGGGCGTTACGGCGTCTAGGTTCCGTCGCCCGTATCGCAGGTCAAAAAAATAAGGGCCTTATAAGGCCCTTATTTTAGAGAGGCGCTTTACTAAGCAGCCTTCTTGGTGCGGCGGGAAATGCGACCGCCTTTCTGGCCAGCAATGCGGGCCAACTCGCGGTTAGCGTAGAAACCGCCAGTGCGGCTAGCCTTGCCGCCGAGGGCACCGATCTTGGCGTAGAAATCAGCGCCGTACTTAGCCTTGTTGGTTGCAGCGGCAGCCTTGCCGCCAGCCTTGGTTCCAGCCATGGTTTTTTCTCCCTTGTCTTAACTCCGCATTCGTCCTCGGAAACAAAAAGGGCTCGGAATCATTATCCGAAACCCTCTAGTTTCCTCACGAAACTATGCTTATGTTATCATGGTATTGTGCTAATGTCAATAGTAAAAATAACCGTTTTTCAGATAAAAATCCATCGTTTTGAGGGCGAAACAAGAAACAGAAATACTTTGGCACGGCCGAGAATGCGGTAAACACAAAAGAAAACCTCTCCTATTCGGAGAGGTTTTCTATAATTCGGCACCGTGCTATCTTCCCAGGGGTAACCCCCAAGTATTGTAACCGCTGCGAGGCTTAACTTCTGTGTTCGGCATGGGAACAGGTGTTTCCCTCGCGCCATGGGCACCGAAGCAGCGCCACCTCGTAAGGTGATAAGCGCTGCTCCGGCGTCCATAGCCGGTGCTACTTAAAATTGTGAAAGCACTAAAACAAACGTGGTGTTGTGTAAAAAACTATATGACGAACACCAATAACTAGTCAAGCACACCTCTCACCCTTGCCAGCAAGCTGGCCGGATGAGAGTACGTAAAAAGTCAATGGGGTTATTAGTACGCTTCGGCTCCATGCGTTGCCACACTTCCACCTTGCGCCTATCAACCTGATGGTCTTTCAGGGCCCTCATAGGGAAATCTAATCTTGAGGTCAGTTTCACGCTTAATATGCTTTCAGCGTTTATCTGATCCGTACATAGCTACCCAGCAGTGCCGTTGGTACGACAACTGGTACACCAGCGGTACGTCCACCCCGGTCCTCTCGTACTAGGGGCAGATCCTCTCAAATTTCCTGACGTCCACAGCGGATATAAACCGAACTGTCTCACGACGTTCTGAACCCAGCTCACGTACCTCTTTAACCGGCGAACAGCCGGACCCTTGGGACCTGCTCCAGCCCCAGGATGAGATGAGCCGACATCGAGGTGCCAAACAGCGCCGTCTATGTGAACTATTGGGCGCTATAAGCCTGTTATCCCCGGGGTAACTTTTATCCGAAAGCGCTGCCGATACCACACTCATGTACGTTGCCGTACGGACAGCGGAAAACTTACTCCGACTTTCGTCCCTGCTCGGCTTGTAGGCCTCACAGTCAAGCTGGCTTCTGCGTATACACTATCAGTTCGATTTCCATCCGAACTTAGCCAACCTTTGAACGCCTCCGATACTCTTTAGGAGGCAACCGCCCCAGTTAAACTACCCACCAGACACGGTCCCCTTACCGGATAACGGCAAGGGTTAGATCCAAACCATAACAAGGGTGGTATTTCACCGTCGACTCCACCTACGCTAGCGCGTAAGCTTCGCAGTCTCCCACCTATCCTACACATGTTATGGCCCGGAACAATGTCAAGCTGTAGTAAAGCTCCACGGGGTCTTTTCGTCCTGCTGCGGACAGACGGCATCTTTACCGTCAATGCACTTTCACCGAGCTCTTCGTCGAGACAGTGCCCATGTCATTACGCCATTCGTGCGGGTCAGAACTTACCTGACAAGGAATTTCGCTACCTTAGGACGGTTATAGTTACCGCCGCCGTTCACTGGGGCTTCAGTTCAAGCCGTGAAGCTCTCCCCTTAACCTTCCAGCACCGGGCAGGCGTCAGCCCCTATACATCCACTTTCGTGTTAGCAGAGACCTGTGTTTTTGGTAAACAGTTGCATGGGCTCTTTAGCTGCGGCCCTCACGAGGAGGGCAGGCCTTATCCCGAAGTTACGGCCGCTGTATTGCCGAGTTCCTTGACGAAGAATCACTCGTACACCTTGGTCTTCTCGACCTGAGCACCAGTGTCGGTTTGCGGTACGGACGGCGTTACACACATGTTTGGTAGCTTTTCCTGTCGGCACCTTCATCAGAATTCGACCTAAGGGTCGTTTCATTCCCAGCTATTTCTTCTGGTTAGACGGATATAACCAAGAATCCGCTCCGACTAATATGCCGCGCACTCCAAACTAATGTAACACCGGTACGGGAATATTAACCCGTTGTCCATCGCCTACGCTACGCGCCTCGGCTTAGGACCGACTAACCCTGGGGCGATTACCGTGGCCCAGGAAACCTTGCTCTTTCGGTGGGCAGGATTCTCACCTGCCTTGAGGTTACTCATTCCAGCATTCTCACTTGATAACGCTCCACCAGACCTCGCGATCCGACTTCAACGCGATATCAACGCTCCTCTACCGCTCCTAGTCAAAACTAGAAGCCCGCATCTTCGGTGCTATGCTTAGCCCCGTTACATTTTCCGCGCAGGATCTCTTGACGAGTGAGCTGTTACGCACTCTTTAAATGAATGGCTGCTTCTAAGCCAACATCCTCGTTGTTTAAGAAATCCCACCTCGTTTCCCACTTAGCATAGACTTGGGGACCTTAGATGGCGGTCTGGGCTGTTTCCCTTTTGAGCGACGAGCTTAGCCCCGCCGTTCTGACTGCTGTAGTTTCACCGGCAGTATTCGTAGTTTGTCAAGGGTGGGTACCCTTGCGGGCCCCAGTCCAAAACAGAGCTCTACCCCTGCCGGCTACCGTACAACGCTAGCCCTAAAGCTATTTCGAGGAGAACCAGCTATCTCCGAGTTCGATTGGCATTTCACCGCTAACCACAAGTCATCCGGGCGTGTTGCAACTCGCTGCGGTTCGGCCCTCCACGTGGTTTTACCCACGCTTCAGCCTGCTCATGGTTAGGTCACCCGGTTTCGGGTCTACTGATTACTACTAATTGCGCCCTATTCAGACTCGCTTTCGCTACGCATCCGCCATATGGCTTATGCTCGCAGTAACCAGTAACTCGCTGGATCGTTCTACAAAAAGCACGCCGTCACCCGACAAGCGGGCTCCGACTCCTTGTACGCACACAATTTCAGGTTCTATTTCACTCCCCTCCCGGGGTTCTTTTCGCCTTTCCCTCACGGTACTTGTTCGCTGTCGATCGTAAGACATATTTAGCCTTGGGGGGTGGACCCCCCAGCTTCAGTCAGGGTTGCACGTGCCCCGACCTACTCGACATAACAAATATGAGGTTAGCGAAACTTCGCATACCAGGCTATCACTGTCTATGGCGCAGCTTTCCAGCTGCTTCTGCTCGCATCGCTGATTTTGGACCTCACGCAGGCGGTGGTAGCCCCTGCCTCCAATACGGAAATCTGGTCGAAACCAGCACTCCGTACTGGTCATTTGTTATGTCACAACCCTCTTTAGATATTCGTCTACCAACTTATCCATCTGAATTAACAGACGGAAACCTAAAGAGTTTGGGCTCCTCCGGATTCGCTCGCCACTACTACCGGAATCGTTGTTTACTTTCTCTTCCTCGCGGTACTAAGATGTTTCAGTTCCCGCGGTTCCCTCTTGCTATCCTATGTATTCAGATAGCAGTGACTGGACATGACTCCAGCCGGGTTTCCCCATTCGGAGACCTTCGGATCAAAGCTTAGTTAGCGGCTCCCCGAAGCTTTTCGCAGCTCCTCGCGTCCTTCATCGGTGTCTTACGTCAAGGCATCCGTTGTGTGCGCTTGAGTAACTTTTTACGTTCGTGCATTGACTAGTTATTGGTATTCACCAATAAAATAGCCGTTGCCTTAATGCTCTCTATCCGAATTGTTAATCTGCTAAACCCTAAGCGCGACGCTCCCACAGGTCGTTGATGCTTGAGTTTACACTTGAACCTACACACATAGACTCTTGTCTAAACTCAAGTTCCTTAATAATAGCAACAATTACAGGGGTTGTAAAGACTAATATGATGCAATTTTTCCTACATTTTTAACACTGTTTAATATTTGCGCAATGCGTCCTTGTATTGCCAAAAATGTAAGAAATTTAATGGTTGGATGGCATCCGGACAACCTATCATGCCTAGTAGCCACACTCCACGAGGAGCTGTAGGCTTGGCCATAGGAGAATTGACAAGAGCACCTGAGGGCTGAATCTCTGCTAAATCAGCCTGGATGGCGAGCAGTATCAGCACACCTCAGGTGCTCTAGCCTCTATCTCAACAAGGAGCGGCCTATGAAGCTACTTTGGCTAACCCTATCTGTTATGGCGACACTGACCATTATTTGTGTGCCATTTGATACCTACGCACAAAGCCGGCACGCTGCTTCTCCAGCATGGCTCAGCCCTAATATTGCCGATAATGCTTTGCGCGCGCTTGCCCCATCTCAGCGTGATATAAATATCGCCATTCTGGCGGTTGTCGCCGGTAATTTGTTAATCGGCTACGAGCGGATTTCTCGTCAGCACTCATCAGAATTACGCACGGCCCGCTATGAAAATGGCAGTCGATCTGCCTCACTTAAGGTTAATGATGGGGCGCGCTCAGGGCACCAAAGAAAAAGGACACCATAGCGTGTCCCCTTTCTTTGGTGGAGCAACGGGGACTCGAACCCCGGACCCCCTGCTTGCAAAGCAGGTGCTCTAGCCAACTGAGCTATTGCCCCAAACCAAAACCTTAAGGTAATTGTTCTGCGATTAAAAAATGGTGGGGCTGAGAGGACTTGAACCTCTGACCTCGTCATTATCAGTGACGCGCTCTAACCAGCTGAGCTACAGCCCCATAATACTTGATGTATTGTACCGAAATTACCTCTGTTTTGCAATCAGATTCTTAAATTCTAATTGAACAAACATGGTTGATCAAAAAGAAGCGCCCTAATGGGGCGCTTCTGGTTAAAAACTGAATAGTGCAATCAACGTCATGCTCCAAGGTTCAGTCCTGTTTCTCGCCACCGAAGTGGAGTGTAAACGACCAGTACTGATGCAATCGTTTACCGAGATCGACCTGGCTATCAAGGGATTGCTCCGCTTGACGCCTGGAAATCTCCCTAGAAAGGAGGTAATCCATCCGCACGTTCCCGTACGGATACCTTGTTACGACTTAACCCCAATCATCTCCCCTACCTTAGGGCCAGGCAAAGCTGGCACGTCAGGTATTGGCGACTTTCGTGGCTTGACGGGCGGTGTGTACAAGACCCGGGAACGTATTCACGGTAGTGTGCTGACCTACCGTTACTAGCGATTCCGGCTTCATGCAGGCGAGTTTCAGCCTGCAATCCGAACTGGGACCGGCTTTGATGGGATTTGCTCCGTCTCGCGACTTGGCTGCCCTTTGTACCGGCCATTGTAGCGTGTTTGTAGCCCCAGACGGTAAGGGAAATACTGACCTGACATCATCCCCTCCTTCCTCCCTGTTACCAGGGCAGTCTAGCTAGAGAAGTCCAACTAGCTATAAGGGTTGCGCTCGTTGATGGACTTAACCAAACATCTCACGACACGAGCTGACGACGGCCATGCATCACCTGTCACCGAGTTCCTTGCGGCACGGTTTCCTTTCGGAAGCCTTCTCGGGATGTCAAGCCTGGGTAAGGTTCTTCGCTTACCATCGAATTAAACAACACGCTCCACCGCTTGTGCGGGTCCCCGTCAATTCCTTTATGTTTTAAGCTTGCGCTCGTACTCCACAGGCGGGATGCTTAACGCGTTAGCTTCGCTACTGAAGGGGTCGATACCTCCAACAGCTAGCATCCATCGTTTACGGCGTGGACTAACGGGGTATCTAATCCCGGTCGCTCCCCACGCTTTCGTGCCTTAGTGTCAGGAACGAGCCAGTAGACTGCCTACGCCATCGGTGTTCCTCCTGATATCTACGGATATTACCCCTACATCAGGAATTCCATCTACCTCTCTCGCCCTCTAGCTACGGCAGTTTAGATAATGGATGTATGGTTGAGCCACACGCTTTCACTATCTACTTACCGAGCCACCTACGCAACTCTTTACGCCCAGTAATTCCGGATAACGCTTGGGCCCTACGTATGACCGCGGCTGCTGGCACGTAGTTAGCAGGCCCTTATTCCTCTGCTACCGTCATAATCGTTACAGAGAAAAGCAGTTTACAACCCGAAGGCCTTCATCCTGCACGCGGCGTTGCTCCATCAGGCTTTCGCCCATTGTGGAAAATTCCCTACTGCTGCCTCCCGTAGGAGTCTGGGCCGTGTCTCAGTCCCAGTCTGGCTGATCATCCTCTCAGACCAGCTACCGATCGTCGCCTTGGTGAGCCATTACCTCACCAACTAGCTAATCGGACGCAGGCCGCTCCCGAAGCGCCGAAGCTTTACTCCGTAGAGCACATGCGGTATTAGCCACCCTTTCGGGCAGTTATCCCTCACTTCGGGGTACGTTCCTACGCGTTACTCAGCCGTCCGCCGCTCGTCAGCGGGTAGCAAGCTACCCCTGTTACCGCTCGACTTGCATGTATTAGGCACGCCGCCAGCGCTCATCCTGAGCCAGGATCAAACTCTCCATAAAGAGCTATCAGCTTATATAGCTAATAGCTTACATCGGAACTGACGTTGAATTGCACTACTCAATTTTTAACGTTCGTTTTCAGAGACACCTAGAACAGAACTCTCGAAAAACTGCATTAATAGTACGACGAACCTCCCCCGTATGTCAAGATAAATCTTGCGAATTTTGTAGTGATCAATACATCACTATTTAAGATGCAGTTTCGGCGTCCGAATCTTCCTCATTTTCGGTCTGGGCGTCGACAAGCGCCAGGGACACCACTTCGTCACCTTCATTGAGGCGCATAATGCGTACGCCTTGTGTCGCGCGGCCCAGCTCAGGGATGTCCTTCAGGCCAAGACGAATTGTCTGCCCTTGGGATGAAACAATGATAACCTCTTGGCTGTCGCCACCGGATAGCGACTTCACGCCAACCAGATCGCCCGTCTTGGTGTTAACCACAGCGGACCGGATGCCTACACCGCCGCGAGCGTGCGGCGTAAACTGCGCTACCTTGGTGCGCTTACCGTAGCCGTGCTTACTAATAACAAAGATGCTGGAACCCTCCTCAACAACGTCCATGCCTATTACCCGGTCGCCAGTTCGCAAGCGGATACCGCGGACGCCGCGCGATACGCGGCCCATCGGGCGCACATCCTTTTCGTGGAACCGAATCGCCTGGCCCTGGGCTGTCGAAATGATTACCTCATTATTGCCGTTTGTCATGCGGATCCACTTCAGTTCGTCGCCTTCATCCAGGTTGATTGCAATCAGGCCGCTGCTGCGGACATTCTGGTACTGCTCGAATGGAGTTTTCTTAACAACTCCGCGCACCGTACACATCATCAAGTTGCCGGACTTCTCTGTCTTATTAATATTAACGACAGCACTTACCAGCTCTTCGGGCTGGAGTTGCAGGAGGTTCACAATAGCCACGCCCTTCGCACTCAACGACGCTGCTGGCACTTCGTAGGTCTTCAAGCGGAATACGCGGCCCTTGTTCGTAAAGAATAATAGGTAATCGTGCGTGGATGCATTAATAACGTGTTCGATCACGTCTTCCTCGCGAGTCGTCATGCCCCGACGCCCCTTACCGCCACGGCCCTGGCGCTTGTATTCAGCGATCGGGCTGCGCTTAATGTAATTGGCGCTAGTAAGCGTTACGACGACTTGCTCATCCGGTACCAGATCCTCGTCGCTCATCTTGTCTAATTCGTTCGGCACGATGCGGGTCCGGCGTTCGTCACCAAACTGTTTCTTGAGATCCAACAGCTCATCCTTAATAATCTTGAGGATCTTCTTCTCGTCAGCCAGAATGCTCTCAAGTTCGGCAATAAGCCTGAGAAGATCGGCCAGTTCGTCTTCGATCTTCTTGCGTTCCAATCCGGCCAAGGTGCGCAGCTGCATGGCAAGGATAGCCTTGGCCTGGATCTCAGTCAGGCCGAATTTACTCATCAAGTTCGCTTGAGCCTCTTCAGTTGTCTCACTGGAACGAATCGTATTAATAACTTCGTCGATGTGGTCTAGTGCGGTCTTTAGACCCTCCAAAATGTGCGCACGCTCTTTTGCCTTGCGAAGCTCGTATTCTGTACGGCGGCGCACCACATTCTGGCGATGTTTAATGTGCTCCTGCAAAATGTCCTGCAAGCCCAGTACGCGCGGCTGGATACCATCAACCAGCGCCATCATGTTGTAATGGAATGATGTCTGCAGCGGTGTTAATTTGTACAGCTGGTTCAGGAGCTTCTTGGGGTAAGCGTCCTTTTTAAGATCAATTACGATCCGTACGGCACCACGGGAACTCTCGTCGCGAATATCTGCAATACCGGCAACCTTCTTCTCCTTTACGAGGTCGGCAATCTTAAT
>Ga0207869_1001262_pt1 | contig 13509 bp, 12 predicted proteins | sample HigsolmetaAR205D_FD_184837 | JGI IMG/M metagenome (GOLD analysis project Ga0207869, IMG submission 184837) | Ionic liquid and high solid enriched microbial communities from the Joint BioEnergy Institute, USA - AR20-5-D (SPAdes) (version 2) ...
ATTCGACTTCCTAATAACGCATTTAAGAACGCAGGAACAGAAGTTACCGCAGATATTATTTTCTTACAAAAAAGAAATCACTTATCAGAGGATATACCTGACTGGGTACATGTTGGGACTACAGAAGATGGTATTCGTATGAATCGATATTTTATCGAACATCCCGAAATGGTTTTAGGCACTATGAAAATGAAAACTACACAGTACGGTCGTACAGAAAGTACATGTGAACCTTTTGAAAATATTAGTTTAGACGATCAATTAGAAAAGGCTATTTCAAATATTCGAGGTTCATATAAAGAGAATGAACATGAGATAGATGAACAAATAAGTGATGAAATTTCTGTTATACCTGCGTCTGTTCGAAATTTTAGTTATGCGATTGTTAATAATGATGTCTATTACAGGGAAAACTCTCAAATGATTAAACAAGATCTAAATCAAAATGAAAAAGAACGAGTAATAGGATTGATTAAATTAAGAGACACCGTTCGGGAACTTATTGAATATCAGACAAATGATTACGATGATTCTTATATTAAAAAATCACAAGAAAAGTTAAATCATCAATATGATGATTTTGTCGGAAAATTTGGAAGATTGAACGATAAAAAGAACATGAAAGCATTTGAAGGCGATTCTTCTTATGCTTTATTAGCTTCTCTTGAAGTTCTGGACTCTAATAATAACTTCAAGAGAAAAGCAGATATTTTTACGAAAAGAACTATTAGGAAGCATATAATCCCAACGCATGTTGATACCGCAAGTGAGGCCTTAGCTTTGTCCCTAAGTGAGAAAGGGAAAGTAGATCTTAACTACATGTCACAGCTTACAAATATGGACCAAACGAAAATAATAAATGAGCTAAAAGGAGTTATTTTCCGTAATCCAGGAACAAATGACTTTGAAACAGCAGACGCTTATCTTAGTGGGAACATTAGGGAAAAACTGAAAGTAGCTTCTGAAAAGAAAAACGAATTAGAAAGAGTATTACGAAGCCTTCATTCTGAATACCCGGTTGACTATGCTGAAACAAAAAAAGTAGAGAAAGAGATTGAAGCATTAAATTATAACATTCAGTCTTTAGAAAAAGCTTTACCTAAAGAATTAGATGCAAGCGAAATTTTTGTGAAATTAGGCTCTACCTGGATTCCTCCTAAAGATATCGAAGATTTTATGTTCGAGGTCCTAAAAACACCTAATTATTCTAAATTTGATATGGGTGTTAGTTATTCGCCAATAACATCTAGTTGGTATATAAAAGGAAAGTCACAAGATAAAGGTAATATCTTAGCAGAGAGTACATTTGGCACAACTCGAATGAACGCCTATAAGATATTAGAAGAAACATTAAATTTAAAAGACGTCCGTATTATGGATAAGGTTACTGATGAACATGGTAACGAAAAATATGTGATAAATCAGCGAGAGACTATGTTAGCACGGCAAAAACAAGATGCCCTCAAACAAGCTTTTACAGATTGGATATGGCGAGATCCAGAGAGACGTAATCGGCTTGTAAAATTATATAATGAGAAATTTAATTCAATCCGTCCACGTGAGTATGATGGGAGTCATCTTTCTTTCCCTGGAATGAATCCAATGATTAGTTTACGGGAACATCAAAGAAATGCTGTAGCACATATTCTGTATGGTGGAAATACTTTATTAGCGCATGTTGTAGGGGCAGGAAAAACTTATGAAATGATTGCTGCAGCAATGGAAAGCAAGAGGTTAGGATTGTGTCAAAAATCTTTATTTGTAGTGCCGAATCACCTTACAGAGCAATGGGGAGCTGAATTTTTACAGCTTTACCCATCGGCTAATATCTTAGTTGCGACAAAAAAAGATTTTGAACCTAAAAATCGGAAAAAGTTTTGTAGCCGTATTGCTACTGGTGATTATGATGCAGTTATCATTGGCCATAGTCAATTTGAAAAAATTCCAATGTCCATTGAGCGTCAAAAAAAGGTACTTAATGAACAAATTGAGGACATTACAAATGGAATAGAACGTTTAAAAAGGGAAAATGGAGATAAATTTAGTATTAAAGAGTTGGAAAGAACAAAAAAGAGTCTTAATGCACGACTGACTAAATTAAATGATCAAAGTCGTAAAGATGATGTGGTAACCTTCGAGGAATTAGGGATTGATCGTCTCTTTGTTGATGAAGCACATAGCTATAAAAATCTATTTTTATACACTAAAATGCGAAATGTTGCCGGAATTGGACAAACAGAAGCAAAAAAATCGACAGATATGTTCATGAAATGTCGCTATATGAGCGAAATAACAGGAGGAAAAGGGGTTGTTTTTGCAACCGGAACGCCGATTAGTAATAGTATGACTGAACTATATACTATGCAGCGCTATTTACAATACGATGTTTTAAAGAAACATGGGTTAGAAAATTTTGATGCTTGGGCAAGTACTTTTGGGGAAACTGAAACGGCGATTGAGCTGGCTCCGGAAGGTACAGGTTATCGCTTGAAGACACGTTTTTCTAAATTTTACAACCTTCCTGAGCTAATGAATATGTTCAAGGAAATAGCAGACATTAAAACTGCAGATATGTTAAATCTACCCGTACCGGAAGCCGAGTTTTCAACAATTGTTGCAAAACCATCTGAGTATCAAGAGAATATACTTAAAAGTTTGGCAGAGCGTGCGGAATTAGTTAGGAATGGTTTAGTAAATCCTAGTGAAGACAACATGTTAAAGATTACGAATGATGGAAGAAAGCTTGCACTTGATCAACGACTCATTAATGAAAATCTACCGGATGATGAAAATAGTAAAGTCTCTGTCTGTGTGCAAAACGCTTTTGATATTTGGAAAGAAACTAAAGATAAACGTTCAACACAGATTATATTCTGTGATTTATCAACGCCTAAAGGAGATGGGGAATTTAATGTATATGATGATATTAAAAATAAATTAATTGAAAAAGGTGTACCATCTGATGAAATAGCTTTTATTCATGATGCTAAAAACGAAAAGCAAAAAGATGAACTCTTTGCAAAAGTCCGGACTGGGGAAATTCGTTTTCTCCTTGGTTCTACACAAAAAATGGGTGCCGGAACAAATGTTCAAGATAAGCTAATTGCTCTACACGATCTTGATTGTCCATGGAAGCCTTCCGATCTCGAACAAAGAATGGGTAGAATTGTAAGACAGGGAAATGAAAATAAAAAAGTGAAGATATTTCGGTATGTAACTGAAAATACATTTGACGCTTATTTATATCAGCTAGTGGAAAATAAACAAAAATTTATCTCTCAAATTATGACGAGTAAATCACCTGCAAGAAGTGCTCAAGATGTTGATGAAGCTGCCCTTTCTTATGCGGAGATCAAAGCACTTGCAACTGGAAATCCACTCATAAAAGAAAAAATGGACTTGGAAGTTCAAGTTACAAAGTTAAAAACCTTGAAATCTAGTTATTTAAGTCAAAAACATATGCTAGAGGATAAAGTTCTAAAAACATATCCTCAACAAATTAAACAACTTTCTGAAAAACTTAAAGGATTTGAGAAAGATCTCGATGTTCTTTCTAAAAATAGAGGAGATGATAACAAAAAGTTTTCAAGTATGGAAATAAACGGGAAAACCTACACTGATAAAGAAACCGCCGGAAAAGCTATCTTAGAAGCCTGTAAAAATATGGATGGTATTGGTCCTAAAGAAATAGGTTCTTACTGCGGTTTTAAAATGAATTTATCTTATGACGCTTTTTCAAGCGAATTTATTATTGAACTTAAAAATGCAGTTAGTCACCGTACAATTTTAGGTAAAGATGTCTACGGAAATATTACTCGTTTAGACAACACATTAGACACTATGCCTGAACGATACAAAAAAACAAAAGCAGATTTAAGTAACGTACAAGAACAGCTGGAAAATGCGAAACTAGAACTGACAAAACCTTTTCCTCAGGAAGAAGAACTAAAAGAAAAGGAAAAGCGCCTTACCGAATTAGAAGATTTATTAAATATAGAATCTCCAACAAAGAATAAGACAAATAACTTAAAAAAATTACAAGCGTTGAATCATTTTAAACAACTAGGTCTAGAACGATAAGAGTCTTTTAAAGGTGAGTCTTTAAATTAAGTCTCACCTTTTTTTATTTTTGAAATTAGAGTGGAGGGACAAACATGAGACATAGAACTCATTTAGCTACAGCTATGAGCATTGGTTTACCTCTCATGGCTACTACCGACACGCTCAGTGCCGGTACAATAACAGCTTTGGCAATAGGAACGTTGCTCCCGGATATTGATGAAGAAGTTTCATGGATTGGTTGTAGGACCAGAAAAATATCAAACTTCTTAAGTACAATATTTGGCCATCGAGGTGTGACTCATTCGATGTTTTTTCTAGTTTTAGTTTTGATGACATTAGTGTTATTAGTGAGCTTCCTTAATTTTAGTGTTATGTTTACATTTTATTTTATTTTGGGATACCTGATCCATCTTGTGGCAGATGGATTCAGTAAGCCAGGTATCAAATTACTTTTACCTATGAGTGATAAGCAAATTCGTTTTGGAAATTTCTATTACATCAATGGCGGAAAAATTGAGAGCTTGATCTTTTTTGCCGCAATTTTCATCATTATTTTCGAATGTTCAATATTGTTTTGGTAAGGCATTCGAGAAAAGACTTTCGTTTATAGGGGTGTTTCTTGTGTTTCGATTTATATGTGTTTGGAAAAGAATTTGGAAAAGATTAAATAACTATAAAAATTAAAGGGAGGAAATTTATTATGTATTCAAAAGAAACTATTGAAAAAGCTATGTCTATTGATATTATAGATTATTGTCTTACTAATGGGATTCCTATAAAACGCGATACTGATCGATACTATAGATTAATAGATCATGATAGTTGTGTTATAGACAGAAAGAAAAATGCTTTTTTCTGGAATAGCCGAGGGGTAAGTGGCAATATTATTAATTTTATAAGGGAATTTGAAGGTTTATCATTTAAAGACTCCATTAAAAAATTATTAGAAGGGAATTATCAAGATAGCAAAAAAGTTACCTTTGTAGTTGAACCATTTGAATACTCTCCAGAAAAAGAAGTTCCGCATTTCGATAAGGCTAGAGAATATCTCATAAAAGAGAGAAAAATTGATGCTGCATTAGTAGACAAATTACATGAAGAAGGCTTGATTAAACAGGATAAATTCAATAATGTTCTTTTTATTTGGAAATATAAAGAAAACATTTTAGGATGTTTTGAACAAGGAACCATTCGGTCCGATAAATATAAACGTGGCACTTGGAAGAATATCCAAAAAAATTCTACACTTGGATTTGGATTTAATTTTCTGTTTGGCCAGCCTAAACATTTAAAATTTTTTGAATCGTCTATTGACGCACTTAGTTATGCTACCTTATATAAAAATACTAAAGATACTTGGTTTATAAGTATGGAGGGACTTAAACATACAACTGTTTTTAATTATTTTGTTAAGGCAAAGGAAATATTAAAAGATGTTCCCGAAAGTATTTCTCTATGTGTAGATAATGATGCAGGTGGACTCAATTTTTTAGAAAAATTTAAATTCTTGGAAGTTAGGAGAAAGGATGGGACCACTTATAGTTTTCAACCGGAGATTCCGAATAAACCAAAAAACATCGAAAAAGAAAAAAGCTGGGATTGGAATGACCAATTAAAATATGTGGTAAAAATGAAGAAGCTACAAAGAGAAAAAGAGCTTAATCATATTTTAGAAAGGTAAAATGGATTCTTATTGATAACAAAAGAATCCATTTTATTTTTATTTTTTAAAGGAGAGGATAAACACATGAAAAAAACAGTCATCCTTGCAGAAAAACCTAGTCAAGCGAAAGCATATGCAGATGCATTCCAAAACACAAAAATGAAAGACGGTTACATCGAAGTGATTGATAACCGTTTTTTTAATGATAAAGCTTTTATTACGTGGGGTATTGGACATTTAGTGGAATTAAAAGAGCCGCACGAATACAACTCGGATTGGAAAAAATGGTCTTTAGACCATTTGCCGATGATTCCAGAGCGATTTGAGTATCGCGTTAAACAATCTGTATCCAAACAATTTAATGTTGTGAAGAAACTATTTGTTGAAGCTGATATATTAATCAACGCTTGTGATATAGATCGGGAAGGATCCAATATTTTTTACTCCATTTATTACATGACCGGTGCAAAAAATAAGACAATAAAAAGGTTGTGGATCAACTCATTGGAAGTGGATGAAATCCGTAAAGGATTCAGCAACCTGAAAGATAATAAAAAAGACTTGCTCATGTATAATGAAGCGAGAACTCGTCAAATATCCGATTGGCTTGTAGGAATGAACGCAAGCAGACTTTACACCATGTTATTGAGAAATAAAGGCTTAAATACGGTTCTAAGTGTAGGTCGCTGTCAATCACCACTCGTTTACATGATTTATCAACGGCAAAAAGAAATCGAAAATTTTGTATCGAAGCCCTTCTTTGAACTAATTGGGCAATTTAAAGCACAAAACGGCACTTATGAAGGGAAAGCAAACATCAAAAAAGATACAATCGAGGAATTAACAGAATTTTTAAAAGAAAAACTCTTGTCTCTTGAATCCGAAATCGAAGGATCTATTCATAAAGTTGAGAAAAAGGAAAAACGGATAAAATCGCCTAAATTACACTCTTTGTCAACTCTACAAACAGTTGCCAACAAGAAATGGAAATACAGTCCTTCCAAAGTGTTAGAAACAATGCAATCGCTGTACGAAAAAAAAATGGTTACATACCCTCGTACAGACTGCAATTTCATTACAGAAAATGAATTTTCTTACTTAGTTAGCAAACTCGATGATTATAAAAAGATTCTGAATGTCGAATTTGAAGCGAATACAGAGCCAAATAAACGCTACGTTGATGGATCGAAAGTACAGGAACATTACGCAATTATTCCAACTAAAACGATACCTGATGAGAATGCCATCAGTTCATTATCAAACGAGGAAAGGAACATTTATTTTGAAATTGTCCGGAATACGTTAGCTATGTTTCATTCGGATTATCGTTATGTTGAAACACGGATTCTTACAGTAGTCAATGGAGTTGAGTTTGAAACTGTTGGGAAAATTGAACTTGATGAAGGTTGGAAATCGCTATTTTCAAATGAGCAAGTTATCGAAAAAGAAAGTGAGAATAGCGAAAATAACGAAATAAAAGCCCTTCCTAGCGTTTCTGATGGTGAAAAGGTGTTATCTATCCTAAAAAGAAAAAAAGGGCATACAAGGCCTCCTAAGCCCTTTACAGAAGGTGGTTTAATTAATTTGATGAAAACTGCGGGAAAAATGGTAGACGACGAAGCTGACAGCGAAATCTTAAAAGAAGTTGAAGGAATCGGAACAGAAGCGACAAGGGCAGGGATCATCGAAGCTGTAAAAAATAGTGGCTATATCGAAGTGAAAAAGAACATCGTTTACGTGACGAAAAAAGGCGAAATTTTATGCGAAGCAATTGAAGGAACACTTCTTTCAAGCCCTTCAATGACAGCAAAATGGGAAAGTTATTTGCGAAAAATAGGAGAAAGCAACGGATCTACGGAAACATTTATCGCCAATATTAATAAATTTATAGTTGATTTGATTCAAAAAGCACCTGGAAAAATTAATTCGACAAAAGTTGAAAATGCAGTAAATGATGAAAAAAAGAGTCATAACAAAGGTACTTGTCCTTGCTGCAAAAAAGGTGAAATGGTGGATCGAAAGACTTTTATCGGGTGCAGCGAGTATAAAAACGGCTGTAAATTCTCTATTAATCGTTCTATTGCTGGCAAAAAGCTCACAGAAAAGAACATCAAGGATTTGCTAGAAAAAGGACGAACAACCAAAATTAAAGGTTTTAAGAGTAAATCAGGCAAAACATTTGAAGCTGCACTCGTAATTAAAGAGGGAAAAGTCTTCTTTGAATTTGAGTGATCATCTATCCGTGTATCTTTTGTGTACCTTTTACGTATGAAAAAAGCCAAAAAGAATTTTGGCGGCGATGAAGGAATTTGGAAAAACAGGAGTGATTAGGAATGAAAATCATGAAAATTGTAACGGTAGAATGTAGAAATTGTAAGAAAAATTTTTATGTAAACACAGATATAAATGACAAACCTGCATGTTGTCCTTTTTGTGGTGAAGATAATATTTATTTCACATATTCTTATATTGCCGAGCCAACATACGAGGAAGAACCAATTTTATAAAACGCATCCTTTAATTTTTGAAAATGATTAAGAAAAAAGGAAATACCATTGTGACAACAAATATAAGAGTGTATATTCTTATATTTGTTGTCTCTTTTCAAGGAGGATAATAAATTGTTCAATAAACTATATAAACCTTTTATGATCATAAAAGGGACTTTAATCATAATTATATTTAGTTTAGTATTTTCATATATAAGATGCCTTTTACAGTTAAACGTATCATCGACAGAAAACATTAACCAAGGTATTAATCATAATTATATAAAAATTATTTTACCATTACTTATATCTCCAATACTGGAAGAATTTATTTTTCGAAAATGGCTTCCTTTTGTATTTGAGGATGTCTTAGGAAAAAAAATAGCTATTTTTTTTTCAAATTTACTTTTTGCAATTCTGCACTTTGATATATTTTTTATTCCTTTCTTGGTGAATGGGTTAGTTTATTCTTATTTCTACGAAATCACTAAGGATATTAGAATAATTATCATTATACATATGTTTTATAACATGTTTGTTTTTTTATCAACGTTTGAATGAATATTATGTACTTGCGTCAAGATAACAAATATAGCAAAGGAGGTGAATATATGAGCGAATACAGGAAAGTTGGTTATATAAGGAATATTTCTACTCAAACAATAGAAGAACAGTTCGAAAGTTTAAAAAAACATAATGTTGATAAAATTATCACTGAAATAAAGGAAAAGTCCAATGAAAATCATTATCAAGATAATTTAAAAGAGTGTATAGAAACGTTAAATACCAATGACTTTTTAGTTGTTAACAGTATAGATGTTCTTGGGGATAATACAAATGATATTGTAGAGATCCTGCGTCAACTTGACATGAAAAATATAGGTCTTTTAATTTTAGAAATACCTATTGATGATATAAACATTGAGGATATTAATGTACAGAAAATATTCATCCGACAACTTATTTATATTTTGACATGGATAAATAACAGAGAAATTGAATATATCAGAGAAGGTATCAGAAAGAGACAAGCACTGGGCGTTTGTAAAGCAAAAGGTACAAAAGGTAGACCCAAAAAGTACTCTCAGTTTGCAGATGATCCAAACGATCGAAAAATATACTACAAGGTTCTCTCAATGCTTAATAATAATGTACCGATTAAGCAAATTGCTGAAACAACAGGCCTATCCAGAAATACAGTTTACAACATAAGAAATGAAATGATAAGTAATGAAATGAGGGAAGCTGAAAAGAATGATGATGGTTAATAAATACATTACATATAGTTATAAAAAAAATACATATAAAAGAGTAAGAAAAAAATAAGTTTTTCTTACTTTTTTTTAATTATTTTAAAAACATTATCCATCCTACAAGACTTAGTAAAACTATACCAGAAGCTATTTTTATTAGCCCATGGATTAAAGAAGAACTTAATTTTAAAATACATTTAAATACTGTGTACAGAATAACAATTCCTACAAATAATATTAAAAATAATGTCAACAATTGAAATAACATAAAATTCCTTCCTTCTTTCATTTTGTTTTGTCAGACAAATCAATATGCATTAATTAATACGGTAAAATTAACGGTTTATTAAAAAAAACATCTTGACTATACGTATATATTACCGTATTATTTGTCGTATAGTCAAGATATTACGGTTTATATTCCGTATTAATTCACGTATTATCTTAATTTACAAATTGAAAGAGAAGGGATGAATTTTAATGGAATTATTCGCATTGGACTTAGGGAACAAACAAGTCAAAATAAAGTCAGCCAAAAAAACGAAGGTGCTGCCAAGTAGGTTTGTTGAAGCTTCCCAATACGGAAACAGAAATTTGCTTAGATTTGCAAAATCCGAGAAAGATGTTCGTGATTTCATTTCGAGTAAAGACGACTTTACTTATGTATGGGGAACGGAACTGGATGAAGATGTTGTTGATATTGTAGTGGACACAATCGGCTTTGGTTCTGCGCGTTATTCTAGTAGAGAATTTAAACTGTTAGCCGATTTTGCATTAGCGGAATTGGCTCTAGACTTTCCAGACGCTCAAGACGGAATACTTGAGGTTGCTGTTGTAACAGGTGTTCCAACAAGCGACTACACTCAAGAATCAGCCCTTGAAAAAATTAAAAAAGCTTTAAAGGGAGACCATAATGTTACAGTTGATGAGAAATCATTGAATATTCGTGTAAAGAAATTATTTGTATTACCGCAGCCGATCGGAACCGTTATTAACGTTGTCACAGATGAAGAAGGTATTTTAAAAGATACCCCTCTTTTAAATGCCAATATAGGAGTTGTTGACATAGGTGGGGGTACAGTTTTAATTGATGCGCTTAAAAAAATGAATATGGTTGATGATAGACGAAACCAGTTATCTCAAGGTGCCTACACTCTTTATGAGACGGTAAAAAAACATTTAACAGCAAAAGGGTATACTATTAGTGAATATGAAGTGGAAAAAGTTATAAGAGATGGGAATGATCAAGGGAAATACTTGTGGTCTCCGGATGGGATACAAAAGATCGACATAACTGATATTGTTATGGAGCAACGAAAAATCTTCACTAGAAACATCTCAAGTGCTATTAAAACTACATATAAAGGTTTTGGCCGTATGCAAAAGATTTTAGTTACAGGTGGAGCTGCAAATCTTTTGATTAAAAAATTATTCGATGATGAAATAGGTATCGCTGAATATATGGATAACAGCGAATTGGCTAATGTGTTGGGTTTTTATAAATACGGATTAATGGAAGGAATTGGTCAAGATGAACAACAATGAGCCATTTAAAAAACGAGTAGAAATTGTTTTTGGTGAAAGCGATCGAGACATTTGGGAATGGCTAGAAGGAAAAAAGAGAAAAGCTACTTTCATAAAAAAAATGCTGCGTGAGCAAAAAATTAAAGAGGAAGTGGAACGTAAGATAAATAAAGAAGAAGAGGAAGTGGAACGCAAAATTAATAATACTACTTATAAATATAAAAAAAGAACTAATGGTTTTATTGGTATTGGGAAAGAGTTCTAAAAAGATAAAGACAGCTCATTTTCAATTAGCTGTCTTTTTTTTTATTTTGAAGAATCTACTCCAAAAAGATTCTTTCTTTTTTGCCTCGAGGCTCGCCTTTAATGAAGCTGTTAGTAGCTTATCATGCTCATCAAGCCTTTTATTTATATATTGCTTTTGCTGATCCAAACGACGTAAAAGTTCTTCATTAAATTTTTCTTGCTTTTTCATGTATTCTTCCTGCGTTCTTATGTGTTCTAACAGTTGCTGATTTATCCTCTCATTAGAACGTTCATTAGAACGGTTGAAATCACGCCGTTCTACTGGAACGATATCCGTTCTTTCCTGGAACGGACCTTTTCCGAATCTATCTACAACGATTCTTGCTGCGTCATCCAATTGCATATTGTGATTTTGGACTAGTTGCTGAAAGTGTTTGAGTGTAATTAAATCGCTATCTACAAATAAACGCTGTTCTCTGTCGTTCCTAAAGAACTTATATCCGTTCTTTTCAAGAGCTAGACACCATTTTCTAAGTGTACTATTACCGATTCCCAATGTTACACTAATCTCTTTTGTGCTATAAGCTTTTTCAATGTTTTCCAACTTATGTAACTCCTTTCTTATGCGTTACAGTAAACGTTCTACATGCTATAATCCTTCTCCTTCTTTAAATGATATAAAAAAAATCCACCCTTGGATAAATTAGGGTGGATTTTTTGTTTAGACATATGTTTAGACATAAGTACAAGCTTCTTCATCTACCAAAGCTAATTTTAAGCCGAGTGCTCTTGCAATCTTCTCGAGTGTATCCAATCGCGGAATCACTGCTTCTCGCTCGAGTCGTGCAATAGCTGACTGCTTTAATCCGGCTTTTTTCGCTAAATCACTTTGCGTCAGACCCATTTGTTTTCTACGTGCTATGAGTTGGGCGACAATTTCGATCTGTTCTAGTTCCTCCCTATCAATTGCAGTTATTTCTTTTTTATATTCTTCCCAATTCATTAACGGCACCTCCGTAATCCTATACTTTATAAATTTTTAAGTAATCTTCATTCATCCAGAGGGTATGCACCCCCCTGGATAAATGAGTGTGTTATAACCGATTTTTCCCATTCTTGATCCAATCAGCCATTTCTTTGATCGCTTTGTCTATCTCTTTTTGTGGCGTTTTTTGAGTAGTCTTTCGACAGGTATGTAACAAAACAATTTTGTTACCATCCCATCCGAAAAAGAAAACTCTATAATCTTTTGGACGAAGCTCCCAAATTCCATTTCCTATATATCGAGTGTATGGAAGACCTGCCCTTGTTCCGGATTGAACTAATACTTCTATATACAAAATAAATTTTTTGTACAGTTGTTTTGCTTGTTTGTTCGTTTTGGCTTTAGATTGGAGTTTGTCAAGGAAATCTTTTACAGGAGAACGGCCACGGTTATCTTGATAAAAGATTACTTCATACATATTATGTCCTCCACAGAGAATTGATAACACTTTTGATATTATTATAACAAAAATGTTATAAAAACACAAAAGAAATGTTGTGAATCACAACAAAACATGTTTTAATTGTTGTAAATCACAACCGTGATTGTGTGGTAATTGTAATAAAGAAATAGATGTTTCAATGGAAATTGAATACAGCGATCAATAAACGAATTTTTTTGTAGCCCAGACTGTGTTACAAACAGATACTTCGAATATATGGGGAGTTCCTTTTTTGATGTGACAGATAAAGAGAGTGATGACCAGAAGTACTAAGAAATAAGGTTTTGATTTTGATTATTGGGCTAAATGGGAAGAATTTTGGATGGTATTGTATTGCAAAAAAGTTTTTAAATCAATCAAAATTTTGATTGTACATTTCATCTAATAGAGTTAAAATAAAAAATAACTTAATAATGTTCGGAAAAAGAAAAAGAGCCTTAAAGCGTGTATAAGGATGCTGCCAACATCCTTATACCGTGTTCGTCGTGTCCACCCCACGACAAACACTTGCCTCAAGACTCTTTTGAAATCTTTCACTCTATTCTTTAATTTTAATGCATAGATGAAAGTATTTCAAGAGGTTAAATATTGTCATTTTATTATGTTGAGCGCTTGTTTGTCGTACCCAAAACACGAAAACACGACAGGCAGGCGCTTTTTCCTTTTCCTAAATAGTAAATAGGAGGAGGAGAATAATGACACAGAGAAAAGAAAGTTATAGAAACGTAAGAAAAGAGAAATACACACAAATTTCCAATTCACTTTTAAACGATAAAGAAGCAACG
>Ga0207869_1001276_pt1 | contig 13379 bp, 9 predicted proteins | sample HigsolmetaAR205D_FD_184837 | JGI IMG/M metagenome (GOLD analysis project Ga0207869, IMG submission 184837) | Ionic liquid and high solid enriched microbial communities from the Joint BioEnergy Institute, USA - AR20-5-D (SPAdes) (version 2) ...
AGTTCCGAACCCTTACGGCCGAGGCCGAGGCCCGCGGCCTTTTCCAGAACTCGAACTCCATTGGGACGAAGCGGAAGTGGGAGGAACGCCTGCGCGAAGCCAACTTGAAGATCGTTGGCCAAAGGATCGTCGACGCGGACGACAAGCCTGTCAAGATTGCGCGCCACCGAACCGCCATCGCGCGGCACGGCCTATCGCAACCGATGCAGATCATGCTCGGCCTCGGCATGATCAGAAAGGACTTCAGCGTCTTCGACTACGGCTGCGGTCAAGGCGACGACGTGGCCTTGCTTCAGGCCAACGGCTACCAGGCATTCGGCTGGGATCCACATCACGCGCCAGAAGGTCCGCGGCGTGAGGCCGATGTGGTGAACCTCGGGTTTGTAATCAATGTGATCGAGAACCCGACGGAGCGGGTTGAGACCATCAGGGCGGCGTGGTCATTCGCTCGCCGCGCCCTGATGGTCGCCGTGATGCCCACCGGCAAGTATCAGGGCTCCGGTCTCAAGCCCTACAAGGACGGGTTCCTCAGTTCCCGCGGAACTTTCCAGCGCTACTACTCGCAAGAAGAACTCAGGGAGCTCACAGGATCCGTCACAGGCGAGGCGCCGGTTTCGCTCGCGCCGGGAATCGTCGCGATCTTTCGGGATAAGGAGCTCGAACAGGAAGTGACCTACCGGCGACGGTCGCGCGCGACCGTGCTGTCGGAGACGTTCCAGGTGGTGTCACGGACGCGTCCGCCCCGCGTGGATCGCCCCTCGTATCGATCACTTCCCGTCAGGGATCGCATCGCACCGCAGATGGAAGCGATCTGGAAGATGGCGCTCGAGTTCGGACGCCTGCCGGACGTATCGGAGGTCTCTCCCGATATCATCGAGGCTCTCGCCGTCGCTAGGGTTTCATTTGATCGCGCGGTTGCCCTGTGCATCGCGGAATTTGATCCAGCCACGCTGAGGGAAGCGGCCGAGGCAAGAAGGGACGACTTGCTTGTCCACTTCGCGTTGATGCAGTTCCCGGGCGCGCCGCGATACGCGACCTTGCCCAGTTCCATCAAGCGCGACGTGCGAACGTTCTTCGGTAGCCTTAGGGCGGCAATGGAGGAGGCAAGGCAGGTACTCTTTTCAGCCGGGAACCAGGAGACCGTGCGCGAGGCAATCCAGCAGGCACTGGATCAAGGCTTGGGCGGGATGAGTACAGGAGGCTTCCGCTTCCTGGCATCGGCGCTCTCGAGAATGCCGCGCATCATCAGGGTGGTAGTCGGATGCGCCGAGGTCATCGAGGCGGACATCTACTCCTACGACCTCCTCGAAATCTCGATGGACAACGCCGTAGTCACCGGGATCCGCTGTGATGACTTTTCCCGAGCGATGCCGCTGATCACGGATTGCACCATCGTGGATCTCAAGGCGCTGCGGCGGAAGGTGCTAAGGCTCAAGGGCCAGGTTCTCTACCTGAAGGGGCGCTATCTTCCCGTAGATGACCCGACGCGTGAGGGCCAATTGAAGGTCGACGAGAAGCTGCTGCGCGCTGGGATTGTCAGCGAAGATGGCAAGGGGCCTGACGCGGCATCACTCATGCGCATCTTGAGGGCGCGTGCGTCGACCGCGTGACGGCAATGACGCCGCTGGTTACCGGGGCCCAAGTATCAATCGCGGCGGTCGTAAGCTCCCCCAGTAGGTAGACACCACAGAAGTAGAGCTTTCTGGCACATTTCCCAGCCAGGAGGTTCCATGAAGAAGTCCCGATTCACCGAGACCCAGATCATCGCCGTGCTCAAGCAGGCCGACGCCGGTGTGCCGGTCAAGGACATCTGCCGGCAAGCCGGCATCAGCGCGCCTACGTACTACAAGTGGAAGGCGAAGTACGGCGGCATGGAGGCGTCGGACCTGAAGCGGGTCAAGGAGCTGGAAGCCGAGAACGCCAGGCTCAAGCGGATGTACGCAGAGATGGCGCTCGACAACGCGGCGATGAAGGATCTGATCGCAAAAAAACTGTAGGGCCGGTGCAGAAGCGCGAGGCGGTGCGGTACCTGGTCGAGGTGCACGCGCGGCCCCTGCGCCGGTCCTGTGAGTGCGTGGGGCTGTCGCGGGCGGCGTGGTATCGGCCGCCCCTGGACTGGACGGTGCGCGACGCCGAGCTGATCGCCGCCCTGGCCGAGCTGGTCGAAGACCACCCCGGCTGGGGCTTCTGGAAGTGCTGCAAGTTCCTGCGTCGGCGCTGGCCAGAGTGGAACCACAAGAGGATCTACCGCGTGTACAAGGCGATGAACCTGCATCTGCGTCGCAAGGCCAAGCGCCGCCTGCCCAAGCGGGAGCGCGTGCCGCTGTACGTGCCGCAGCTGCCTGACACCGTGTGGTCGGCCGACTTCATGGCCGATGCGTTGGCCTGCAACCGGCGCTTCCGTACCTTCAACGTCGTCGACGACTTCAATCGTGAGGCCCTGCACATCGAGATCGACACCTCAATTTCGTCGCTGCGCCTGGTGCGGGTGTTCGAGCAGCTCAAGCAGGACCACGGCCTGCCACAGGTACTTCGGACGGACAACGGCCCGGAGTTCCTGGCGAAGCCTTCGTCCAGTGGGCCAAGGCCAACGGCATGGCGATCCAGTACATCCAGCCGGGCAAGCCCAACCAGAACGCCTACATCGAACGCTTCAACCGGACCTTGCGCGAAGAGGTCCTGGACCAGCATCTGTTCGCCACGCTCGACGACGTCCGCGAAGCCACGTGGCGATGGATGATCCAGTACAACGAGGAAAGACCCCCCATGACTCGCTCGGCGACCTCACACCGGCCGAGTACCGTCAACAAGCCGCCGGAAACTCTACTTTTACCGTGTCTACTTGACGGGGGAGCTTACGCCCCCTCCCGCCGCTTGGCTGTTCAAAGATGCAAAAGTTTGCCGTATCCTTGCCAAGATTACCATCATCACCGGCCGCAGTCCTGTTGCCGGGCGGGGAAGCGATGAAAGACGACACTGGAGAGATATTCACGCTCGACGAGGTGGCTGCCTACCTCAAGGTAGGCAAACGCACGGTCTATCGCTTGGCGGCGGGCAAGAAGATCCCCGCATTCAAAGTCGGTGGCACGTGGCGATTCCGGAGCCAGGAAATCGACCTGTGGATCAAGAAGCAGACGGCGGAAGCCCAGGGCGACGATGGTCCTGGCGGGGCTCATGGCGGCAATGGGTGAAGGGCTGCCGGATGCTCACACGACTGGACCGTCTCGTAGACGAAATCGCGGCCCTGCACAGCAAGCTGATCCTGCTTGTTGGGCGCCCTGGGTGCGGGAAGACCGCTCTTATGGCCGAGCTGGCCAATCGGCGTGGTGCGAAGGTAATGAATGTCGGGGCCACGCTGGGAAATCGCCTCGCGGCGCTGCCGCAGCGGCAACGGGCGCTCCAGGCCAACGTCGCCCTGCGAGAGCTGGCAGATGAATATGCAAGCGGCGATCTACTCCTGCTCGACAACATCGAGCTGCTGTTTGATCAGTCGCTCAAGCTCGATCCGCTGGATCTGCTCAAGCGCCACGCTCATGCCCGGCGTGTGGTGGCGGTGTGGCCGGGAGAGTTACGGGATGGCCGCCTGATCTATGCGGAGATGGGGCATCCGGAATATCAGGACTACGGCCTCGACGGCCTGGTCCCGTTCGAGATTGAAACGGTGGGGTAAAGAGGAAACGCATGCGCTACGGGGATCTCATTCAGTTCGAGCCGATCGAGTCGGTCATTCAGCTGCTCGACGCCAACCGGCCCGATGAGGCAAAGAAGCTCGTCGCCACCTACGTCATTTCCGACGACATGGCCGAGCGGATCACCAAGCAGATGATCCCGCAGCTCTCGTTCGACGAATCGGTCGACCACAAGGGTGTGCTCGTGGTCGGCAACTACGGCACCGGTAAGTCGCACTTGATGTCGGTGCTCTCGCTGATTGCCGAGGACGCTGCCTACGTCCCGATGATCCACCACCCCAAAGTCGCGGAGGCTGCCGGTTCGATCGCCGGCAAGTTCAAGGTGCACCGTATCGAGATCTCCAGCCAGATGTCCCTGCGCGACATCATCACGCAGGAGCTCGAGATCTTCCTGGAGAACCAGGGCGTCAGCTACGCATTCCCGCCGGCCGACAAAGTGGTCAACAACAAGGCCGCCTTCGAGGAGATGATGGCTGCCTTCGACGAGGTGCACCCCAACCATGGGGTCCTCCTCGTCGTTGACGAGTTCCTCGAATACCTGCGCTCCCGCAAGGACCATGATCTGGTGCTGGACCTGTCCTTCCTGCGCGAGATCGGGGAGGTCACCAAGCATCTGCGTTTCCGCTTTGTGGCCGGCGTGCAGGAAGCCATCTTCGACAGCAGCCGCTTCCAGCATGTCGCCGACAGCCTGCGTCGCGTGAACGAACGCTTCACCCAGGTCCTGCTTGCCCGCCAGGACGTGAGCTTTGTGGTGGCGGAGCGTCTGCTCAAGAAGTCGGCGGACCAGCAGCACAAGATCCGCACCTACCTCACGCCTTTCGCCAAGTTCTACAGCAACATGAACGAGCGGATGGATGAGTATGTCCGCCTGTTTCCCGTCCATCCGGACTACATCGGCACCTTCGAGCGGCTGATCTTCACCGAAAAGCGCGGCGCGCTGGTCACTTTGCGCGACCAGATCCAGGCTCTCCTGGATGAGGAGGTGCCGACCGATCGCCCCGGCTTGATCGGCTACGACAAGTTCTGGGACACGGTCACCTCCAACTCGGTGCTGCGATCAGACCCGAATATCGGCCCAGTATTGAAGGTGGCCGAGGTGCTCTCCGAGCGCGTACAGAAGGCCTTCACGCGCCCCGCTTACAAGGCGATGGCCATGCGGGTGATCAAGGGGCTGTCCGTGCACCGCCTGACCACCGGCGGCGACATCTACGTGCCGGTGGGCCCAACGGCCGAGGAACTGCGTGACACGCTTTGCCTGTACCAGCCCGGCATTGAGGATATGGGTGGTGAGCCCGCCGACGACCTGCTGACCGCCGTGCAGACGACCCTGCGTGAGATCGTCAAGACGGTCAACGGCCAGTTCATCTCCAAGGCACCGGACACCGAGCAGTACTACCTCGATCTCAAGAAGGACGTCGACTACGATGCCCAGATCGAGAAGCGCGCCGAAGCCCTGTCGGACGACGCGCTGGACCGCGCTTACTACAGCGCGCTCATGCAGCTCATGGAATGCACCGATGAGCATGCCTACGTCACCGGCTACAAGATCTGGCAACACCAGGTCGAATGGCAGGAACGCCGCGTGGAGCGCAACGGCTACCTGTTCCTCGGAGCGCCCAACGATCGGCCGACCGCCCAGCCCGAGCGCGACTTCTATATCTATTTCATCCAGCCGTTCGAGCCACCCCGTTTTCGCGACGAAGCCAAGCCGGACGAGGTGTTCTTCCGGTTGAAGGGTCTGGATGACGCGATCAAGCGTCATCTCTCGTTCTACGCCGCAGCCCAGGAACTAGCATCGACCGCTAGCGGTGCGGCGAAGGCCGTCTACCTGGACAAGGCCAAGGATGCCCTGCGCGACATGAGCAAGTGGCTGCAGGACAAGCAGATGACCGCCTTCGAAGTCACCTACCAGGGCAAAACCAAGACCCTGCAGGAATGGGCCAAGGGCGTGTCGATGCGCGACAAGCTCCGGTTGGGGCCGGATGAGCGCGCCAACTTCCGCGACATCGTCAACGTAACTGCCGGCCTTGCCCTCGGCACCCACTTCGCGGATCTGGCGCCGGAATATCCGACCTTCTCGGTGCTGGTCACCGAATCCAACCGCAAGCAGCTCATCACCAATGCTCTCAGGGCGCTGGCGGGCGGCACGCGCACCAAGGACGCCATCGCCATCCTCGATGCGTTGGAGATGCTGGACGGCGATCGCATCGAGCCCACGCGATCCAAGTACGCCCAAGAAGTGCTGAACCGGTTGAAAGCCAAAGGTCACGGCCAGGTGCTCAACCGCAGCGAGCTCATTAGCGGCGCCACTGATGTTGAATACTTTGCTCCCGCGCGTTGCCGTCTGGAGCCCGACCTGCTGGTGGTAGTGCTGGCGAGCCTGGTCTACTCAGGCGACATCGTGCTGGCCATCACCGGCGACAAGATCGACGCCGGCAAGCTGTCGCTCCTGGCCGAACGATCCTTGGACGATCTGATCCAGTTCAAGCACATCGAACCGCCCAAGGAAATCAATGTCGCCGTCTTGCGCTCGCTATTCGAGCTGCTGGGATTGCCCAGTGGCTTGGCTCAGATGGCGACTCAGGGCAAGGAGGAGCCCGTTAAGGAGCTGCTGGATGCGGTCGCCAAGTTGGTCAACCGCGTGCTGACCGTCGGCACCGACCTGCGGAATCGCCTCAGCTTCTGGGGTCAATCCCTGCTGCGCGAAGAAGAGCTGCGCGACAGACAACAGAGGCTGGAAGCACTCAAGGGCTTCCTGGAAGGGCTGTCGCCCTACAACACTATCGGCAAGCTCAAGAATCTGCGCATCACCCAGGACGACATCGAGACTCAGAAGAAGAACCTCGATGCGCTTGCCGCAGTGGAGAGACTGCGTGACCTGGTTGCCGAGCTGGGCAATGTTGCCGCCTACCTCTCCCAAGCCGAAATGGTGCTGCCCGGCGATCATCCCTGGGTACAGCAGGCACAGGCTGCCCGCAAGGACATTCTCGACAAGCTCGCCGAGGACCGCAGTGCGCAGAATGCCGCCGAGTATCGCCAGCGCCTGGCCACGTTGAAGAAGGACTACATCACCGCCTATGTGGCGCAACACAGCAAGGCCCGGCTCGGCGTGGCAGAGGACAAGACCAAGTCCGCTCTGCGCAAGGATCTGCGCATGGTGACCCTGCGCGCCTTGGCGGGCATCTCCCTCATGCCCACCGGCCAGCTCACCACCTTCGAAGACAGACTGGACAAGCTCAAGAGCTGCGCATCCCTGGTGGAAAGGGAGCTGGAAACAAGCCCGGTATGCCCGCACTGCGGTTTTCGCCCCGCCAACGAACAGGGCGACCTGCTGCCGGCCGCCAACGTGCTCAAGGCCCTGGACGACGAACTCGATCGTCTCCTGGAAGGGTGGCAGCGAACCTTGCTGAACAACCTCGACGACCCGATCATCCAGGCGAACTTCGAACTGCTGAGGCCTAAGCAGCGTGACCTGATCAAGGGCTTCCTTGCGTCGAAAGCCTTGCCGGATCCGGTCACGCCCGAGTTCGTCGCAGCGGTTCAGGAAGCGCTGTCCGGCCTCGAAAAGATCGTGGTCACCGGCGACGACATCAAGAGGGCGCTGCTCGCTGGTGGATCCCCCGCGACGCCCGAGGATCTGCGCAAGCGTTTCGAGTCGTTCCTGAGCGAGCGCTGCAAGGGCAAGGATGCCGGCAAGTTGCGGTTTGTCATCGACTGATGCGCGGCGAAGATGAGCCCGGTAATTGATGGGAGCCAGATAACGATGCCCGCCAACTTGTCCGAATGGCTGACGCTCGCGAACGTCCTATTGACCGCGATATTCGCCGGCCTGACGTTCTTCATCCTGCGCGCAAACCGTGCGGCCGTTGCAGCAATGCGCGACCAGATGGCTGACCAGAATCGGCCCTATGTCTGCGTGACGGTACAGGTTCGTCTCGGGACACCGGTGTTGCAGCTGCTTATCAGGAACGTCGGCCGCTCGCCAGCGGAGAACCTTCGATTGCATATCGACCGGGACTTCTACCAGTTCGGGGAGCGGTCGAAGGCGCGCAATCTGGCCGAGCATTCTGCGTTTACCAAGCCGATCGACTGTCTTCCGCCGATGTCGGAACTGCTCTTCGATCTCGGTATAGGATTCAAGATCTTCGCGGAGGACGCCGATCCTGTAGTCTGTCCGCTCACCTTTGTTGTCTCAGCCGAATACTGGCACGGCAAGAGCAAGTACAGCGAAAAAACGCATGTTGATCTGCAGCCCTACATCGGCACCAGCGTTCCCTACCATCCAGTAGTGGACGAACTGCAGCGAGTCAGAAAATCCATCGACAACCTCAGTGGTGCAGTCAAGCAGTCTGCGAATTCACTGATTCAGGCCAGCCGCGTCGAGGAAAATGGATGAGTACCCTATTCAAGAGCACAACACGCGATGACGTCCCCGTCGAGTGCCTCGGACAGACTTTTCCGAGCGACCAAGCGCGCCGTGAACACTTTCTCAAGCTGCTCGCCGAAAAGCTGAAGGACCCGGAATTCCGCAAGCAGGAAGGTTTTCCGCAGGGAACGGATGATGCCATCCTCGCCATGTCCGATCCGCCGTACTACACCGCCTGCCCGAACCCGTGGCTTCCGGACTTCGTTAGGCACTACGGCAAGCCCTACGACCCGAACGAACCGTACCGGCGCGAACCGCTGGCCATCGACGTCTCGGTGGGCAAGACCGATCCGATCTACAAGGCGCATTCCTACCACACCAAGGTGCCGCACCTGGCCATCGTGCCGTCGATCCTGCACTACACCGAGCCGGGCGACCTCGTGCTCGACGGCTTCGCGGGATCAGGCATGACGGGCGTTGCCGCCCAGTGGTGTGGATCGGCGCCGGCCAGCTACCGGCACGAGATCGAGATGGCCTGGAAGAAGGAAGGCCGTCCGGCGCCCAAATGGGGGGCGCGGCGCGTCATCCTCAACGACCTGTCGCCCGCGGCTACCTTCATCGCCGCCAACTACAACCTGCCGGTGGATGTGGACGCCTTCGCCAAGGCAGGCAAGCAACTGCTCGATGAGCTCGAAGCCGAGATCGGCTGGATGTACGAGACCTTGCACACCGACGGCAAGACCAAGGGGCGCATCGAGTACACGGTGTGGAGCGAGGTCTTGACATGCGGATCTTGTGCAGGAGAGGTGGTATTCACTACGGCAGCCATGGATGATGAATCCATGCGTGTTAAGGATCTGTTGACATGCCCACATTGCGGTGCTCAAAGCTCGAAAGAGCAGATGGATTTGCGATTCGAGACTTTTATTGACCCAGTTAATAACAACATCGAAAAACGTCCAAAACGTATTCCCGTTTTGATTGCATATAGGGTTGGGAAGTCCAAGTTCGCCAAGAAGCCTGACAACGCGGACATGCTGTTACTGGATCGTGTAGCAAAGCTGCAATTGCCGTCTGCTCTTCCAACGGATCGGCTTCCAGACTGTCAGATGACGCGGGTAGGGCGGATGAAAACGACCAACACCGCGGCAATCCATTACATGTTTCTTCCCCGCGCCGCGCAGGCCATGGGTCGACTGTGGGAGAAGGCCAAGTTGCACCCCGACGTACGCATCCGGGCATTCTTGCTGTTCATGGTGGAGCAGGCGATTTGGGGATTGTCGGTGTTAAATCGACATCATTTTATTGGAAAGGCTAACGTCAATCAGTGGCTCAACGGCGTTTACTATGTGCCCTCGATCCATGAAGAAACTGCATACTGGAGAATTCTTGAAGGCAAGCTAGAACGATTGGTTAGAACGTTCAACGCACTGAGAAGCAGCAATAACAATACTGTTATCACCACCGGCACGGCGGCCCGGTTGCCGCTGCCCGACGATTCGGTGGATTACATCTTCACCGACCCGCCGTTTGGCGAGAACATCTACTACGCCGATCTCAACTTCCTGGTCGAGTCCTGGCATGGCGTGAAGACTGACGCTGAGCCTGAAGCGATTGTTGATCGCGTACGAAAGAAAGGGGTGCCAGAGTATCAGCACCTGATGCAGCGTTGTTTTTCTGAGTATTTCCGGGTTTTGAAGCCCGGTCGCTGGATGACCGTGGTGTTTTCCAATAGTCGAGCATCAGTGTGGAACGCCATTCAGGTTGCTCTTCAGCAAGTGGGATTCGTGGTGGCTGAAGTTACGACATTGGACAAGAAACAGGGAAGCTATCAGCAGGTCATGTCACCGAATGCCGTCAAGCAGGACCTGGTGATTTCCGCCTACAAGCCCAACGGCGGCTTGGAGCAGCGATTCCGCGAACGGGGCGCGTCGGAAGCCTCGGCCTGGGACTTCGTGCAGACGCACCTCAAGTATCTCCCGGTGGCCAAGACCAAGCACGGCGAATTGGAGTTCATCGTCGAGCGCGATCCTCGGCGTATCTACGATCGGATGGTGGCCTGGTTCGTGCGCCACGATGCGCCGGTGCCCCTGTCGTCGGACGAGTTCTTGAGTGGCCTGCGCAGCCGCTTTCCAGAGCGCGACGGCATGGTCTTCCTGCCCGAGCAGGTGGCCGAGTACGACAAGAAGCGCGCGCAAACCGTCCAGGCGCCGCAGATGGAGCTGTTCGTTTCCGACGAGCGCAGCGCCATCGACTGGCTGACTGACTTCCTGAAAAGACGTCCCTCGACTTACCAGGAGATTCACCCTGAGTTCACCACCCAACTCGGCGCCGGCTGGAAGAAGCATGAGGCCAAGCCGGAGCTGAGGGCGCTCTTGGAGGACAACTTCCTGAAGTACGACGGATCGGGGGAAGTCCCGAGCCAGATCCACGCTTACCTTTCGTCCAACTTCAAAGAGCTGCGCGGGCTGGAGAAGAGCGACCCACGCCTGATCACCAAGGCCAAGGATCGCTGGTACGTGCCGGATCCGAACAAAGCGCAGGATCTGGAGAAGAAGCGCGAAAAGGCACTGCTGAAGGAGTTCGAGCAGTACCAGCAACACAGCGGCCGCAAGCTCAAGGAGTTCCGACTGGAGGTGCTGCGCGCCGGCTTCAAGGACGCGTGGAGTAAGAAGGACTACCAGACCATCATCTCGGTGGCGAAGAAGATTCCGGACGAAGCGCTGCAGGAAGACGAAAAGTTGCTGCTCTGGTATGACCAGGCGCTAACAAGAATGGAGGAACGATAAATGGCCATCATCGAAGGGGTCCGGGTTCAGAATTTCCGTGCGCTGCGCGATGTGACGCTGGGCAAGCTCTCGGGCTCGTCAGGCCAGCCGTTGACGCCGTTCACCGTCGTCATCGGCAAGAACGGCGCGGGCAAGAGTTCGCTATTCGACGCCTTTGGTTTCGTCGCCGACTGCCTGGCCCATGATGTGGAAGCCGCCTGCGACCTGAAACAACGAGGTGGTTTCGAACGCTTGCGCTCGCAGGGGGTTACCGAGCCGATACGCTTTGAGATTTATTACCGGGAGGCTCCCAACGAACGCCCCATCACCTACGAGCTTGCCGTGGATCTGGACGATAGCGGACGCCCCTTCGTTCTCTCCGAATCATTGCGGCAGCGACGCAAGGGCCAAAAGCACGGGCGGCCGTTCCCGTTCCTCAGACTCGAACGTGGCCGCGGCATGGTTTGGGCAGGCGAGGAATCCGTCGAAGGCACCGAAGAAGAGGACCGCACGCGCAGCTTGGTGGAGCTGACCGACCCCCGCCAACTGGGCATCGCCACGCTGGGTACGCTCAAGGAGCACCCGCGCATCAAGCGTTTTCGCGATTTTTTGAAAGGCTGGTACCTGTCTTACTTTTATCCCGATGCTGCCCGCAGCCTGCCCAGCACCGGTCCGCAGCGGCATCTGAACGTGCATGGCGACAACATCGGCAACGTGGTGCAATACCTGGAACGCGAGCACAAGGAGCGTTTCAAAACCATCCTGCAGCGGATCGCCAGCAAGATTCCGGGCATCCGATCCATCGACACCACGGTCACAGAAGACAAGCGCGTGCTGCTGCGCTTCAATGAGAGCGGTTTCACGGACCCCTTTTTTGCGCAGCAGATGTCGGACGGCACGCTCAAGGTGTTTGCCTATCTGCTGCTGCTCGAGGACCCCGATCCTCCGCCATTCATCTGCATCGAGGAGCCGGAAAACGGCCTGTACCACAAGCTTCTGGAAGAGTTGGCCAAGGAATTTCGCACCCATGCGACGGGGAAAAAGAATGCGCCGCAGATTTTCGTGACGACGCATCAGCCCTACTTCGTGGATGCCTTATCGCCCGAGGAAGTGTGGATTCTCAGCAAGGGCGAAGATGGACTTTCCCATATCCAGCGGGCTTCGGAAATCGAAGTCGTCCGACAGATGGTGGCGCAGGGGCTGCCCCTTGGCGGGCTGTGGTACGCCGACTATCTCGATGCGAGGTGAGCATGCACATCGAGGTGTTGGTGGAGGACGCCTCCGGCGCGAAGCTTCTGGATGCATTGCTGCCCAAGCTGATCGGCGCGCACGGCGAGCAGCATACCTGGCGCATCCACAGCTATAAAGGGGTAGGCCGGCTGCCCAAGGATTTGAACAAGAACGCGGATGCGGCAAATCGCATCCTGCTCGACCAGTTGCCGCGTTTGCTACGAGGTTATGGACAGACGCCAGGCATCGATGCCGTTCTTGTGGTGCTCGACAGCGACCGGCGCAACTGCGCTGAGTTTCTGGCGGAGCTCAAAGCGTTGCTGGCCGCTTGTAATCCGGCGCCCAATACGCTGTTTCGGTTGGCCATCGAAGAGATTGAGGCTTGGTACCTCGGCGATCGTCAAGCACTCCAGGCCGCTTATCCCCGAGCCAAAGCGGACGTCCTGGGGCGTTACCGGCAAGATTCAATTTGCGGCACCTGGGAACTCTTGGCCGACGCCATCTACCCCGGAGGTTCGGCGGCGATAAAGAAAGCGGGGTGGCCATTGCCTGGGCAGGTGAAGGCTGAATGGGCCGAAAAGATGGGCCCGCTGCTCGATCCCCAGCGTAACGACTCGCCCAGCTTCAAGAAGTTGTGTCAAGGCGTCCGCCGTTTGGTCATGGAGTCGGGTCTGTGACGACAGGATGGACCATTGGCGACTGGTGCTGGCATGCCCGGCAGGCGTCCCCCTGCCGGGTGATCGACCGCCAGGACGTGTGGGGCGAGGTTGCCTACCGCGTCTGGCTGCCGGCCAAGGACGCCGTGGTGCGCGCCCGCGCCCAGGATCTGGTCGAGCTGACCAGCGTGCGCCCGACGGTGGAGCAGATCCTGCACACGGCGGCCGCGGCCAAGCTGCTCGACGCGCTGGAAGACAACCTGCTGCTGGCGCCGATCCAGTCCAGCGTGGTGCCGCTGCCGCACCAGCTCTACGCGCTGAATCGGGCCATGAGCCGGGACCGCATCCGCTACCTGCTGGCGGACGAGGTGGGGCTTGGCAAGACCATCGAGGCGGGGCTGATCCTGCGCGAGTTGAAGCTTCGCGGCATGGTGCGGCGGGTGCTGGTGGTGGCACCGAAAGGTCTTGTGCGCCAGTGGCAGGCCGAGATGCGGCTGCACTTCGGCGAGGCCTTCCGCTTCGTCGAGCCTTCCGAGCTGGCCGCGTTCCGCCAGTGGCGTGACAACGGCGCACAGGGCGACGACAACCTCTGGCGCATGCACGACCAGGTGATCTGCTCCTTGGATTCAGTGAAACCCATCGAGGGCCGGCGCGGCTGGAGCCTGGAGCA
>Ga0207869_1001280_pt1 | contig 13341 bp, 8 predicted proteins | sample HigsolmetaAR205D_FD_184837 | JGI IMG/M metagenome (GOLD analysis project Ga0207869, IMG submission 184837) | Ionic liquid and high solid enriched microbial communities from the Joint BioEnergy Institute, USA - AR20-5-D (SPAdes) (version 2) ...
CCGATGGAGGGCATTGTCATGGAGCGCTTGGCCGAACCCGGAACTTTTGTCCAGGCCGGGGAAGTCATCATGAGGCTCGCTTCTGATGCGCAAAAATACGCCGTCGTCGATATTGACGAAAAATACTTAAACTATGTCCAGGTGGGCAAGGAAGCTCAAATCTCCACAGAAGCATATCCGGATCAATTGGCAAAAGGCACGATTGAATGGATCAGCCCCAAGGTTGACAAGGACTCAGGCACTGTTCAGGTAAAAGTGAAGATTAATGAAAAAACCGATCTTTTTTTACAAAATATCTCGGTAAAAGTGGAATTCTTCGGCCAAGTCCATGATCATGCCATCGTAATCCCGGGTGACTATCTCATCAATGAAGCTACTCCAGCAGTCTATATCGTGGACGAAAATGGCAAGGCTGCGAAAAGAGAAATTGAAATCGCCAACAAAAACGCCAAAAACATCATGGTGTTACAAGGACTTTCACCCGGAATGGTCGTCCTGGATCCTCAAAAATTGGAAGAGGGCGTGAAAGTCAACGTGACTCTTTCTGAAGAAAGCGAGAAAGGCCAATGATTTTTGAATGGAAGGTTGCCGTAAGGTTTCTCAAGGAAGGGAAAGGTCAGACGTTATTTATTTTGCTTGGCATTACCGTCGGCGTCGGCGTGATGGTATTTTTAAACACTTTGATCACGGGACTTCAGGACAACATGATTGACAAGGCGATCGGTGACAGTCCGCATATATGGATTTCCGGAGATGCTGATTTTTATCAACTAAAGGATACCGGGGAAAACAGCCAATCCGCAAGGGGAAACTTTACCGTGAAAGACACGAGCCTTGGCGATTGGGAGTTGATCGAAGAAATCCTGAAAGAACGCGAAGAAATTTCAGCGATTTCACCAGTTGCGGAAGGCAACGGTTTTGTCACCAAGAGCGGGCAAACATCCCCTGTCCTGGTTAGAGGCGTGGATCTTGAGAAGGCCGATGCCATCTACAAAATCAACGATCGATTGATCGACGGCACGGCATCCTTGCACGGGAACTATGTGATCATCGGAAAAGAGTTGGCAGAGGAAAACGAAATCGTGGTCAATGATCTCATCACCATTCAACTAGCCAATGGGACGACGCAAACCTTCACCGTCTCCGCAATCTTCGACTTGGAAAACAAATCGGTAAACAGCAGCTGGATCTTTATGGACTTGTCCAGGGCCCAAAAACTGTTGGGCTTAAGAAACAAGGTTTCCCGTATTGAAATGCAAGTCCATGATGTTTTTACTGCTGAAGACGTCATGACATCCATTGCCAATCGTTTTGAAGGGATTCAGGCAGAAAACTGGATGGAAAGCAACGCTTCTTTACTTACGGCCCTGCAAAGTCAACGGCAGTCGTCCCTGATGATTCAGGCCTTTGTTCTGCTGGCTGTTACTTTGGGGATCTCCAGTGTGCTCGCTGTTTCCGTTGTGCAGAAATCCAAGCAGCTGGGAATTTTAAAGGCAATGGGTACAAAGAGCAGAAGCGCAAGCCGGATCTTCCTTTTTCAGGGCGGGCTGCTGGGCATTGTCGGCAGTGCTCTCGGAGCAGGACTTGGTATTGGCCTGGTGAAGGGGTTCCTTTGGGGGACTTCCCTCAAAACAGGCGTGCCGCTCTTTCCGCTGCATCTGAAGGCAGGCAGCGTGATCCCCATTTGCGTCTTGGCGGTTGCGGCATGCACCATCGCGGCTTTTCTGCCTGCACGCAAGTCGTCCAAGCTAAACCCTGTGGAGGTTATTCGCCATGGATAATGTCGTTCTTGAGGCTCGCAATATCAAGAAATCCTATGGCACAACGGTAAAAACGGAAATTCTGCACGGCATCAGTTTCTCTCTTGCGGAAGGGGAATTCGTCAGCATCATCGGCTACTCGGGATCCGGAAAATCTACGCTGTTAAACATCCTCGGGGCGCTCGATACGCCTACAAGCGGGGAGGTTCTGTTCAAAGGACAGGAATACGGAAACATGTCGGAGGATCAATTGGCGGAATTTCGCAACCAAAATATGGGCTTTATTTTCCAATTCCATCATCTGTTGCCCGAGTTCACAGCTATTGAAAATGTGCTTATCCCAACCTGGATCAAAATGGGCAATGCCAGCAAAAAGCATGTGAATCGTGCAAAAGAACTGCTTGAACTGGTTGGGTTAAAAGATTATATGCATCACAAATCCACCAATCTCTCAGGCGGCCAGCAACAGCGGGTGGCCATCGCCAGAGCCTTGATTAACAACCCAGCCGTATTACTGGGCGATGAACCAACGGGAAACCTGGATACGGAAACAACGGAACAAGTTTATGAGCTGTTTCGAAATATCAACAAGGAATTGGGAACGACCATTTTGATTGTTACCCATAATGATCAAATTGCCGCGAAATCCGACCGCGTCATTGAAATGAAGGACGGCAATATTATTCGGGATTATTACAATATACAAACTTGATTTCGCAGAAAAAGCCCCTGAGACGATCAGGGGGCTTTTTCTTTTTTCTGAGCCAGCTGCCCATGTCAAACTGCCATCGCTACTATTCCAAATTGCCATAATTGTACGATTTCTGCATTTTATTGGCGGTCTCCCCAGCATTTCGATCATTTTAAAAGCGTTTCACGAAACGAAATCCCGTCACTTCATACCCCAACTCTTTATAAAAGCGATGGGCTTGTTCCTCTCTCCCAAAGCCGCTTACCAACCAGGTCCCAATACACCCTTTTTCCAAAGCCAATTTCTCCGCATGGTTCATCAAGAACCGCCCAACACCTTTGCGACGCGCATCGGGATCCACGACAATGACAGAGACTTCCCCGAATCTGCTGACTTCCTCCAGGTTTTCGCGAATGCGAAACCCGAGCAAACCGAGAATCACGCCGTTTTCTTCGCAAACATACAAAGAATCAAAACGGCTGCCCTCGACAAAATCCAATCTGTCGTTCATTTCCTCTTGAGAGATTTCGTGGCCGCTTAATTCCTTCATGAGGCGGCACAAATGCGGAATGTCTTCTCTTACGGCGAGACGGATGGCGAGTGGCATGGGGATCTCCTTTCCGAATTGTTTTTGCAGGTGTATTTTATATATCCAGGAAGTGTCATGCTTGCTCATTTGTGAGAAATTCGCAGGATTCGAGAGTGGCCAAGCTGCTGGAATCGGTATTGGACTAGGTGTTGCAGGCCCAGGCGACGGAACAACTATCTTCCCCCAGGTTGCGTCAGTCGATCAGGTATGCATCCAATCACTTTTGGCGAAACCCGATATGGTAGTAGTAACACCATCCACGGCGGTGATGCGAGATGCCAAGCCGCAAGCGGCGTTTTGGATCGATTCCCTGTTTTCACGGCAATTGGTGCGGTCCCGGCTGCTCGGGGCCGGAACCGCCGATTGACGAGATAGACCGTTGCTGCATGATGCACGACAAGTGCTACCGGAAACGCGGCTATTTTGTCTGCAGCTGCGACAAAAAGCTGGCGAAGTGCCTGAAAAAGCACATTGATCGGACGACGAAGAAGGGGAGAAAAGCCTATCTAATGTATCTGTATTTTCGCAACAGCATCTGCGACCCCAAGCGTTAAGCGAAACGTAACACCCGCCTGGGATCGCGAAACCGGTAATCCGCCTGTCATCCGTCCCTCACGCCGATGCGATCGGGCCGGATCCATCCGCTTATTTCATTACGCGGTTCCCTCTTTTATCGATATAGGTTTGATCGTTCGACCCGTCCGCCGTCACCAGCGCCAATCCGTCTTGAAAACTGCGCGCATGGGAAAATTGCGGCGGAATCACGAATGTTCCGGTTTTATCGATAAATCCGTCTTTTCCCTTGATCCGGACGCGCGCGAGCCCCTCGGAGAATGGGTCTGCCGCATCAAATTGCGCGGGGATCACCATTTTTCCCGTCTTGTCGATATAGCCGAATCGGTAGCCGACCCGCACCAAAGCCAGGCCGTCAGAGAAATCGGTGGCATAATCGCCCGTTTGGCTGCGGGTGTCAAAAGCGGGCGGAATGACGATATTTCCGGCTTTATCGATATACCCGTACTTCCCGTTGATCATCACCAGGGCCAATCCCTCGTGAAAGTCAAACAACCGCGGCGCGCCGCTGTAATTGTAATTGAGCCCCTCCACCGAAAATTGCGGGTTGATGACGTAGGCACCGGTTTTGCCGATATAGCCGTATCGACCGTTTTGCGCTACCGCGGCCAAGCCTTCATGAAAGTCGTTGGCGATGTCGAATTGCGGATTGACGGCCAGTTTACCGGTCTTGTCGATATATCCCCACAGGTTGCCGACCCGGACGGCGGCCAATCCTTCCCGAAACGGCATGACCTCGTCATACGCTGCCGAGACGACCTTTCCGCTTTTGTTGATGAAGGCATATTTGTTCCCTTGTATAACGACGGCAAACCCCTCGTGAAAATCGACGCCTCTGTCATACTCGTAGAGGGACCCCAGTGGATAGACGGGGTTAATGACCCACTGCCCTTTTTGATCGATGTACCCGTACTTGTAACCGACCCGCACGGCAGCCAATCCCTCACTGAAATCTTTCACATCATCAAACTGCAGGGGAATCGCCAGTTCGCCATTGGCTCCGACAAATCCCCATTTGCCGTTGACGTATACAGCCCCCAATCCTTCCCGAAACGGTCTGGCATTGCTGTACTGCGGATCGGCCAGAACCCGGCCTGCCGCATCCATATATCCCCATTTGCCGTTTTGGGTAAACGGGTACAATTTCACACTCGGCGGAATGAGCGGAGCAGACGGCTGATCAGGCGCCTGTTTGGCCTGAACGATGGATTTGTCCGCCAAATTCTTGATGAATTGAACCGCTTCCGTCCGGGTGAGGTACGATTCCTTGGCGAAGCCGGTCAAGCTGGCCGTTTCCCCCCGCCCTTTTACCAGCCCCTGGTTGTACAAATACTGGACCGCGTTGTTCGTGTCGTAACGGAAGCCCTGCGACGCCGCAATCAGTTTGGCTACGCTGCCCCGTTTGATCGGACGGTCCGACTGCTCCCGGGACACCGGCCAATGATACGCTTCGGCCTGCCGGTAATAAACGTCAGCCCAGTATGTACCCGCAGGCTGAAGCGTCAGCGCGTTTTCGCGGTTTGCGTAATAACGGAGCAGCATCGCCAAAAACTCGCTTTCCTTGACGAACTGATCCGGCTTGAAGGTGTTGTCCGGGAAACCGGAAATCAAACGCTGCTCCACACCCCATCTGATCGTATCGTACCCCCAGTAGGCTGGGGAGACGTCCTGAAACGAAACGGACTCCGCCGCGGCCGTCAAACCGACGCTGCTCCACGCCAAAACGCCGGCGGCCACCATGTTCAAGCAGTTCTTCCTGTACTTCTTCATGTGACTTTTCCCTCTTTCGTGAAATGTGCAGCAATTGTAAAGACGCGAAAGGGAAGGAAAAGTTTTGAATACCAGCAAGGTATGAAACTGCCAGGCTGCGCTTAAGAAAGTGACACAACCTTTCTTCCTAATCATGCTCCTTGTGGTCAGAATGGAGGGGACGTCGTCGAATCGCCGGGCTCTCCCCTCTACCTGAAGCTTCAAATCCTTGAATCCCACAAATATCTTGCTGCACTCGTTCCATAATCGGAAACGGAGCGATCGCAGGCTGGACAGCAGCGTCAGGGTATGAACCGCCAAAGCGTTCGGAAAAATGCTGTTTGGAACCACGGAATTTCGGGGTAAAACCCTTATGACCATTCCACAAAATAGAAAATCAAAAAACCCTTGATTTCTCAAGGGTTTCCGCATTCGTATTATGGTGATCCGGACTGGGTTCGAACCAGCGACCCCCACCCTGTCAAGATTGCAAAGTTCATTTCCTCTGATTTCAAGATGTGCCCGAAAGCCTACTCTGGTGCGGTTTTCGGGCTCTTTGGTTTTCTGGACGTTTCCGTCTTTTTCCGCGTTTTTCTGAGAGTGTGTGACCATTCTGTGACCACTTGTTGTCAGCAAAGTTTTACGCAAAAATCGAAAATAAAACTCTAACGCATCTTTTTCTGATAACCCGTCAGCAGGGTACGGACGCCGCGTATGTTGCAAGACGTACCTTTCCAGGTCAGCACGAAGGAACTGCTCCATCAGTCCCCCCTGATATTTACGTGACCCGTATAGGATTTTTATCTCGGTTGCAATTGGAATGGCTAGTACATGAAAAAACTACTGGTTGACGGCCGTATCGGGTGTTTGACAAATACTTTTTTTATGTCATCGTCGGGAAAGTGCTGCGCAGGTAATTCCTTCGCCATTAGTTAGTGTACAATATTTTGTTCAATTAGGCCGAAAATAGTCCATCCAATTCAGGACCTTCATCAAATATTTCCCATCCGCCTTGGAGTTGCAAACAGGTCTGCTATCAAGAACAAAAGGCTTCCAGCCTGGACCACCTTTTGCTTTTCAATCTTGCCAACCTCCATTTTCAACGGAGTCCATCCCGTACCGCCGTGCAAAAATAGTTGACCCATATCAATTCCCATTCACGCCCAATGTGCCTTTTCCCATAAAAGGAGTTTTTGTCCCAAGCCCTTCGCCAGCGCTTCCTGGTAAATGGTGTATGCCCATGCGACATCGTATATCGGCATGCCGCCCGTGACAAAAATAATTCGTTCATCGTCGGTTGTTCTGCCTGTTTGATTGCTCAAAACCACATCCCCGAGATTAATAATCTCCCCGTGTTCTTTCCTCCCTTCATCCACTAGCTTTAAAAGTTGGCCGGTCGGAGCCCAACTCATAATGCTGTCCATTCCTTTTGGATGTTCCTTCGCATCTGTTAACCATGCTTGATGCATCTTCCAGTTATCAGCCACAATCTTGTTGGAGAGGTAGCACTCATCGTCCAGGTCGGCGGTACCTGTCAAAGTAAGTAGACAACCGGGTTTCAGCCATTCGGTTTCGATCCTTGCTTTTTTAGGTCCCGCAGTTGCTACACTGATAATATCCGCGGGGGCGATGGCCTCCTCCATACTACTAACAGCAAACACATTTAGGTTGAGTTGCTCACTCATTTCACGAGAAAAGTCTTCCGCTTTTTCAACAATCAGATCGTACACTCGTACTTCTTTAATGTTTTTCTGCGTTTCCGCGATTGCCTTTAAACATGCTCTGCTAATTACGCCGGCCCCCAGAATACCCACAACCTCCGCATTCGTTTTGGCCAGATATTTTGCCGCCACTCCGGGGACAGCGCCGGTGCGCATGGCGCTGATCAGATTTCCTGACATATAAGCGAGCGGCTGCCCTGTAACCGGATCGTTCAACGTAACCATCAAAATCGAGCGAGGTAACCCTCGTTTTACATTTTCAATATTGGAACCGTACCATTTGTCGCCGCAAACATTAAAATCCCCTCCAACGTAACAGATCATTGACATGAAACGTCTGTCCGGTCCAGCGACAGGCATATTGGGAGTTCTTTGTACCTCAGGGAACCATAGCATAATGCCATGTTCGTTCTCCAGAGGACCTCCCATCAGATAATCTCCTTTCCCCAGAAGCCGAAATGTTTCTTCAATCGTCTGAACACATTTTGACATATCAAGCACACCCGCTTTGATCATGTCAGGTTCAGACAGATATAAAAACTCAATTTTTGTATCAGTCATAATTTACTCCTCCAATATTTTGAAAATTAAGACGATTCCCCTTTGTGGATTATTGCTTTATTTCTCTGAAGGCTGGTTGCAGCAAAGAATGCCATAATAAGTAAACCTACCCCAAGCGTGACGAGAGTAAATAACCAGTGTTGGCCTGAAGCTATAAGTATAGGAGATAGGGATACCACACCAATTTCAACAGGCGCTATAGGAATGTATGCTAAGGCAAAATCGTCCAACGTTTTGCTCTCAAGGTCAGGGTCAACGATTCTCAGCAATGCAATGGACATTGCCATTGTTCCAGTTGCCCAGCCCCACGAAAAAATACACCGCTCAAACCAATATTCTTTGAAAAATTTTGGTCCTATGACAACGAAAAAGATGACACAATACAATAAACCAAACAGTAACAACAGGGAAAGCGGAACTGCGTATTTGACAACAACGGGAAGTTTAATGGATGCGACGCCGAAAGCAACCAATATGTCAGTACAACCACCACCGATGCGGCTAACGATTTTTTTGTCTACATAATGATCGGCTTTTGTCATTTCCAAAACTTTCTGAAACACAAGCGCCACAAGAAAGGCTAAACAAAATGCAGGAATGCTCAGCTTCGGGAACAATTTATTTCCAACAGTGCTCAAGTAGTACCCACAAGCAGTAGTTACACCCACAAGAGCGAAATGAAACATGAATGGGTCAACAGAAATGGAAGAAACCGTACTTACACCTATCGGTTTCCGATTTTCCACCGGAACCAAACCCGTTTTCAACTCCGTAGGGAGTTGATCGAAGCTGGAAATAAATCCGGTTTTCCCCCGTTTTGCCCCCCATTTGATCAAAATTAGCCCTCCAAGAATAGCGCTTAATATACCGACGGTAGCGGAAGTCATGGCCAACGAGGTAGCATCTTCCCAACCCAAACCGGTAAACGCTTGACCAATCGCGGCAGCGGTACCATGACCGCCGGCAAAGCCGCTTGCCAGAATCAATCCGAAACCATTGTGGAGATCTCCCCAGATGAGCTTTAGGACAACCAAGGCAAACAGCATGCCGCCACCCCATTGAAGAATCATCAGAGACTGGGAGTAAACCCACATGTTTCCAACGCGTTTGGTTATCGCTTTAAAGGGAACTTTTTCGGAACTAAACGGCAAAGTGGCAAAAACAAGCGCAATCAAGATACCAGGGTAGGTGCCAATCAGTTCGGAAAATGGAAGTAATTGCAAACCGTTTGGCCCAAGGACAAGGCCAAGAATTCCCGCTAACAGGCTGGCAGGCAAAAACAGCTCCTGTACAATTTTTACCCTGGCTCTTAAAAGAGAACCAACGAGAATTAACAATGAGACTAACCCGAAATCGACAAGAATGGTCCAAGGTGAAAAAGACATGATAACCACCCTCCCTTATAAAGTATTTGATGGAGTATTACTTTTCCGTGATGTTCTTAATTTCATTCCCTCCTTTCATACAGAACAATTAGCAATCACCATGCCAAAAAGAAAAATGAGTATTTGTGCATAGTCATTTGCAAAACAGTCATTCTCATAATGAGAAATTTCTTATTTTGAGAACGCTTTCTTTTCAATTTGATAAAAATGGATCTTGCGATAAAGGGTAGCCAAACTGATACCCAGATGTTGTGCAATTTCCTTTTTAGCTTTTGTAGTCGGTCCCAATTCCGCCAACAACCTTTCGATTTGTGCTTTCTCAAATTCGCTCTTACTGACAACGGGTTGTCCGAATAGCGTTGTAACATCTTTACTTGAATCAGTTCCTGAGGAAATGTGCGGCCATTTTTGAACAGATGCCGGCAAGTGATGGATGTCCAAAATGGTCTCGCCCGGTCGTGCCAGATTGATCCCGTATTCGATCATGTTTTCCAGTTCTCGTATGTTACCTGGCCAGTGATAGGCTTTTAATGCTTTTATAGCTTGGTCTGACAGTTTGTAAACGTCTCTGTTCAACAGTTTGGAATATCGGAAAACGAAATGATTCGCAAGCAGCACAATGTCCTCTTTGCGTTCTCGTAACGGGGGCAATTTAATGGGAATCACATTTAAACGGTAATATAGATCTCTCCTGAATGTCCCGTTTTTAACCATCTCTTCCAAATTGCTGTTCGTGGCAGCGATCACTCTCACGTCAACGGGGATCGTTTCCGTTCCGCCGATTTTATCGATTTCCCTGGTCTGCAGGACCCGCAATAATTTTACCTGAAGATAGAGGGGCATCGTTCCGATTTCATCCAAAAAGATCGTACCCCTATGTGCCAATTCAAACTTGCCCGGCTTCCCTTTTTGATTTGCACCGGTAAAAGAACCTTTTTCGTAACCAAACAGCTCACTCTCGATCAGAGTTTCGGGGATGGCACCGCAATTTATGGAAATAAAAGGGCGGTTTGAACGGGGGCTTGCTTCATGTATCGCACGGGCAAACATTTCCTTGCCGGTTCCGCTTTCACCGGTAATGAGAATGGTGGAGTTGCTCTTGGCTATGTATGCGGCCAAAGATTTTAAGTTTTTTATGTGCGGAGATTCACTGATAATATCGTTGAAGGTTATCCGCTCGTTCGGATTGGTAAATTCAAACGCCAATTGCTTCACTTTCTCATAGTCATTAATCGTCACGACAGAGCCGCTTACTGCCTCCTCCACGGTAATAGGTTCAATGTTAGCGATAAATCGATGAGTAACTCCATCGATTTTTGAAGATAACTCTATGTTCTGCATTTTTTTTCCGGCTAGAACTTCCTTCATCGGGAAATCAGGCAAAAATTGAAGCACCGATTTTCCCTCCACATTTTCAATCGCTTGCAACTGAAGCATTTTTGCAGCCAGATGATTGATTTGTCTGATATTTCCACACTGATCAACTGAGATTACCCCGTTTGGAATCGTATTAATAATCGTTAACAAAGCGCTGTTAACTTGTAACTGTTCTTCAAAGAGCTGTTTCTCATTAATTTTGGCTGAGAGCAACTCTGCCATTTTATAGAGAAAGTCTACTAAGCCGGATTGATTGGTGGTAATTACTCGTAAGCGCTCATCATCATATGCCACCACATTAATCGTGCCAATCGTTTCCCCGTTATAAAAAATAGGTACAATAATACCTCCTGTGTAGCTGCATTTACCGAAACCGTTGCATGATTTACAAGCTTTGTGCAGTCCAATATGGTCAATTATGATGTGTTTTTTTGTCTGTATTACTTGTTTAGTTACAGTGCCGTAGCTCATTTCCGTTCCAACTTTTGTCTTAGCTGACCCTGTAGCTGCTACGCGGGTAATGTTGTGGTCAACAATTTCCACATCCAGTTGAAATGCTGACTTTATCGCTTCTGCTATGTCTTGGGCTACATGTGATATTTCTCGAAGAATGCTCATGAAACCCCTCCACTTACTAGGTTGTTCAATTATATTATATTATTCAGATTTCTCTCTTATCTAAATTTTAAAACAATATGAAGAGCATGTTTTTAATAAGATTTATTGAGGCAAAAAGGAAAAAAGCTGCATCTATTGAATTCACCTCCTTTCATGAAAGTTGAAACGAAAATGAAATTTTTAGAAATCCACTGAGCAAATTTCTGGGCTCGCTCGATCCGCCTTCATTAGACTAGACGAAAGGACCCATTAACATTGCTAGGGCTGAACGTCAGTTCATTTCCCTTGGAAAAGAAGTTAAATCAATAAACATAATGTAGGAGGGGATGACTAATCCCCGTCCTCTCACACCACCGTACGTACCGTTCGTATACGGTGGTTGATGTTGTGTAACGAAGCTCATCAAATCGTTCGACTAGGCTTGTGAGCCCTTGGCTTTGCCAGTAGGCAAGGCCAAGGGCTCTATTCAATTGGGGAGTGTTTGCCCGTCTCCAGTAGCCTTTCCGCGAGCTACTAATGTTTCTGGGTAAATCTGCGGGGATGCCAAGGGAGATATGCCTCTTTCTCTTGGTTTATGGTTTCTTCCACTGTTTGAGAAGACACAACCTCAGCCTTCTACGCAGCCATTCATCCAGGCTTTGGAACACACTTCGTGTGTCCGCGATTCGGAAATATCCGCTCCAGCCGTTTAGGTATCCATTAAGGTGCTGGATTCGGAATTCCATGGAGTGACTACGGCTCCGGCAGGTAAGATCGCGAATTCTCTGCTTGAACCGCTTTACCGTCTTCTCGGCCAGCCGCAATTTGGGATCACGGTGAAGTGTGAAAGAGAAGCCTAGAAACTTACGTTTCCATGGTCGATCCACCGCACTTTTCTCCCTGTTTACTCTCCACGGATCACGTTACACTTTCCAAGACCTGTACTCCCGCTCGTTTCGTCTTCACATAGATGTTACAGTCGTCCGCGTACCGGACGAATCGATGACGACGGCTTGAAAGTTCTTTGTCCAGATCGTCCAGCATGATGTTGGCCCGCAGTGGGCTGAGCGGTCCCACTTGCGGGGTTCCCTCGGCTTATTACCCGCTCCATCAGGTGATTTGTATAGGCTTCGCGGTTTTCCTCTCTTGTTTGTGCCGGAGGAAAACTCGGCACTTCTTCTATCCCCCATGGATTCACCATAGATTTCCTACTGAAGATAGCTCCCTTGCGGGATATTCGGCTGTCTATGCTTTCCGAACGTGCCATAAGTAACCCTTCACAATCTGGTCTTACCCCTGTCAAGTAGACAGCCTTTAACAAGCCCTATAATTTTAAGCTGCCTGAGCTCGGTATTGTACCGGGCTCAGGTTTTTTAAGCGGGTCTGAAACCGTCTGTGATTGTAAAAATCAATGTAGCGTTTAACGGCGTAATATACTTCATCGTCTGTTTTGAAGTTGTACAAATACAGACACTCTGATTTCAGATGGCTGAAAAAACTCTCGATACAAGCGTTGTCCAAACAATTCCCTTTTCTGGACATACTCGCCGTGATGTTATATTGTTGGAGTAGCTGGTTATATTGTCGGGATGTGTATTGGAATCCTTGGTCGCTATGCAACAGGACTCCGCTCACATCTCCTTTTTTATGGCTGCCTTGACCGTATCTATCACCAGTCGCAGATCGTTCCTTTTACTTATCTTGTAAGCAACAACTTCGTTGTTGAACAGATCGTAAATAACAGATAAATACAGTCGGCGTCCGCTGAAAATTACGTAAGTAATATCCGTTACCCATTTTTCGTTCGGACGTGAAGCAGTAAATTCACGGTTCAGTTTGTTTTCGGAAATCACGACCTTCTCTTTGTGGCCGAAATGTTTTCGCTTCTTCCGAATGCAAGCCTGGATGCCTAGTTCCCTCATGAGTCGATACACCCGCTTATGATTCACATGAATCCCATACTTTTGGCGAAGCCACACCTTTACTCGCGGATAACCGTATATTTTGTTTACCTCTTGATGACACTCCAAAATCTTTGTCTTCAAATCCTCATCCTCCACCATCTTGCTAGACAGACCCTGTTGCCTACCCACTTGTAATAACCACTTCGCGAAACACCTGCGAGAGAGCACAACATAAGAATCGGATATCTTTCAGACAGTTCCTTTATAATGGCGTAGGCTTTGGCTTGTCCTTTTTGATTCTTCACCGCCTTTCGAGTCCGAGCCACTTTTTTAAATGTCAAGATCAAAAGAAAGTTCCTCAAAAAAATCAATCGAAAATTCCCCAGTGAGAGCTATTTATACGCCTTTTAGGGGGCGGAAACATGAACTACTCC
>Ga0207869_1001291_pt1 | contig 13253 bp, 9 predicted proteins | sample HigsolmetaAR205D_FD_184837 | JGI IMG/M metagenome (GOLD analysis project Ga0207869, IMG submission 184837) | Ionic liquid and high solid enriched microbial communities from the Joint BioEnergy Institute, USA - AR20-5-D (SPAdes) (version 2) ...
GGATTCCTCGGCACGGTCGAGTTCGGCCAGCGCGTCCTCCAGATCGCGGCGCTTCTGGCGCAGGTGCTGCCGCTTCTCCTCGATCTTTTCGATCAGCAGGTTGAGCTGTGCGACCTCGCCGGGCGGCGTGTGGTAGATCTGGATGATCTCCCGGATTTCGCTGATGGAGAAGCCGAGGCGCCTGCCGCGCAAGATCTGGCGCACAAGATGCCGGTCGGACGGCCGGTAAAGGCGCGTGCGGCCGCGGCGCACCGGCTGAATCAGGCCCTCATCCTCATAGAAGCGCAAGGTTCGCGTCGATACCCCGAATTCGCGCGTCAATTCCGAGATCGTGTAGTAATCCCGCATTCTGATACCGCCCCATCTGTCTCCAAGCGCAACTCTCGTCTGAACTACGTAAAAGTCAATTTTGCGAACCGCCTGATGCCGCACTACGAAAAACAAACACACGGCCTATCATTATGATATCAATATGTTGCCCTCGTAAATTCAAGCTCCGCACCATGATTGTGCCGCCTTAAGATCCTCGACAAACCGGCCGTATTCTGCCTCCGCCGCGTTCTGGTCAGGTAATCGCAGCAGATAGGAGGGGTGCACCGTAACGAGAAGCGATATGCTGTTGAAAGGCACAACGAGTCCACGGTCGCGCGTCACCGCGAGGCGGCGGCCCGTAAGCCCGAGCGCGGCCGTAGCGCCGAGGGCGACGATTAGCTTCGGTTTCACCAGGGCAATTTCGCGCTGAAGCCAGAAGCGGCATTTGGCGACCTCACCTCCGCTCGGCTTGCTGTGCACGCGCCGCTTACCGCGCATCTCAAACTTGAAGTGCTTCACGGCGTTGGTGACATAGACTTTACTCCGATCGATTCCTGCGTCGGCTAGCGCGCGATCAAAGACCTGTCCGGCCGGCCCGACAAATGGCCGCCCCTCCAGGTCCTCATGGTCACCAGGTTGCTCGCCTACAAACATGAGGTCGGATTCGCGCGGTCCCTCGCCAAAAACCGCCTGGGTTGCAGGCGCGTGTAAGGGACACAGACGGCATGCCTCCACTTCCCTGCGCAAAGCGTCGAGCGGTTCCACCTTTCCTGCCGGCTCTTCCACCGCCATGCGCTTCGCCAGCCTTTCGGCATAAGCAGGCGGCGGCTCGGGCGAGCGACCGTTCATGTCGGTCACGCGCTTGCCCGCATCCCTGACGAGACCGCGGATCGAGGCCGTCTCGGGCATTGTCGCCCAGTGGCGCTTGGGCATCTGCGCCATCATCGCGCTGACACGCAGGCGCGCCGGGTTGAAGGTGGTGCGGTAATAGGCCGTCCACAGCTCATCGAGCACATTGTCATCCACCTTCGGCGGACGCGCCGCCGGCGGACCAAAGGTCAACCTTTTCTCTCGCCATGCGGCGGTACCGTCAGGCGTGGCGATCAGCCAGTCCATATTGTTGAACCTGTTCACGAAGAACGGCGTCGCCAGCCGGAGTATTCGATGCTGCGGTTCATGCCAGGTGGCGAAGAGCTCGGCTCCCTCCATTTCGCACCGGGCGAAACGCACATAGGCGTGCATGCGATAGACATCTCTATCGACGGCCTTGGCATACCGCACCGCGCGCATGGCATCGGAATCGGCGGGATTTTCGAGCAGATGCCGCTCGCCGCGGCTGATACGCCACAGCAGGCGGTAAAGCAGAGCGAAACGATCAGACGCGCGATGGCAAACCACCTTCGGGACAAGCGCGGCAAAGGCGCGGTACCGGCTGGCTCCCCATCATCTGCGGCCATTTCATCGAAGAGCTCTTCGGATTCTCCGCATGCGAAGATGACTTCCTCCGGCGGAAGGCCGCGCGCGAGGCAGCGCCGCGCCGCCTTGCGAAAGTCGTCCTCGCTGCAATCCTGCGGGAGCCTGACGGTCCGCATGTCAGGAAAACGCTAAAGAAAGCTGCCGCGGCGCAGGCACAAGACGCTCCTTGAGCCGGGCATCTTCGATGAGGGCGCCCGGCTTCCAATCGGGCGTCAGAATGAAGGGCTGTACCCGCTTGAGAGAGCCAGTTAGCCGCTTGAGTTCCGCAAGGCGCAGTGTGCCGTGCCGGCGCGCGGCAATGATGCGGTCGGCGGCGCGCGTTCCAATCCCCGGGACGCGCAGAAGCATTTCACGGCTGGCGTGATTGATGTCGACCGGAAAGGCATCACGGTGAACGAGCGCCCAAGCGAGCTTCGGATCGATCGAAAGGTCCAGCATTCCGTCGGGAAGCGCATCGTCCAGTTCCACCAGCGAGAAGCCATAGAAGCGCAGCAGCCAATCGGCCTGGTAAAGTCGGTGCTCGCGCAGGAGTGGCGCTGGCCTGTCGGGAAGCCCAGACGCCGGATGGCCGGTCGGGGTGAAGGCGGAAAAATACACGCGCTCAAGCCTGTAAGAGGCGTAAAGCCGGGTGGTTGCGGCAAGGATATCGCGGTCGGTGGAGGAATCGGCGCCAACCACCATCTGTGTGCTCTGCCCGGCGGGTGCGAAACGCGCGGGCCGTGATGTTCCCATCCGCGATGGCTCAGCGGCAGCCTCAATACTGGCGCGCGTGCGTGCCAAGCCGCGCTTGATATCGAGAGCTGACTTTTCCGGAGCCAGCCTTTGCAGTGCGGCCTCGGTGGGCATCTCGACATTCATCGACAGGCGGTCGGCATAAAGCCCCGCCTCGTCCAGAAGCTCCGCGCTCGCGCCGGGGATGGTCTTCAGGTGGATATAGCCCCTGAATCCGTGCTCCAGGCGCAGCGCCTTTGCAACGCGCACGATATCGCTCATCGTGTCGTCCGCCGATCGCGCGATGCCGGAGGAGAGGAACAGACCCTCGATGCAGTTGCGCCGGTAGAGATCTAGCGTAAGCCGCACCACCTCCTCCACCTGGAAGCGCGCACGCGCCACATTGCTCGAACGGCGGCTGGGACAATAGGTACAATCGTAAATGCAGAAATTGGTAAGCAGGATCTTCAGGAGGGAGACGCAGCGCCCGTCGGGCGTGAAGGCATGGCATATGCCCTGCCCCGTCACGGAGCCGATACCCTTTCCGGCGTTGCGCTTTTCGCCACCGGAAGACGCACAGGAAGCGTCGTACTTGGCGGCGTCAGCCAAAATCTCCAGCTTCTGGAGCAGGTTGAGTGGCATGGCGGCACCTTTGTTCTTATTTTGTTCTCTTATACGCCCATAAGTGTGGCGCTGCAATGCCGCAGGCCGGCCACGTCGCCGCACCGGCTTTACTTCGCTTTTCCGCTATGTTCCGCCTGTCCCGTTCCGGAGACGGCGATCAGACCAGTTCCACCTCGACGACGCCAGGCACCGAGCGCATGGCCGCGGCGATCTGCGGGGAGATACGGTAGCGGTCGGGCAGCCCGATCTCGATTTCGCCCTGCCCGTCTTCCTTGATGACGATCAGGCTCACCTCTCCGTCGCCCTGTTTGACAAGCTGGGATGAGATCGCCGGCAGAGGAGCGGCGTCGCGCAGATAGACGCGCAGCGCCTTCTGCACGCGCCCGGCCTCCTCTTCGAGCGACTGGACCGACTGTATGCGCAAATTGATGCCCTCGGGCCTGTCCTCCGCCGAAACGACGATGACCACTGAGTTGCCCGGCTCCAGAAGATCGCGGTACTGCTGCAGCGTTTCCGAAAAAAGCACGGCCTCGTATTGGCCGGAGGCATCGGAAAGCTGCACGATGCCCATCTTGTTGCCCGTGCGCGTGCGCCGCTCCTGCTTGCCCGTTACCGTTCCCGCCAGGCGGCCGGCCGTGCTTCCGCGCTTCACCGCGGCCTGGAACTCGACCCAGCTTTGCACCCTGAGTTTTTCGAGTGTAGCCCGATAATCGTCGAGCGGGTGGGCGGAGAGATAGCATCCGACCGCCTGGAACTCGCGGTGCAATTTCTCTGCGGCCAGCCATGGTTTGGTCGCAGGCAGATGAATCTTCTGCGGCTCGAGCGCCGCCGCGCCGAAGATGTCGCCCTGCCCCATCGCCGCGTCCTCTGCCGCGCGCGCGGCCATGCCGAGCAGCCGGTCCACACCGGCAAAGAGCGCGGCCCGATCGTGGCCGAAGCAATCGAGTGCGCCGGCCTGGATCAGGCTTTCCAGCACGCGCTTGCCGACGATCCGGGGATCGATGCGCGCGCAGAAATCCTCCAGGCTTTCGAAGGGCTTCTCGTTGCGCTTCTGGACGATGTGCTCCACCGCCGCCTCGCCCACGCCCTTGATGGCCGCGAGCGAATAATAGATGCGGTTCTCACCCACTTCGAAGTCGCGATGGCTCGTTGCGACCGATGGCGAGACTACCTCGATGCCGAGCCTGAGGGCCTCGCGGCGGAAATCGTTGAGCTTTTCGGTGTTGGCCATGTCGTAGGTCATGGACGCGGCCAGGAACTCCACCGGATAATGCGCCTTTAGATACGCCGTCTGATAGGAGACGACGGCATAGGCCGCCGCGTGCGACTTGTTGAAGCCGTAGTCGGCGAACTTCGCGAGCAGGTCGAAGATGAAATCGGCCTGCCCCCTGTCGATCCCGCGCTCGACCGCCCCTTCCACGAAGCGGACGCGCTGCTTGTCCATCTCCGCGCGGATTTTCTTGCCCATGGCGCGGCGCAGGAGATCGGCTTCGCCGAGCGTGTAGCCGGAAAGCTCCTGCGCGATCTGCATCACCTGTTCCTGGTAGACGATGACGCCTTGCGTCTCCTTCACCAGGTGATCGATCTTGGGATGGATGGAGGCGATCTCCTCCTCGCCGTGCTTACGAGCGTTGTAGGTCGGGATGTTCTCCATCGGGCCGGGACGGTAAAGCGCGACCAGCGCGATGATGTCCTCTATGCGGTCCGGCTTCATGCCGATCAGCGCCTTGCGCATGCCGGCACTTTCAACCTGGAAGACGCCGACCGTCTCGCCACGCGAAAGCATCGCGTAGGTTTCCGGGTCGTCGTAAGGGATGTTGGAGAGGTCGATTTCGATGCCGCGCCGGCGGATGAGCTTCACCGCCTTGTCTAGCACCGTCAACGTCTTGAGGCCCAGGAAGTCGAACTTGACGAGCCCGGCCGGCTCCACCCACTTCATGTTGAACTGCGTCACCGGCATGTCGGAGCGCGGGTCACGGTACATCGGCACGAGTTCGTAAAGCGGCCGGTCGCCGATCACTATGCCCGCCGCGTGGGTCGAGGCGTGGCGATAGAGCCCTTCGAGCTTCTGCGCGATCTCCAGCAGCGTGCCGACGATCGGCTCCTTCTCTACCTCCTCGGCGAAGCGCGGTTCGTCTTCGATGGCCTTCTTGAGGGGCGTCGGGTTGGCCGGGTTGGACGGCACCATTTTGCACAGCCGATCCACCTGCCCGTAAGGCATCTGCAGGACGCGGCCCACATCGCGCAGCACGGCGCGTGCCTGGAGCGTACCGAAGGTGATGATCTGGGCCACCTGCTCGTGGCCGTATTTCTCCTGGACGTAGCGGATCACCTCGTCGCGCCGGTCCTGGCAGAAGTCGATGTCGAAGTCGGGCATCGACACGCGGTCGGGGTTGAGGAAGCGCTCGAACAGTAGCGAGAAGCGTAACGGGTCAATGTCGGTGATGGTAAGCGCATAGGCCACCAGCGATCCAGCGCCCGACCCGCGGCCGGGTCCAACGGGAATGTCGTGCGCCTTCGCCCATTTGATGAAGTCCGAAACGATGAGGAAGTAGCCCGGAAACTTCATCCGCTCGATGATACCGAGCTCGTATTCCAGACGTTCGACATATTCCTCGCGAGAGTGGCCTTCCGCCACGCCCTTCGCTTGAAGGCGCTTTTCCAGGCCTTCGCGTGCCTGGCGGCGCAGTTCCTCGGCCTCCGCCTTGACAACGGCATCCGCGTCGGCCACGCCGCCCCCAGTGAACCGCGGCAGGATCGGCGCGCGGGTCTTGGGATAATAGGAGCAGCGCAGCGCGATCTCGACCGTATTGTCGAGCGCCTCGGGCAGATCGGCAAAGAGCGCCGCCATCTCGGCCTGCGTCTTGAGATAGTTGTCCGGTGTCAGGCGCCGCCGGTCATCGGCGGCGATCACCGTGCCCTCGGCGATAGCGATCAGCGCGTCATGCGCGTCGAAATCCTCGCGCGCGGGGAAGAAGGCCTCATTGGTGGCCACCAGCGGCAGGTCGTGCTGATAGGCAAGCTCCACGGTGACCGCCTCCAAGGCGCGGTCGTAATCCGCCAGCCGTTCTAGCTCGACATAAAGCCTGTCGCCGAACGTCTCCTTGAGGAAAAGTAATCTAGCCTCGGCGATCTCCGCCCGGTCGGCCTTGAGCGCGGTTCCAACCGGCCCGCGCGGACCGCCGGTGAGGCAGATGATTCCGTCGGCATGCTCGGCAAGCCAGGCCGTGGCCGCATGAGGGGCGGCACCCGCCTCATTGTCGAGATAGGCGCGGCTTACGAGCCGCACGAGGTTCCTATATCCGGTTTCCGTTGCGGCGATCAGTACCAGAGGGTCGTACTCTTCGGTATGCTTGCGCCCGCCCGAGCGTCGCGCCTCCGAAAAAACATCGTTGAACGCGACAGCGAGCTGGCAGCCGATGATGGGCTGTACGCCCTCCTTGGACGCCTTTTGCGCAAACTCCAGCGCGCCGAAGAGATTGTTCGTGTCGGCGATGGCGATGGCCGGCGCCTCATCGTTCAGCGCATGGTTGATAATCTTGCCGAGGGGCAGCGCGCCTTCCAGCAGGGAATAGGCCGAATGAACCCTGAGATGGATGAAATTGCGCTTTGGCCGCCCCTTCATGCGCTCCACTTCCGCTACCAGAGGATCATGCGCTTGCCGTTCGCCCGCCATGCCGGCTCCATACCGTGGACTCATATAGCTCATGCGATTGTCTCGGATCGCGCGCCTGAGGTCGAGTGGGCAGTCCTGTTGGCCACAGAAGTGATTTTGCACAATCGACGAGATGGACATAGCCACAGACGCCCGGACAGGCTTGCAGCGCGCCCCGTTTCCTGAAACTTTCCCATAAAACGGATCAGGAGGAAAACCGATGAAGACCCGTGCCGCCGTCGCAACCGCCGCTGGAAAGCCGCTTGAAATCATGGAGGTCGATCTGGAGGGGCCGCGCGAGGGCGAAGTGCTTGTAGAGGTAAAGGCTACCGGTATCTGCCATACGGACGACTTCACCCTTTCCGGCGCCGATCCGGAAGGCATTTTCCCGTCGATCCTCGGCCATGAGGGCGCGGGCGTGGTGGTCGATGTCGGCCCCGGCGTCACCAGCGTGAAGAAGGGCGACCACGTCATCCCACTTTACACGCCCGAATGCCGGCAGTGCCCCTCCTGCCTGTCGCGCAAGACGAATCTGTGCACCGCCATCCGCGCGACGCAGGGCCAAGGCCTCATGCCCGACGGCACGTCCCGCTTCTCCGTCGGCGGGGAGACGCTCTACCACTACATGGGCTGCTCGACCTTCTCCAACTTCACCGTGCTGCCCGAGATCGCGGTGGCTAAGGTCAACCCGGACGCGCCTTTCGACAAGATCTGCTACATCGGCTGCGGCGTGACGACCGGAATCGGCGCCGTCATCAACACGGCCAAGGTGGAGGTGGGCTCCACGGCCATCGTCTTTGGACTTGGCGGCATCGGCCTCAACGTCATTCAGGGTCTGAGGCTCGCCGGCGCCGATATGATCATCGGCGTCGATATCAACCCGGCCAAGAAGGAATGGGGCGAGCGCTTCGGCATGACGCATTTCGTCAATCCGAAGGAGGTGGAAGGCGACCTCGTGCCCTATCTCATCGACATGACCAAGCGCGGCGCCGACACGATCGGCGGGGCCGATTACACCTTTGACTGCACGGGCAATGTGACGGTGATGCGCCAGGCGCTGGAATCGGCCCATCGCGGCTGGGGCCAGTCGATCATCATCGGCGTGGCCGGCGCGGGCCAGGAAATCTCCACCCGCCCCTTCCAGCTTGTCACCGGCCGCGTCTGGAAGGGCACGGCCTTCGGCGGGGCGCGGGGGCGCACCGACGTGCCGAAAATCGTGGACTGGTACATGGAAGGCAAGATCGAGATCGACCCGATGATCACGCACACGCTGAAGCTCGAGGAGATCAACAAGGGCTTCGAGCTGATGCATGCGGGCGAATCGATCCGCAGCGTCGTCGTCTACTGATCGTAGCGGGGAGTGGAGCGAACACATGCCGCCGGGTTCGCGGCATACGGGTTCACGGCATAATTGTCGCCGTCCCCGGCACCGCGATCGTTGTCCTTGCAGCCGGAAGCTGGCTGACGGCGGACAAGCTCATGGCCACGCTCGCGGTCGGCGCACCGACGGCGCAGGGCAGCGGCTGGCCGGCGCAGCAGTAGCCGGAAGACATGGGCTTTACGGGCGACCCGCACACCGCCTATGGCTCTGATTTCGAGGAGATTCAGGTCCCTACCAAGCTTGGGTGGCTCCGGCGGTGGGCTTTTCCGCCATCATGGTGCCGACATGCGGCGCATGGGCATTCCTCTGGCGGCGCCGCTGGCGCGCAGCGGCCTGTTGGTCACGGCATGGCGGACGGTCTCGATTTCGCGAACGCCGATGTTACCGAAGACTTCGCCGCCTTTGCCGGCCCGCTCTTCCTCTCGCACGGACGCGCCCACAGCATCGTTCCGGTCGAAACGAGCGCTGGGGGCCGACCGACTACTTGCGAACGGGCACCGACCACATCCAGTCTTGGAAGGAGGACCCGGCACGCTACGAAGCCGCACTTCTGGCCTTTCTGCGCAACCTTCCGTAGAGTGGCATCGTGGCAATAAGAAGCGACGCGGGAGGATTGATGCTCTTTCAACCGACGATAGCCGGCAGCCTGCCGAAACCTGGCTGGCTGGCCGAGACCGAAAAGCTCTGGCCGAAATGGAAGCTGGAGGGCGAGGAACTCGAGCAGGCGAAGCGCGACGCCGCCCTCATCTGGATCAAGGAGCAGGAGGACGCCGGCATCGCAACCGTCAGCGACGGAGAGCAGTTCCGCACCCATTTCGTGCACGGCTTCCTGGAGTCGGTAGAGGGCATCGACTGGAACCTCAAGACGAAGATGGGCATCCGAAACAACCGCTACGTCGTGGACGTGCCCACCGTGACGGGAAAGCCGAAGCGCAGCCGCCCCGTCCACCGCGACGAAGCCGCCTTCTGCCGCGCGCATACCAGCCGCAAGCTCAAATGGACGCTGCCCGGCCCGATGACGATCTGCGACACGCTGGCCGACGGCCATTTCGGCCGCCGCGCCGACATGGCGATGGCGTTTGCGGAGGTGCTGAACGAAGAGGCGCTGGAACTGGAGGCCGCCGGCGTGGACGTTATTCAGTTCGACGAACCAGCATTCAACGTCTTCATGGACGACGTGAAGGAATGGGGGATCGCCGCGCTGGAACGCGCCGCCCGCGGGCTGAAATGCGCCACCGGCGTGCATATCTGCTACGGCTACGGGATCGAGGCCAATATCGAATGGAAGAAGACGCTGGGCTCGGAATGGCGGCAGTATGAGGAGATCTTCCCCGCCATCAACGCCTCCTCGATCCAGCAGGTCTCGCTCGAATGCGCCAATTCGCGCGTGCCCGTCTCGCTGATCGAGCTCCTGCCCGACAAGGTGCTGCTGGTCGGCGTGATCGACGTTGCGACCAGGGAAATCGAGACGCCGGAGAAGGTCCTTGCTACCATGGAGGCGGCGCTCAAACACGCCGATGCGGAACGCATCCAGCCCTGCACCAATTGCGGCATGGCTCCCCTGCCCCGGGTGGTTGCCTCCGGCAAGCTGCGGGCTCTCGGCGCAGGCGCGGAGCTTGCGCGGCAGAAATTTGCCTGATCCGGTGCCAGCAGGCAGGCCGACCATCTATGTCGATGCAGACGCCTGCCCGGTGAAGGGCGAGGTGGTGCGCGTCGCCGAACGTCATGGGCTTCCCGTCGTCTTCGTCTCCAACGGGGGCCTGCGCCCCGCGCGCGATCCTTTGATCCGCCACGTCGTCGTGCCGGGCAAGGCGGATGCCGCGGACGACTGGATCGTCGAGAACGGCGAAGCCGGAGACATAGCCGTGACAGCGGATGTGCTCCTTGTCGCACGTCTGGTGACCAAGGGCCTTCACGTGCTCGGACCGACCGGCCGCACCTTCACACCGGAGACGATCGGCATGGATGTGGCCATGCGAAACCTCAAACAGGATTTGCGCGAAAGCGGGCAGATCAAGGGCTACAATGCAGGCTTTACGGCAAGGGACCGCTCAGCCTTTCTCCAGGCGCTGGAAATAGCGGTAAGACGGGCGCTGCAGCCACAGTGAACCGGCTCGTTTTTCCTATTCATTCTGCCTTGCGGGGGAAGAATATGCCCCTGGCGGTTGTTCTATCGGGCCATCTCCTGCATTCTTGAGACTTCGCTTCACAAAGGGAAACGCCAAACAGGAGGCAAGGACCGGTGCACGACACCGTGAACATCTATTCGCAGAAACCCGATTTTGACACCATGGGAGGCCGCCTGTCGCGAGCGCGCGACGCGGCCGGACTGAGCATCACTGAACTCGCCCGGCGTCTGGGCGTGAAGAACTCGACCTTGCAGGCTTGGGAAAGCGATCGTTCCCAACCGCGCGCCAACCGGCTGGCGATGCTAGCTGGAATATTGAATGTCAGCCCGTCGTGGCTCCTTTACGGGGTGGGCCAATCGCCATCTGATGAGAGCGGCGCGGCGCTTATCGACGCCCTGACTACCAATCTGCTGCGTCTGCGCCGCGCGCATGAGGAGTCCGGGCGGCTTATTGCACAGTTGGAGCGGGAACTGGCGCGCGCTACCCGCGAATAAGAGTGCTGCGCCTGCCAAAAACCTGTCGATGACACAGCAGGCGCGTGACAACGGCTCCTTCCTGCGCTACCTTGGCCACGTCGAGGGCGAAAGCCCTGCGCGTCCGTGGGAGAGAGCAGCAGGAGCTGCCGCCGAAGGGGAAATCGCCCGAAATCTCTCAGGCAAAAGAACCGCGGATGCGTTAGACACTCTGGAAAGTCGGGGTTACCCCGCGCCGAAGGTGTAAGGCATCCTGACAGGGTTCCGGGATGCCGAGTCTCTCAGGCTTCCGACAGAGGGGCACGAACATGCCGCATAAGCGGCGTGCGTGCAGCTTTGGAGGACCGATGAGCGACCTCAGAAACCTTCCCCTTGCGGCGATGCACGAGGAGGCCGGCGCGCGCTTTGGCGCTTTCGCCGGCTGGCGTATGCCGCTCAGCTACCGAGCCGGCGTGATGAAGGAGCACCTTCATACACGAGAAAAAGCGGGGCTGTTCGATATCTCCCATATGCGGCTTTTCGAGGTTCGCGGCCCGGATGCCGCCGCCTTCCTGTCGTGCGCCTGCCCGCTCGATGCCGCTGCTCTCGGAGAGGGCCGGTCGAAATACACCATGCTCCTCAACGATGAGGCGGGCATTATCGACGACCTCATTGTCACGCGCGCGGGCGCGGAGCGCTTCATTGTCGTGGCGAACGCCGGAAATGCCGAGAAAGACCGCAATCATCTCAATGAACTAGCGCGCGATTTCAATGTGGATCTGGAGGTGCTCGACCGCGTCCTTCTTGCCCTTCAGGGGCCGGAGGCCGAAAGCGTGCTACTGGGCGCCGGGCTGGATCTTTCCGGCCTCACTTTCATGACGGCTGCCGAGCCGCGCGAGAAATGGTTCACCACTCGCTCCGGCTATACGGGCGAAGACGGTTTTGAGATCGCCCTTCCGCTCACCGAGGCGGAAGGCCTTGTGCGGGCGATCCTTACCGATGAGCGCGCCATGTGGATTGGCCTAGCCGCACGCGACAGCCTTCGTCTCGAAGCCGGGCTGTGCCTGCACGGACAGGATATTGACGAGGCGACGAATCCGGCAGGCGCGGGCCTCCTCTGGGCCATCCCCAAGAAGCGGCGGGAAGATGGCGGGTTTGTCGGGGCCGAGGCGCTGAAGCGCATCATGCAGGACGGCATCAAGGAGGTTCGGGTCGGGCTTAAGCCCGATGGCCGCCAGCCCGTGCGCGCCGGCGCGCTGCTTATGAATGATGCCGGAGAGGCCGTTGGCCGCGTCACATCCGGCGGCTTCGGGCCATCCGTCGGCTATCCCGTGGCCATGGGCTATGTCGCCACGAACGCCTCCGAAACCGGCACACGGCTTGTCGCGGAAGTGCGCGGCAGCCACGTGCCCATTAGCGTACATCCCCTACCCTTTACGCCACATCGCTACCGCAAAGGATAAGAACGGGCATGAGCAAAACTTATTTCACCGAAGACCATGAGTGGATTCGCGTCGAGGGCGAAACGGCCACGGTCGGCATCACCGATTACGCGCAGGATCAGCTTGGCGATCTCGTCTTCGTCGAACTGCCGGAGGTGGGCAAGTCTCTGTCGAAGGGCGATACGGCCGTGGTGGTCGAATCCGTCAAGGCGGCATCCGACGTCTATGCGCCTGTGGATGGCGAGGTGACGGAGGTCAACGAGGCGCTGGTAAGCGACCCCTCTCTCGTCAACAGCGCGCCCATGGGCGACGGCTGGCTCTGGAAAATGAAGCTTTCCGATGAAAGCCAGCTCGGGAACCTCATGGACGAGGACGCCTACAAAGCGTCCATCGCCTAGGAGATTCTGTATGATTGCTCCCTTTGCTGCCCGCCACATAGGTCCGCGGGAGGAAGAGACTCAGGCCATGCTGGCCGCCGTCGGCGCGTCTTCTCTGGACGCGCTGATCGATGAGGCCGTGCCGAAATCGATCCGTTTCGCAGGTCCGCTCACGCTGCCTGAAGCTGCGAGCGAGGCTGAGGCCATAGAAGAACTCGGGCTTCGGCTGCGCGAGAACCGGGTGGCGAAAAGCTTTATCGGGGCCGGATATCACGGCTGCCACGTGCCGCCGGTGATCCAACGCAACATGTTCGAGAATCCGGCCTGGTACACGGCCTACACGCCCTATCAGTCGGAAATCAGCCAGGGGCGCCTGGAGATGCTCTTCCATTTCCAGACGCTGGTGACGGAGCTGACCGGCCTTCCGGTCGCTTCGGCCTCGCTGCTGGACGAGGCGACGGCGGTGGCGGAGGCGGTGGGCATTGCCTGGCGGCATCACAAGTCGAAGCGCAACAGGCTGGTGATCGCCGGGGCACTTCATCCGCAGACGCTCGACGTCGTTCGTACGCGCGCCGAGCCGCTCGGCATCGAGATCGCCGGCGACGGAGCAGACGACAACACGTGCGCGGTCATCATCCCGTGGCCGGACACGTTCGGCGTCTACAGGGATCATTCGGCTCTCATCGCCGAGGCG
>Ga0207869_1001304_pt1 | contig 13155 bp, 10 predicted proteins | sample HigsolmetaAR205D_FD_184837 | JGI IMG/M metagenome (GOLD analysis project Ga0207869, IMG submission 184837) | Ionic liquid and high solid enriched microbial communities from the Joint BioEnergy Institute, USA - AR20-5-D (SPAdes) (version 2) ...
CTCGAAGACCGCAAGACGACCGGTCTTGCCGCGATGGACCAACTCGCAGCGCTGGCGGCCGAGAAGGAAGCGGCGATGAAGGCGGCGCGCGACAGCGGCCTTTCGCCCCGCGCCTTTGCCGTCGCCTGGGTGCTGCGTGAAGATGCGGCCGTCAAGGCGGCGGGCATCGACCCCATGACGCTGGCTAAGGACGCTGAGGAGTTGCTCGGGCGCTTCCCGAATGCCTCGGTCAACGCCGACGAGCTGCGACGGCTGCGTGCGTCGCTCTACAAGCCCCTGCTCGCTCTGGCGCAGGACGAGCGGGCACGGGTCGTTGATCTGGTGGTGAGGCTGCTGCTCGCGGAGGGTGGCGAATGAAATCGTCGCAGTACCCGGCGCAGGACTTGCGACGCCGCGCACTGGCCTGGGCGATCAAGCTGAAGGTGAATCCCCGCGTGGTTCGGGTGCAGGAGATGCGCAGGAAGTGGGGTTCCTGTTCATCGGCGGGAACCGTCACCTTGGCCACTGACTTGCTCGACCAGGATGAGCCTTTCCAGGATTACGTCATCGTTCATGAACTGCTTCACCTGCGTTATACGAACCACGGGAGGATGTTCAAGGCGCTGATGAGCGCACATGTCCCGGGTTGGCGAACGATCGAGCAGCGCCAAATAGGCGATGCAGATGGCGCATCCGTTGAGCGGCTCTCCCGCAAACCGAACGGCCATGCCCGATGACGATGCAATAACAAAAGGATCTGCTGCAATGCGCTTCATCGCCGGCCCGCTCAACAAACAACTGCTACAAAACCTGCTGGGCGAGGTGATTGAATCCTGCACGCGCGTTCGCGCGGCCGTCGCTTACGCCAGCCGCGACAACATGAAGTTGTTCGAGGCCTGCGCGCAGCACCTGAAGCCCCTGGAGTTCTTTGGCCGCTACGACCACACGGTGGCTGTCGATCCCGCCGTGTTGAAGTGGTTTCTCGACAAGGCCAGCCCGAACTACGACTGCAAGCTCGTGCCCGACATCCTGCACGCCAAGATCATCTGGTGGGTGGATGCCGGTGCCTACATCGGGTCTGCCAACCTGTCTGACCGGGCCTGGATATCGAACATCGAAGCGGGCACCTTTCTGCCCCACGACGAACTCGTCGAAACGGGCATGGAGCGTGAGCTGCAGCGCTTCTTTGAGGAAGTGGATGACCGTGCCCGGCCATTGACCAAGGAGATCTACCAGGAGCAGCTGCGCCTGGCGGACCGGCGGTCTGAGTTATCGAAACGCGAATACGTACTTGAGCAGCAGTTCGACAAGGACCGCTTGCTGCCGAAGAACCACGGTCTGGTGTTTGTCGACACGAAGCGATCGTCTGAGAAGCGCTTCCAGAAGTTCGAGCAGGATTGGAACGACACGCTGCAGGTGATGCGATCGATCGCATCCAGGGTTTCGGCGCCCGGCGCCAAACCGGGCTGGATTGATGCGTCGGTGGCCCCCGGCGTGCAAGCCGACCAATTCCTGCACGCCTACTACTACAAGCAGGTCAAGGATGGAAACCGCCACCCCTACGAGGAGTTCTTCGCCAGGAATTCGAAGAACCCAGAACTGGCGCTGCGCGACGCGCTGGAGTGGTGGCATGACGCCGACTTCGACCACTCGTTTGAAGAACGCACCATCTACGAGTGGTCGCCCCGGCTGCGCGAGTTACTGGCACGCGATCGCATTCTCAAACTGACGGAGCAGGAGTTCGTGGATGCCGTTTCCCGGGTGCACGCGATCCGAGACCACGCCATCAAGCAGGAAAACGAGCACTTGGGCTTGCCTGACCGACCGCAGGCAGGCGACGACAAGGTGGAAAAGTTCGGCGAGTGGCTGTGGCGGCAGCGATCCCGCGAAGGGCGGACGGTGCTTGAGCTGTTGAACTACGTCGTCTGGGGCAATGGAAGTGTTTCGGCCCGGCTCTGGAACGCGATCCGCAGCGACGACTGGGCAATTCCGCACATTGGCCTGAGCAGCCTCGGGGAAATCGTCGGCTGGGCGCGCCCAGACGAGTTTCCGCCAAGGAACATGCGGACAAGCAAGGGGCTGCGGGCGCTCGGCTACAACGTGAGGATCGGTGTTTGATCTGCGGCCGTGGGCGGCGCCCGCAAGGTCCCGATCAACCCACCGTCCCCTGCGCCGAACCGGCCCGCCCTGGCATACCGTCCTTGAAGATTTGGGTCATATCAATCGGCCAGCAGGTCGCTGGATATTGACTCTTGACTTTCGGCATGTAAGGCGCAAAGTCTTGCAAGAATTTCCTCGAGCGAGGCCGCGTGACGACGGAACTTGTGGGGGTGGTATGACAGCGCGCCAGCAGGCGATCTTCACACTCGACGAGTTGGCTGCCTACTTGAAAGTCGGCAAGCGGACGCTTTACCGGCTCGCCTCGCACGGGGAGATTCCGGCCTTCAAGGTGGGCGGGACATGGCGGTTTCGTCAAAGTGAAATCGATCGATGGATCAATGATCAGATCCAAGCAGGCAGAAAGAAGGAGGTGATACGTACAGATGAGCAGCCAAAGTCAGCGGAACACTCCGTGTCGTCTGGGCGCGCTGTCCGTCGCCGCAGGCAAATGAAGTGAGCGAGAGTCTTCAATTTTTCTTCTGGAGGTGTGACATGGACATTGATTTCAAGAAGTTGGCTCCCTGGAACTGGTTCAAGAAAGAGCAGGAAGAACAACAGAGCACTGCCTCGCTGCCGGTGCAGCGCAATGACCTGCCGGTGGCGGGTGGGCCGGTCAGCCCCATCCTGCAATTGCATCGCGAGATCGATCGCCTGTTCGACGACGCGTTTCGAGGCTTCGGTTTCCCGACGCTGGCCATGCCACGCTGGCCGTCGGAGTGGCCGGGCCTGCTGAAACCGGCGCTGGACATCCAGGAGACCGACAAGCAGTACAAGATCGCCCTGGAACTGCCCGGCGTCGAGGAAAAAGACATCCAGATCACGCTCGACAACGACGTGCTGCTGGTGCGCGGTGAAAAGCGTCAGGAGCAGGAAACTAAAGACGGCGGTTTCCACCGGGTGGAGCGCTCCTACGGCAGCTTTCAGCGCGCTCTGAACCTGCCGGCCGATGCCAACCAGGACACGATCAAGGCCGCTTTCAAGAACGGCGTGCTCACGATCACGATGGAAAAGCGCGAGGCCAGTACGCCCAAGCAGGGGCGCTCGATCCCGATCAACGGCTGACGCGGGGCAGCGCGTTTTTCTCAAAAACCACAAAGAGATGAGGCACCGTGATCTGCGGTGCCTCGCCCAGTTAACCCTCTCAGGAGCATCAGCATGGCCAGAAAACAATGCCAAGTCTGCGGCCAGCCCGCCACGGTGCGGGTGGAAGCCAATCTCAATGGTCGCCACAGCACCATGCTGTTGTGTGACGATCACTATCGCCAACTGGTGCGCCAGCAAAAGCGCACCGTCTCACCGCTGGAAGCCTTGTTCGGCTTGCGCAGCGGGCTGTTCGAAGACTTCCTTGGCAGCGACTTCTTCCGCATCGGTGACGACGCACCGTCCATGGCGGCCGATACCGACGAGGTCGTCGATGCCTCGTTCGGCGAACCCGCCCCGGCCGGTACGGGCACCGCGCGCCGTCGCGGCAGTGGGCTCGCCAGCCGTATCAGCGAACATTCCGAGGCCCTATTGCAGGAGGCCGCCCGACACGCTGCAGAGTTCGGGCGCGCCGAAGTCGATACCGAACACCTGCTGCTGGCGCTATCCGACAGCGACGTGGTCAAGACCATCCTGGGGCAGTTCAGGATCAAGGTCGATGACCTCAAGCGACAGATCGAATCCGAAGCCAAGCGCGGCGACAAGCCGTTCGAGGGCGAGATCGGCGTGTCGCCCCGGGTCAAGGACGCGCTCAGCCGTGCTTTCGTGGCCTCCAACGAACTCGGCCACTCTTATGTCGGGCCGGAGCATTTCCTGATCGGGCTGGCCGAGGAAGGCGAAGGTTTGGCGGCCAACCTGCTGCGCCGTTACGGCCTCACGCCGCAAGCGCTGCGCCAGCAGGTAAGCAAGGTGGTCGGCAAAGGTGCCGAGGATGGCCGCGCCGAGACGCCGACCAACACGCCCGAGCTGGATAAATACTCGCGAGACCTCACCAAAATGGCGCGCGAGGGCAAGCTCGATCCGGTTATCGGCCGCGCGCAGGAGATCGAGACCACCATCGAGGTGCTGGCCCGGCGCAAGAAAAACAATCCGGTGCTGATCGGCGAGCCCGGCGTCGGCAAGACCGCCATCGTCGAAGGGCTGGCGCAGCGCATGGTGGCCGGCGAAGTGCCTGAGACGCTGCGTGACAAGCGCCTGGTCGAACTCAACATCAATGCCATGGTGGCCGGCGCCAAGTACCGCGGCGAGTTCGAGGAGCGCGTGCAGAAGGTGCTCAAGGAAGTGACCGAGCACCAGGGGGAGCTGATTCTCTTCATCGACGAGGTGCACACCATCGTCGGTGCCGGCCAGGGTGGCGGCGAAGGCGGGCTGGACGTGGCCAACGTGTTCAAGCCGATGATGGCGCGCGGCGAACTGAACCTGATCGGCGCCACCACGCTCAACGAGTATCAGAAGTACATCGAGAAGGACGCCGCGCTGGAGCGTCGCTTCCAGCCGGTGATGGTGCCGGAGCCGACGGTAGCGCAGACCATTATGATCTTGCGCGGCCTGCGCGACACCTTCGAGGCGCACCACAAGGTCAGCATCACCGACGATGCGATCATCGCCGCCGCCGAGTTGTCGGACCGCTACATCACCGCGCGCTTCTTGCCCGACAAAGCCATCGATCTGCTCGACCAGGCGGCCGCACGCGTAAAGCTGTCGGCCACGGCCCGCCCGGTGGCGGTGCAAGAGCTGGAGTCCGAACTGCACCAGCTGCGGCGTGAGCAGGACTATGTGGCCTCGCGCAAGCAGTACGACAAGGCCGCCGAGCTGGGCAAGCGCATCGAGGCCAAGGAGGCCGAACTCAAGAAGCTCGTCGAGGAATGGGAACGCGAGCGCGCCTCGGGCAGCGCCGAGGTCAAAGCCGAGCATGTCGCGCAGATCGTCTCGCGCCTGACCGGCATTCCGGTCAACGAGCTGACGGTGGAAGAACGCGAGAAGCTGCTGCATCTGGAGCAGCGGCTGCACGAGCGCCTGGTGGGCCAGGACGAAGCGGTACGCGCGGTGGCCGATGCCGTGCGGTTGTCGCGCGCGGGCCTGCGCGAAGGCAGCAAGCCGGTGGCGACTTTCCTGTTCCTCGGGCCGACCGGCGTGGGCAAGACCGAGCTCGCCAAGGCGCTGGCCGAGTCCATCTATGGCGATGAAGGTGCGCTGCTGCGCATCGACATGTCCGAGTACGGTGAACGCCATAGCGTGGCACGCCTGGTGGGCGCGCCTCCGGGCTATGTGGGCTATGACGAGGGGGGGCAGCTCACCGAGAAAGTGCGGCGCAAACCCTACAGCGTGTTGTTGCTCGATGAGATCGAAAAAGCGCACCCCGACGTCTACAACATCCTGCTGCAGGTATTCGACGACGGGCGGCTCACCGACGGCAAGGGCCGGGTGGTGGATTTCACCAATACCATCATCATCGCCACCTCGAACTTGGGCTCGGACATCATCCAGCGTCGGCTGAAGGCCCGTGGCGTCGCCGGCGAGGAATACGAGAAGACCAAGGCCGAGGTGATGGACGTGCTGCGCGGACACTTCCGCCCCGAGTTCCTCAACCGCATCGACGAGATCATCGTCTTCCATGCGCTGGGCAAGGAGGAGATCCGCCATATCGTCGGCCTGCAGCTCGATCGTGTGGCCCGCAACGCCGCCAGCCAGGGCGTGACGTTGACCTTCGACCAGACCTTGATCGACCACTTCGCGGAGGAAGGCTACAAACCCGAGTTCGGCGCGCGCGAGCTCAAGCGGCTGATCCGCAGCGAGCTGGAGACGGCACTGGCGCGTGAGATGCTGGGTGGCGGTATCGGCAAGGGCGATCACGTCAGCGCCCGCTGGGACGACAAGGCCGAACGGGTGGTTTTCGAGCGCAAGGAGCCACCAGTGAAGCCGGTCGAGCCTGAAAAGCCTGATGCCGCGAAAGTGGCAGAGGCGCCGTCGAGCGATGAAAGCAAGGCGACGCGCAAGAAAAAGCCGGCGGGCGGCGAATCTTGAGTCATGGGGAGGCTGTCGTGTCCGACCCCAACGGGCTGACATGGGCAGCCACCCTCGTGTCGCTTGCGGTCGCCATTTCGGCGGCAGGGCACGCGGTCATCTACAAGCGTGACCCGCGCTCGGCCACGCTGTGGGTGCTGCTGATCGCTCTGTTGCCGCTGGGCGGTTCGCTGTTGTACTTGCTGTTCGGTATTAACCGCTACCAGCGGCGCGCGCGGCGGCTCTTCCCAGGTGCAGATCCTGCTGTTCAGCAGGACCTCTCGCCCACGATGCCCGAGGCTGTATCGCCGCCGCTTGCCGGTCTGGCCCACCTGGTGGGACGCGCCACCGGCCAGTCGCTGACCGGCGGCAACCGTATCGAGCCGCTCATCGATGGCGAGCAGGCCTACCCGGCCATGCTCGCCGCCATCGAATCGGCGCGGCACAGCGTCGCCTTGGCCTCGTACATCTTCGACAGCCAAGGCATCGGGGCGCTGTTCGTCGATGCGCTGCGCCGGGCTCATGAGCGCGGCGTGCAAGTGCGGGTGCTGATCGACGACGTGTATGCCCGCTGGACGCCCAGCAGCGCCTACCGCGCCTTGCAGCGCGCCGGCGTTCCGGCGGCGACGTTTAACCCGACGTTGATTCCCGCGCGCCTGCATGCCGCGCATCTGCGCAATCACCGCAAGCTGCTGGTGATCGATGGCGAGACGGGTTTCACCGGCGGCATGAACATCTTCAGCCCGTATTGGCGGCCCGATGCGCCGGAGCAGGCCTGTCACGATTTGCACTTTCGTCTGCGCGGGCCGGTAGTCGCGCATCTGATGCGGTGCTTCACCGACGATTGGTGCGATACCACGGGCGAGCAGCTCGGCGAGGGCTTCTGGGGTGAGCCGCCCGCAACGGCTGATGAGCAAGGAACCTCTTGGGCGCGCGGCATCGAGGCCGGTCCCGATGAGGCCCTGGACCGGCTGCGCTGGACCTTCATGGGCGCTTTGAGCGCGGCGAAGCATTCGGTGCGCATCTGGACACCTTACTTCGTGCCCGATCAGCCGATGATCGCGGCGCTGAGCACGGCCGCGTTGCGCGGCGTGCGCGTCGAGGTGCTGACGCCCGCAAACGGCGACCATCCCACGGTGCAATGGGCCGCGCGCGCCCACTACTGGCAGGTGCTGGAGCACGGTGTACGCATCTTCGAACGGCCTGGCCCGTTCGACCACAGCAAGCTGATGCTGATAGACGGCCAGTGGTGCTGCCTGGGTTCGGCCAATTGGGATGCGCGCAGCCTGCGCCTCAACTTCGAGTTCAATGTGGAGGTGTACGACACCGCGCTGTCTACGCGGCTGGAATCCCTTTTTGATGCCGCTCGTGATGCGTCGGGCGAGATATCGGCGAAGGCGTTGCGCGCCCGCCCGCTGGCCATCCGCTTGCGCGACGGGGTGGCCCGTCTGTTCACCCCCATTCTCTAGCGACACGACTTGCGAGGAACATTGCCCATGGAAAAGAAAGATCAATGGAACATTGGCTACTGGATCGTCGCCGGCCTGTTGCTGCTGACGCTGCAGAACTACTGGCAGGCGGCCAAGACCGTCGAGCCCGTGCCCTACAGCGAATTCGAGAAGGCGCTGGCCGAGGGGCGCATCGCCGAAGTGCTGGTGTCGGACCGCACGGTCACCGGGCGCCTGAAATCGCCGGACAGCCAGGGCAAGACCACCATCGTGGCCACTCGCGTCGAACCCGACCTGGCCGAGCGGCTGTCCAAGTACGACGTGCCCTATGCGCGGGTGGTGGAAAGCACCTGGCTGCGTGATGTGCTCTCCTGGATTCTGCCGGCGGTGGCCTTCTTCGGCGTCTGGTTCTTCCTGTTCCGCCGCTTCGCCGAGAAGCAGGGCATGGGTGGCTTCCTGAGCATCGGCAAGAGCCGTGCCAAGGTATTCATGGAGAAGAACACTGGCGTGACCTTTGCCGATGTGGCGGGTGTGGATGAAGCCAAGGCCGAGCTGGTCGAGATCGTCGATTTTCTGAAGAACCCGCAGGATTACGGCCGGCTCGGCGCGCGGATCCCGAAAGGCGTGCTGTTGGTCGGCCCACCAGGCACCGGCAAGACCCTGCTGGCCAAGGCCGTGGCGGGCGAGGCCGGGGTACCGTTCTTCTCTATCTCCGGCTCGGAGTTCGTCGAGATGTTCGTCGGCGTGGGCGCGGCGCGGGTGCGCGACCTGTTCGAGCAGGCCCGCGGGCAGGCGCCGGCCATCATCTTCATCGACGAGCTCGATGCGCTGGGCCGCGCGCGCGGCGTCGGCGGCCCCATCGGCGGCCACGACGAGCGCGAGCAGACCCTCAACCAGCTGCTCACGGAGATGGACGGCTTCGACAGCTCGGTCGGGCTGATCATCCTCGCAGCCACCAACCGCCCCGAAATCCTCGACCAGGCGCTGCTGCGCGCCGGCCGCTTCGACCGTCAGGTGCTGGTGGACCGGCCCGACAAGAAGGGACGGCTGGACATCCTGAAAGTCCACGTCAAGAAGGTGACGCTGGCTCAGGATATCGATCTCGAACAGGTGGCTGCGCTGACCACGGGCTTTTCGGGTGCAGACCTCGCGAACCTGGTCAACGAGGCCGCGCTGGCCGCGACCCGGCGCAAAGCGTCCGCCGTGGAGTTGCAGGATTTCACCGCCGCCATCGAGCGCATCGTGGCGGGCCTGGAGAAGAAGAACCGAGTGCTCAATCCCAAGGAGCGGGAAACCGTGGCCTATCACGAGATGGGGCATGCGCTGGTGGCGCTGGCGCTGCCCGGCACCGACCCCGTGCACAAGATCTCGATCATCCCGCGCGGCATCGGCGCGCTGGGCTACACCTTGCAGCGCCCCACCGAAGACCGCTTCCTGATGACGCGCGCTGATCTGGAACACAAGATCGCCGTGCTGCTGGGCGGTCGTGCGGCCGAGAAGCTGGTGTTCGGCGAGCTGTCAACTGGGGCCGCCGATGACCTCGCGCGGGCCACCGACATCGCCCGCGACATGATCACCCGCTTTGGTATGGATGAAGGCTTGGGCTACATCGCCTTCGAGGCACAGCGGCCACGCTTTCTCGATACACCGGAACTGGCCCACGGCGGCTGCCGGGTGGCCGAATCGACCCAGGCGCGCATCGACCAAGCCATCCGTGACATCGTGATGGGTGTGTTTGATCGTGCATACCGAATTCTCGAAATCAACCGAGAAGTGCTGGAGCGGTGCGCGCGCGAACTGCTCGCACGGGAAACGCTGGATGAATACAGCATCCGGCAACTGACGCAAGGGCTACAGCTCGAATCCCCATGTCACAGCGGCCCAACTGCCGGAGCCATTACTTCCTCTGTGTCCCAGGAGCCACCTCATGAGTGACAGCATGCATATCGTCTGCCCACACTGCCAATCCATCAATCGCGTGCCAGCCAACAAGTTGGCAGAGAAGCCCAATTGCGGGCGGTGCCAGCACCCGCTGTTCACCGGAGAACCCATTGATCTGACCACAGCGACCTTCGCCCGTCATCTGGAGCGCAGTGACCTGCCGCTGCTGGTTGACTTTTGGGCGCCGTGGTGCGGACCGTGCAAGATGATGGCGCCGCAGTTCGAGCAGGCAGCCTCCCTGCTTGAACCCAAGGTGAGGTTGGCCAAGGTAAATACCGAGGCCGAGCCTCACCTGGCCGCGCAGTTCGGCATCCGCAGCATTCCAACCCTGATTTTGTTCCGAGGGGGACATGAGGTTGCACGTCAGGCGGGCGCCATGGGCGCGCAGGACATTATGCGCTGGGTGGCTTCGCAATTGCCCCGATGATTCAGGTGCAATCGAGTCGTCTTCTCGGACTCCCCGTTCCATTAACGTTTCATTGAAAGAGGGAGCGCAACGCTTATGCATAAAGAATCTGGCCACACGGCCCTTGACGAGATGCGCTCCCAGTGGCGGTTGATGACAGTTTACGAGCGCTTCGAGCAGGTCGTCGCCCTCGTTCTGTCGGCGGTAATTGCCGTCATCATCGTGGTGTCGCTGTTCCAGCTCATCGCCATCGTCTTCACGCTGCTGGTCCTCGATGCCTTCAATCCCCTGGATTACAAGGTATTCCAGAGTGTGTTCGGCATGATCATGACGCTCTTGATCGCGATGGAGTTCAAGCATTCCATCGTGCGCGTGGCGGCGCGTCGGGACAGCATCATCCAGGTCAAGACCGTGATCCTCATCGGCCTGATCGCGCTGGCGCGCAAGTTCGTGGTCCTCGACCCCGAGGCCAGCCCTGGCAAGATCGCCGCGCTTGCAGGAGCCACACTGGCGCTCGGTGTCACTTACTGGCTGATGCGCGAGCGCGACGACCGCGCCGCCGAGACATCTGAGCATGACTCGTCATCATCCCAGTGACCCGCGCGCGGCGTTGTTGCAACACCGCTGGCTCAACCGCCTGCAGACCGGGCTGTTGGTCCTGACCCTGGTCGGGATCGCAGCCGCCGCAGGAAGCCTGCTGTTCGGGGAAAGCGGCCTGTGGCTCGCGCTGTTTGCAGTTGCAGGCACGTTGTTGCTGGAACCGGCAGCCGCATCCGCCTTGACCTTGCGCCTGTACCGCGCCCGGGCGCTGCACCCGCACGAAGCCCCGGAAATCTGGGCCCTGTTGCACGAGCTGTCCGTCCGTGCCGGTTTGCCCGCCACGCCGGTGCCGCACTACGTACCCAGTGCCGTCGTCAACGCCTTCGCCACCGGATCGAAGCAGGAGGCATCGATCGCCCTCACCGATGGCCTGCTGCGCCGCCTGAGCCCACGCGAGCTGGCGGGTGTGCTCGCGCACGAGATCGCGCACATCGCCAATGAGGATCTGCACGTCATGGGGCTGGCGGATTCCGTCAGTCGCCTCACGAGCCTGCTGGCTATGGTCGGACAGATCGCTATTGTGTTCAGCTTGCCCGCACTGCTGGCCGGCGCGGTGGCGGTCAATTGGCCTGGACTGCTTCTGCTGGCCGCCTCGCCCCAGCTGGCCCTGCTCGCACAGCTCGGCTTGTCTCGCGTGCGTGAGTTCGACGCTGACCGCCTCGCGGTGGAACTGACCGGCGACCCGCAAGGGCTGGCGTCCGCGCTGGCGAAGATCGAGCGGGTCAGTCGCTCCTGGCGTGCCTGGCTGTGGCCGGGATGGGGCAATCCCGAGCCTTCCTGGTTGCGCACGCATCCGGCAACGCAAGATCGCATCTCACGCCTGCTGACGTTGGCGCCTGGACCAGCAACAGCCTTGCCGTTTCACGCGCCCCATTTCTTGCCGGAATCCGCTGTGACGCCGCGCCCGCCGCGCTGGCGCCCGAGCGGGCTATGGCGCTGATTGTGTATCAACAGGAGACTTCTCATGGCCTACCCTGACCCGTACCCACGCCCCGCACCGGATCGCTTCATCCGGCGCTGGCTCTTCATCACCGCGTGTATTGCCACGCTCATGCTGCTGTGGCAGTTCCTGCCCGCCATCGAGGCATGCTCCACTCCGCGCGAGGCGGCAGAACGCACCGTGACGGCGCGCGGCGACTTGGCGGCGGACGAAAAGGCCACCATCGAACTGTTCGAAAAATCACGCGCCTCGGTGGTCTACATCACCACCGCGCAGCTGGTGCGCGACGTCTGGACGCGCAATGTCTTCTCCGTGCCGCGTGGCACCGGCTCGGGCTTCATCTGGGACGACGCCGGCCACGTCGTCACTAACTTCCACGTCATCCAGGGCGCGTCCGAAGCCACCGTCAAACTCGCCGATGGCCGCGACTACCAGGCCGCGCTGGTGGGGGCCAGCCCAGCACACGACATCGCCGTACTCAAAATCGGCGTCGGCTTCAAACGCCCGCCTGCCGTGCCGGTCGGCACCAGCGCCGACCTCAAGGTGGGACAGAAGGTGTTTGCTATCGGCAACCCCTTTGGCCTGGACTGGACGCTCACCACCGGCATCGTCTCCGCGCTCGACCGCTCGTTACCGGGAGAAGCGGGCGGCCCGGCCATTGATCACCTGATTCAGACCGACGCCGCCATTAACCCCGGCAACTCGGGCGGCCCCCTGCTCGATTCGGCCGGTCGGCTTATCGGCATCAACACGGCGATCTACAGCCCCTCCGGCGCCTCGGCCGGGATTGGGTTCGCCGTGCCGGTGGACACCGTCATGCGCGTAGTCCCGCAACTCATCAAGACTGGTAAGTACATCCGTCCGGCGCTGGGCATTGAGGTGGACGAACAACTCAATCAGCGCCTGCTGGCGCTGACTGGAGGCAAGGGCGTGTTCGTGCTGCGTGTTACCCCTGGTTCGGCAGCGCACAAAGCCGGGCTCGCGGGTGTCGAAGTCACGCCGCAAGGCATCGTGCCCGGCGACCGTATCATCGGTGTTGATGGCAAGGCGACGGACGATGTGGCCAAGCTGCTCGCGCGGCTCGACGACAGGAAGGTCGGCGATGTGGTGGTCTTGTCAGTGGAACGGGCCGGCAAAACGCGCGAAGTGCGTGTGGAGCTGCAGCCGGGGATTTGATCGAGTCGACCCGGCCTATCAGGCGGCGCGGAGCAGGCAAGTCGCCTCGGCCTCCCGCCGCGTGACAAGCCCCGGCAGCACCTTGCCACCGCCAAAGACCCAGCGCCGCAGCTCGGTTGCGGCGCTGGGCCAGTCGCGCTGATTGACTCGCCTCCGTAGCGTCGACGTCTGCAGCCGCCCCGCGCCAAGGTTGAACGTGAAGTCAACGATGGCCGCGAGCCGCGCCTCCGGCTCAGTGGCCAGTACCGGGCAGTAGCGCAGCGTCGCCGTCAGTGCCGTCTGCAGATCGCGCGCCAGATAGACCTCGGCTTCTGCCTCCGTGATCGGCGGATGCTTGGGGTCGCAGAGATGGCCGTAGCCAATCGTCGGATATCCTACGGATAGGCCCGGTTGGGATCGTGCTTTGGAACGCGGTGAAAGCCCTCGAAGCGCTTTGCAAGCTCAATGGCTTGGGGCGGCACGCGGATCACACGTTCGTCCGACCGCCCCATCACCGCAGCCCCTTTTCCAGCGTGCGATTG
>Ga0207869_1001330_pt1 | contig 12892 bp, 10 predicted proteins | sample HigsolmetaAR205D_FD_184837 | JGI IMG/M metagenome (GOLD analysis project Ga0207869, IMG submission 184837) | Ionic liquid and high solid enriched microbial communities from the Joint BioEnergy Institute, USA - AR20-5-D (SPAdes) (version 2) ...
GTGCCCGCCCGCAGGGTACCACTCGGATCGAGTGCCCAGTCGGACAGGATGATCGTCACGTCCTCGTCCACGGCGAGCGGCTGTGGCTCCGGGACGACGAGCGTGCCGTAGAGGCCACGCGCCGTCTGCTCGGCAGCATAGGCGAGGGAACCCGGACGCAGGAGGAAGGTGCCCGGCCGGCCGGGTGCCAGGGTGATCGTGCGCTCCTCGCCCGGCGGCACGGCCTCGCCGGCGAGCGGCACAGCCCCGTCGAGCACATTGTCGACGGGAAGGCCGAGGATGTGCATGGAGACCGGCTGCGGCAGCCGGTTGGCGAGCTGGAGGGCGAGCGGCTGACCGAGGCGGGCTTGCAGCCGCGCCCCGGCTGCATCGCCCGTGAAGCTCCACAGCTCGGCGGTTCCCGGCGCCTTGGGATGGAGCCGCACCTTCGCCGGGGCGGCGTCGAGGCGGACAGTCCCGGGGGCAACCTCTCCGGCGGCCGTCTGGGCGCCGGCCGGGCCCGCGGTGCCAACAAGGAGTGCGAACCCGCCCAGTCCCTTGACGAACGAGCGGCGGGTTGCCGACGCGATCAGGGGGGACCGGCGAGGGAGCGTCTTTCCGTCTGAGTAAGCCATGGCGATCGCCACACTGTAGGAGAACCCCCGATCTGCCGCGGGGCCCGGGCTCGAACGCAGCAGAACCGGCCGCTGTCCGGATACTGCGTGTAGGCGCCCCGCGACGCGTGGCACAAGAGGCAGGGGCGTCATTTTTTTGCTGCATCACGCTTCTGTCATGATATAGAGCCCCGTCCCGGAAGGGGTCTCGCCGCAGGGCGAGGCTCCGGTTGCGGGCGTGGCGGAATTGGTAGACGCGCTGGATTTAGGTTCCAGTGACGAGCAAGTCGTGGGGGTTCGAGGCCCTCCGCCCGCACCAAGCGCCTTGGTGGGGTTCGGCGTGCCGGCCCTTGTCATGAATCATTCAGAGCGAACGGAATAGAGCTGTTAAGATGCAGGCGACGCAAACCCTGTCCGAGGGGCTCAAACGCGAGTTCAAGGTGGTCGTGCCGGCCGCTGATCTGGAATCGAAGCTCACGGGCGAGCTGGCCGGACTGAAAGATCGTGTCCGCATCAACGGCTTCCGCCCGGGCAAGGTGCCGCTGTCGTACCTGCGCCGGCTCTACGGCCGCGCCGTGATGGCGGACGTGGTGCAGAATGCCGTCAACGACGCCAATCGCCGGATCATCGAGGAGCACTCGCTGAAGCTCGCCCAGGAGCCTCAGGTCACGTTCCCCGAGGACAAGGCCGAGATCGAGGCCGTGATGGAAGCGAAGGCAGATCTCGCTTTCACCGTCGCGCTCGAGGTCCTGCCTCAGATCGAGATCAAGGATCACTCCGGCATCGAGCTGACCAAGGAGGTCGCCGAGGTCGGTGAAGCCGACATCAATGAGGCCCTGGAGCGGATGGCCAAGCAGAACCGCAGCTTCTCGCCGAAGGACGGCGCTGCGGAGGCCGGCGACCGCGTGACTGTCGACTTCGTCGGCACCATCGACGGCAAGCCCTTCGACGGCGGCAAGGCCGAGGACATCAAGGTCGAGATCGGCTCGAACTCCTTCATCCCGGGCTTCGAGGACCAGCTCGTCGGCGCCAAGGCCGGCGAGGAGCGCACGGTCAATGTCACCTTCCCCGAGAACTACCTGGCGCCGAACCTCGCCGGCAAGGCTGCGTCCTTCGCCGTCAAGGTCAAGGCCGTCGAGTCTCCCGATCCGCTCAAGATCGACGACGAGCTCGCCAAGGGCTTCGGCATGGAGTCGCTCGAGAAGCTGAAGGACGCGCTGCGTGAGGCGATCGGCCGCGACTTCGCCGCTCAGTCCCGCCGCAAACTGAAGCGCCTCCTTCTCGACGCGCTCGACGAACAGTACGATTTCGAGCTGCCTCCGAGCCTCGTCGAGCAGGAGTTCGCCGGCGTGTGGGCCCAGGTCGAGGCCGAGATGAAGCAGTCCGGCAAGACCTTCGCCGATGAGGACACGACCGAGGAGGAAGCGCGGGCCGAGTACCGCCGCATTGCCGAGCGTCGGGTGCGCCTCGGTCTGGTCCTTGCGGAAATCGGCGAGAAGGCCGATGTAAAGATCACGGACGATGAGGTGACGCAGGCCGTCATCGAGCGCGCCCGCCAGTTCCCCGGCCAAGAGAAGGCCGTGTGGGACTACTACCGCAAGAACCCGCAGGCGCTTGCCGAGATCCGGGCCCCGATCTTCGAGGAGAAGGTGGTCGACCACCTCCTCGGCCAGGTCAAGGTGACGGAAAAGACGGTGTCGCGCGGGGTTCTGTTCTCGGATGACGAGGACGGCGAGGCTGGCGCGGACGAGGGCAAGAAGGCCAAGAAGGCCTCGAAGTCCAAGAAGAAGGCGTAACAGGCTATCCTGCGGGCGATTCGCAGCAGGATCGCCCGCAGGGTCGGTTCACGACCGCGGGCAATCGGAACCGACGAGGACGACGATGCGAGATCCGTTAGAGGTCTACAACAACACGCTCGTGCCCATGGTGGTGGAGCAGTCCAACCGCGGCGAGCGTGCATTCGATATCTACTCCCGCCTCCTGCGCGAGCGAATCATTTTCCTCACCGGGCCGGTGGAGGACTACTCGGCCTCGCTCATCGTGGCGCAGCTCCTGTTCCTCGAAGCGGAGAACCCGAAGAAGGAGATCTCCTTCTACATCAACTCGCCGGGCGGAGTGGTGACGTCGGGGCTGTCCATCTACGACACAATGCAGTTCATCCGCTGTCCCGTTTCGACGCTGTGCATCGGCCAGGCGGCCTCGATGGGCTCGCTGCTGCTGGCCGCCGGCGAGCCCGGGCAGCGTTTCGCGCTGCCGAACGCCCGCATCATGGTGCACCAGCCGTCAGGCGGCTTCCAGGGCCAGGCGACGGACATCCTCATCCACGCGCGCGAGATCGAGGCGCTGAAGCGTCGCCTCAACGAGATCTACGTGAAGCACACGGGCAAGGATCTCGCCTCCATCGAGCAGGCTCTCGAGCGTGACTTCTTCATGACTGCCGACGCGGCCCGCGACTTCGGCATCATCGACCAGGTGCTGACGTCGCGACCGGAGGTCGCAGCCTGAGACCGTATCCCCGGAACAGGGCGGGGGGACGGACGTCGGTGACGGCGTGCCGTCCCATTTCTGTTGATCGGCTTGCGGCACCATGATTGCATGGTAGCCGTCGTCGAATGAATCGGCGCGGTGGCGCCGGGCGGAGATCGCGGATTACCCTTTCTTAGATCAACGCCTATATGAAGATGTGATGACGCTCGTATCGCGTGGTGCGACACGGGCGGATCGAGCGGAGACGGACCATGAGCAAGACCAGCGGTGGCGACGCCAAGAGCACGCTCTACTGCTCATTTTGCGGCAAGAGCCAGCACGAGGTCCGCAAGCTCATCGCTGGACCGACCGTGTTCATCTGCGACGAGTGTGTGGAACTGTGCATGGACATCATCCGCGAGGAGTCGAAGTCCTCGCTGGTGAAATCCCGCGACGGCGTGCCGACGCCGAAGGAGATCAGCAAGGTGCTGGACGACTACGTGATCGGCCAGGACCACGCCAAGAAGGTGCTTTCCGTCGCGGTGCACAACCACTACAAGCGCCTGGCGCACGCCTCGAAGCACAACGACGTCGAGCTGGCAAAGTCGAACATCCTGCTTGTCGGCCCCACGGGCTCCGGCAAGACGCTGCTCGCCCAGACCTTGGCGCGTATCCTCGATGTGCCCTTCACGATGGCCGACGCCACCACGCTGACCGAGGCCGGCTACGTGGGCGAGGATGTCGAGAACATCATCCTCAAGCTGCTGCAGGCCTCCGACTACAATGTCGAGCGCGCCCAGCGCGGCATCGTCTACATCGACGAGATCGACAAGATCTCCCGCAAGTCCGACAATCCGTCGATCACGCGCGACGTGTCGGGCGAGGGTGTGCAGCAGGCGCTTCTGAAGATCATGGAAGGCACCATCGCCTCGGTGCCTCCTCAGGGCGGGCGCAAGCACCCGCAGCAGGAGTTTCTGCAGGTCGACACCACCAACATCCTCTTCATCTGCGGCGGCGCCTTCGCCGGCCTCGAGCGCATCATCAGTGCCCGCGGCAAGGGCACGTCGATCGGCTTCAGCGCCAACGTGCAGGCCCCGGACGATCGCCGGACGGGCGAGATCTTCCGTGAGGTCGAGCCTGAGGATCTGCTGAAGTTCGGTCTCATCCCCGAGTTCGTCGGCCGCCTGCCGGTCATCGCGACGCTCGAGGACCTCGACGAGACGGCGCTGGTGCGGATCCTCACGGAGCCGAAGAATGCGCTGGTGAAGCAGTACCAGCGGCTTTTCGACATGGAGAACGTCGAGCTCACCTTCTCGGACGAGGCGCTCCAGCTCATTGCCCGGAAGGCCATCGAGCGCAAGACGGGCGCCCGCGGCCTGCGGTCGATCATGGAGAGCATCCTGCTCGACACGATGTACGACTTGCCGAGCCTCGAGGGCGTCGAGCAGGTTGTCATCAGCCCCGAGGTGGTCGAGGGTAAGGCCAAGCCGCTGTTCATCTATGCGGATCGACAGGCCGAAACGAGCGCCAGTGCGTGACAGACGTTTTCTCGCCGGGCGTTTGGAGCGGGGACGATGCCCCTTTCGGGATATCACCCCGCTTCGTTTCTTGAAACCTGCGATGCGGCACGCCACCTTATTGCCAACACCAGCTGCCGGCATGCTCTTGGAAGAGGTGCCGGCAAGGTGTGTCGGGGCAGCCGCAGCGGCGGTGAGCGCTCCCGACAATCCGTCCACCGTCGGCCCATAGGGGCGGGGGTGGGCGCAATGGAAAGGAACTGAGGGCTATGACGAATTCCAAGCCCCGTCAGCCGGCCATTCCGGGCACTGTTGCCGTCTACCCGGTCTTGCCACTGCGCGACATCGTCGTCTTTCCGCACATGATCGTGCCGCTCTTTGTCGGCCGGGAGAAGTCGATCCGCGCCCTCGAGGAAGTGGTCAAGAACGACGGGCACATCCTGCTCGCGACGCAGATCAACGCTTCGGATGACGATCCGGCGACGGATGCAATCTACCAGGTCGGCACTGTGGCCAGTGTCCTGCAGCTTCTCAAGCTGCCCGACGGCACCGTGAAGGTGCTCGTCGAGGGGGCCGGCCGTGCCAAGGTGCGTCAGTACACGCGTAGCGACGACTATTACGAGGCCGAGGCGGAGGTACTCGCCGAATCCGCCGGCAATCCGGTGGAGACGGAGGCGCTCGCGCGCTCCGTGGTCTCGGAGTTCGAGAATTACGTCAAGCTGAACAAGAAGGTTTCGCCCGAGGTCGTCTCTGCGGTGACGCAGATCGACGATCCGTCGAAGCTCGCCGACACGGTTGCGTCGCATCTTGCGGTGAAGATCGCCGACAAGCAGTCGATCCTCGAGACGACCTCCGTGTCCGACAGGCTCGAGAAGGTTCTCGGCCTGATGGAGAGCGAGATCTCCGTCCTGCAGGTGGAAAAGCGCATCCGCACGCGCGTCAAGCGCCAGATGGAGAAGACGCAGCGCGAGTACTACCTCAACGAGCAGATGAAGGCGATCCAGAAGGAGCTCGGCGACGAGGACGGGCGCGACGAGATCGCCGAACTGGAAGAGCGCATCGAGAAGACAAAGCTGACGAAGGAGGCGCGCGAAAAGGCGCAGAGCGAGCTCAAGAAGCTGCGCCAGATGTCTCCCATGTCGGCCGAGGCGACGGTGGTGCGCAACTACCTTGACTGGCTGCTCGGCATCCCGTGGGGCAAGCGCTCGCGCGTCAAGAAGGATCTCAACCTGGCGCAGGAGATCCTCGATGCCGATCACTTCGGCCTCGACAAGGTCAAGGAGCGCATCATCGAGTATCTGGCCGTCCAGCAGCGCGCCAACAAGCTGACGGGCCCGATCCTGTGCCTCGTCGGCCCGCCCGGCGTCGGCAAGACCTCGCTCGGCAAGTCCATCGCCAAGGCGACGGGGCGCGAGTTCGTGCGCATGTCGCTCGGCGGCGTGCGTGACGAGGCGGAGATCCGCGGCCACCGGCGCACCTACATCGGCTCGCTGCCCGGCAAGATCATCCAGTCGATGCGGAAGGCCAAGACGACCAACCCGCTTATCCTGCTCGACGAGATCGACAAGCTGGGTATGGACTTCCGCGGCGACCCTGCCTCGGCCCTGCTGGAGGTGCTGGATCCCGAGCAGAACTCCACGTTCAACGACCATTACCTCGAGGTCGACTACGACCTGTCGAACGTGATGTTCGTGACGACGGCGAACACGCTCAACATCCCGCCGGCCCTGCTCGACCGTATGGAGGTGATCCGCATCGCCGGCTACACGGAAGAGGAGAAGGCCGAGATCGCCCGCCGGCATCTCATTCCCAACGCCATCGCCAAGCATGGCCTGCAGCCGAAGGAATGGGAGATCGATGACGCGGGTCTGCTCACCCTCATCCGCCGCTACACGCGCGAGGCGGGGGTGCGCAACCTCGAGCGCGAGATCGCCAACCTCATCCGCAAGGCGGTGAAGGAGATCATCCTCACCAAGAAGAAGAAGATCACCGTCACCGCCGACAACATCGCCGACTATCTCGGCGTGCCGAAGTACCGGTACGGCGAGATCGAGGCGGAGGACCAGGTCGGCACCGTCACGGGCCTCGCCTGGACAGAGGTTGGCGGCGAGCTGCTGACGATCGAAGGCATCATGATGCCCGGCAAGGGCAAGATGACCGTCACCGGCAACCTGCGGGACGTGATGAAGGAATCGATCTCGGCGGCGGCGTCCTACGTCCGCTCGCGTGCGGTCGACTTCGGCATCGAGCCGCCGCTGTTCGAGAAGCGTGACATCCACGTGCATGTTCCCGAGGGGGCGACCCCGAAGGATGGCCCGTCCGCCGGCATCGCCATGGCAACCGCCATCGTCTCGACGCTTACGGGCATTCCGGTGCGTCGCGACGTCGCCATGACGGGCGAGGTCACGCTGCGCGGTCGGGTGCTGCCGATCGGCGGCCTCAAGGAGAAGCTCCTTGCCGCCCTGCGCGGTGGCATCAAGAAGGTGCTGATCCCCGAGGACAACGCCAAGGATCTGGCGGAAATTCCGGCCTCGGTGAAGAACGGCCTCGAGATCGTGCCCGTGTCGCGGATGGAGCAGGTGCTCGCTCACGCGCTGGTGCGCCAGCCCGAGCCGATTGTCTGGGAAGAGGAGCCAGTGTCCAGCAAGAGTACCGTCGCCTCTGGCGAAGAGGACGGCGCCGGCCTCGTGGCACACTGATCACGCTTCTCGCGCATGAGATGGAAGAGGCGGGACCATCGGTCCCGCCTTTTTCGCAAAGGGCCCTGATTCGCTTGCTGGGCTTGAAAAAGCCGGCCGCGGGCCTTCCGGATCGGTCCGGGGTACCTTCACGGCGTCCGAAGGGTGCTTTTTTGTGGTTTTGCGGGCTGTAAGCGTTGCATTTATTGGGATTCTGCGGCATCGGGGTTTGGCGTGCCGCTGCTGCTGCGGGCGGACGTGTCCGCGTCGGATGGCGCGCTTTCGGTTCGCAGCTGTGATGGCGCGAATGCAAGGAGGACAGCATGAACAAAGGTGAACTCGTCTCGGCCGTCGCCGAGAAGGCGGGCCTCACGAAGACCCAGGCCAGCGAGGCGATCGACGCGGCGATTGACGCCATCACGGAAGCCCTCAAGAAGGGCGATGAAGTGAAGCTGGTCGGGTTCGGCACCTTTGCGGTCGCCGATCGTGCGGCCGGTACGGCGCGCAATCCGCGTACGGGCGAGACGATCCCCGTGCCGGCGTCCAAGGCGCCCAAGTTCAAGGCCGGCGCCGCTCTCAAGGACGCGGTCAACGGCAAGTGATGTTGCGGGGGCGAGCCGACCGCACGAGGCCGTTTCGTCGTCCGTTCGTGGACGGAGCCAGGGCCCTTGCGAGAGGCCCGGCTCGCCCCTAAACACTTCCAGAATGATGGGCGGTTAGCTCAGTCGGTAGAGCATCTCGTTTACACCGAGAGGGTCGGCGGTTCGAGCCCGTCACCGCCCACCAAGAATTCCTCCCGATCAATCATTGGGCTGGTGGCCTGCACGGCAGCCGCATCGGTGGGAAATGTAGCGGGCAGGGAACATGCACCCGCCGCGTGGCGCCCTCAGGTGTCTAGCACCTCCAGGGACCGAGAGCGTGGGCGGTTTGAGCCCCTCACCAGCCCCAAGGTCCCTCGCCGGTTCCCGTATCGACCTTTCCGTCCCGCCGCCGGCTGCCCGGATTCCGTGCGGGAATCGATTTCCCAGCCGATCCTTCCGCCCGGTTTTGTCGCCGCCATCCGGGCTGGAATGATATATCTGCCGGCGTTCGCTCCGGCCCATTGAACGGGACGCCAGGGCTCCCCACATTCTCGATGCGGTGCTTTGTGACCTCCGCTGCGAGCCCTGATCGTATCCATGCCCCCCAGGAATGCGGTCGGGGCTTCGCTATGTCCGTACCGATGGGCTGATCTGCGCCGCATCGGGATTCGCTTCCCTCCTTCGCACCTTCGTAGCGGCCGGATTCGCGTCCGGAAAACGACGCAGTTCTTGGTTTCCGGCCGTGAGAGCCGGGGGAGGGGGCGCATTTGCCGCGAGTCGGGCCGATTCCAGGGCGGTGAATCGCCCGGTCGGCGCCGGCGACGGAAGATGCATTCCACGTTTGCCGTCATCTTTTCGCTGTCCACAGGCGCGAGCGGCTGTTTCTCTGCTTTTTTCACAGACGAGGCCAAGTGCGCTTGACAGCAGAAGGGGCGGGTCGTAAGTCAGCGCCACCACAGCGAACGACACGTTCGCCGCGGGGGTGTAGCTCAGTTGGTTAGAGCGCCGGCCTGTCACGCCGGAGGCCGCGGGTTCGAGCCCCGTCACTCCCGCCACTTTCCTCCTTGCATTTCCAAGCCTTGAGAAGTTGCCCCGTTGGGGCCGGCCTGAATCCGGCTGGCGGGTTCGGGCTTTTGTGCCCAGAGCCGTTTCCTCTCCGGGCTCCCGGCATCTTCCGACCTGCATGGCGTTTTGGGGAATCGGCTGGGTAACTAGGCGTTTGGAGTTCGTGGAGACGGCTGGCGAGGACCGCCGCCTCGCCGAGCTGGCAAGAGCGATGTCGAGACGCGCCGCGAGACAGCCTTGATTTGAGCGACCGACTAGTGAGAGGCGCAACCTCGCTGGCATCGATACTGGCGTTCGCAAGATCACTCCGCTAGCTTGGCGACCGATGCAGGGGGCACGACCACACATCGCAGCATTGGACGGGCTGCGCGGCATTGCCGCGTGGCTGGTTGTGCTGTCGCATACCAACAATTTGCTGCCGCAGCCGCTGCTCGTCCTCTCTGGGGCTGGGGCGGCCGGCGTTATGATCTTTTTCGTGTTGAGCGGTTTCCTGATGGGGCTGCTCTATGCATCTGTCCCTCCGGAACGCCCGGCCATCGCAGACTTCGTGGTTGCTCGCATTGCCCGCGTTTTTCCGTTGTACTTCGCGGTGGTGCTGTTCAGCTTCGTTGTGAACGAAAAATTTCCCTTTTTGATGCCATATGTGCATGTATACAATGTAACTATAAAGAACATATGGGAGCATGTATTTTTTATTCGTGGGCAGAGTGTCCTTTGGACGATACCCGTCGAGGTGACATTCTATAGTCTGTTCGTCCTTCTCTGGCTGGTGCGGGGCAGAAGTCGGGCGGCCTATTTGATGTCCATAGCAGCGCTATGGCTGGCGGTCGTGGCGACGATGTATAAGCCGCTTCCATGGGGCAACGATTTGCCGCGGTATGTGGCATTCTTCTTCAGCGGCCTGGTGATCGCAGAGGTTTATCGAGCCGCTCCGCCTGAAGATGACGGAGTGGCGTCGGTCTTCGGAGCGACACTTGTGGTGGCAGGGATTATCCTGCTGATCCCCGGAAACTATCGCGCTCTGTTCGGGACAGGGCTGGGAAGCTGGAGCGGCCAGGCCTCGCTCCTGATGGCGACCACGGTCTGCGCCGCCGCGTGCTATTCGTCGCTCGCGCAAAAGGTGCTCGGAGCGCGGCTTCTCAGCCTGCAGGGGGATATTTCGTATTCGGTCTACCTCCTGCATCCGCTGGTGCTCCACGCGATCCGCAAGAATACCGGTCTTGACGGCCTCGCGCTGTTTCCCGCTGTGATCGTGGGCACGCTGGTGATTGCGCTTGCATCGTATCACTTCATTGAGAGGCCGTGTCGAAGCGCCATCCGGTCGCTCAGGAAGTAGCTGGGCTTTTTGGAGGGGGCAGAAATCCCGTCCGCAGCAATACGGCCGCAAGGTGCCAGACCGGTATTTCGCGGGCAAAGGGCGGTGATGCCGGATGCCTGTTTCCACCGTCCAGATGCCAACGCGCCGCCTTCTTGCCATGGTGAGCGGCTCTTGTAGGGTGGCGCCGTGCCGAAATGTCCCATCCGCACCGGCGGCTGGGGAGGATCGAGCGGACCACAGGGGACAACGGTTGCGCGAGCGTTGCGCCCCGCTGCTCGAAAACCGGGAACATGGCTGGTATGCGGCACCGCAGCACTTGCGCCTGCCGATCGCCTGCGATAAGCCTCGCGCGCACATGCGAAACGGTCCAAGGTAGCTGATCGCGGACGTTTTTCGCCGCTTCTCGCCGGATCGCTTTCGTGCTGAGCGAGAAATCCGTTCAAGAGCCCGCCGTCCCGGCGACGGGCCACGACAACGCGGGTGCCGGATGCAGAGCCTTCTTGCCGACTATCTGCCGCTCGTCATCTTCATCGGTGTGTCGCTGGTGATCGGGCTGGCGCTGCTTGTGTCGCCGTTCATCGTGGCATATTCGCGGCCGGACGCCGAGAAGCTGTCGGCCTACGAGTGCGGCTTCAACGCGTTCGATGACGCGCGCATGAAGTTCGATGTGCGATTCTATCTCGTCGCCATCCTCTTCATCATCTTCGATCTCGAGGTCGCCTTCCTCTTCCCGTGGGCTGTGGCCTTCGGCGATCTCGGCTGGTTCGGCTTCTGGTCCATGATGCTGTTCCTCGGCGTCCTGACCGTCGGCTTTATCTACGAGTGGAGAAAGGGAGCCCTCGAATGGGATTGATCGGCGAAGCGAACGGCCCGGCCGTCGCTCCGGCGGCCAGGGGCATCATCGACCCGCGCACCGGCAAGCCCGTCGGCTCGGATGATTCCTTCTTCCTCGGCCTCAATGACGAGCTGGCCGACAAGGGCTTCCTCGTCACCTCGACGGACGAGCTCATCCAGTGGGCCCGCACCGGCTCGCTGATGTGGATGACCTTTGGTCTGGCTTGCTGCGCCGTGGAGATGATGCAGCTGTCGATGCCGCGCTACGACGTGGAGCGCTTCGGCTTCGCTCCGCGCGCCAGCCCGCGCCAGTCGGACGTCATGATCGTCGCCGGCACGCTCACCAACAAGATGGCGCCGGCCCTGCGCAAGGTCTATGACCAGATGCCGGAGCCGCGCTACGTCATCTCCATGGGTTCCTGCGCCAACGGCGGCGGCTACTACCACTATTCCTATTCGGTTGTGCGCGGCTGCGACCGCGTGGTGCCGGTGGACATCTATGTCCCTGGCTGCCCGCCCACCGCGGAAGCGCTGCTCTACGGCATCCTTCTTCTGCAGAAGAAGATCCGCCGTACCGGCACCATCGAGCGCTGAGGGGTGAAGGCGATGAGCGTCAACCTGACTGAGCTCGGTGAACATATCCTCGCCTCGCTGCCGGGGGCGGCGAAGGCGGCGGACGTGGGCCTTGGCGAGCTGACCATCCTCGCCGAGGCGGGCGAGATCGTCCGTGTCCTGACCTTCCTGCGCGACGACGCCCGCTGCCGCTTCGTCTGCTTCATCGACCTGTGTGGCGTCGACTATCCGGCGCGCGAGAAGCGCTTCGACGTCGTCTACCACCTGCTGTCGCCGCACCACAATGTGCGCATCCGCGTGAAGGTGGAGACGGACGAGACGACGCCCGTGCCGTCGGCGACCGGCGTCTTTCCGGCTGCCAACTGGTACGAGCGCGAGGCCTACGACCTCTATGGCATCCTGTTCTCCGGCCATCCGGACCTGCGTCGCATCCTCACCGACTACGGCTTCGAGGGGCATCCGCTGCGCAAGGACTTCCCGCTCACGGGCTTCGTCGAGGTGCGCTACGACGACGAGGAAAAGCGGGTGGTCTACGAGCCGGTGCGGCTCAACCAGGAATTCCGCAACTTCGACTTTCTCTCGCCTTGGGAGGGCACCGAGTACGTGCTGCCCGGCGACGAGAAGGCCAAGGCCAACTGAGCGGGAGAGGGCGCCTTGGGCGAACATCAGATCCGCAATTTCTCGATCAACTTCGGCCCGCAGCATCCGGCGGCGCACGGCGTTCTGCGCCTCGTCCTCGAGCTCGACGGCGAGGTGGTGGAGCGCGTCGACCCGCACATCGGCCTGCTGCACCGCGGCACGGAGAAGCTGATCGAGGCCAAGACCTACCTGCAGGCGGTGCCCTATTTCGACCGGCTCGACTACGTCGCGCCGATGAACCAGGAGCACGCCTACGCGCTCGCCGTCGAGCGGCTGCTCGGCATCACGGTGCCCAAGCGTGGCCAGCTCATCCGTGTGCTCTATTCGGAGATCGGGCGCCTTCTCTCGCACCTTCTCAACGTCACCACGCAGGCCATGGACGTCGGCGCGCTCACGCCGCCGCTCTGGGGCTTCGAGGAACGCGAGAAGCTGATGATCTTCTACGAGCGGGCCTCGGGCGCGCGCATGCATGCGGCCTATTTCCGCCCGGGCGGCGTGCACCAGGACCTGCCCAACAAGCTCCTCGATGACATTTGGGACTTCTGCGACCCCTTCCTCAAGGTCCTCGACGATCTGGAGGGGCTGCTGACGGACAACCGAATCTTCAAGCAGCGCAATGTCGACATCG
>Ga0207869_1001358_pt1 | contig 12665 bp, 10 predicted proteins | sample HigsolmetaAR205D_FD_184837 | JGI IMG/M metagenome (GOLD analysis project Ga0207869, IMG submission 184837) | Ionic liquid and high solid enriched microbial communities from the Joint BioEnergy Institute, USA - AR20-5-D (SPAdes) (version 2) ...
TTTGCCCCTGGGGTGTGAACCGGCTGCTTGAACTCGGGCAAGAGAAAGCGTCGGGACCTCGGGCGCCGCCCCACCTGGGCGGACCGACCTGTGGACGGGAGGATTGTATGGCTCGTGCCCCCACTGCCGCCATGGATACAGAAATAAGCGTTCGTTCAAGAGGAGCGGACGCCGGGGTCCGGTTGATCGGTTGGACGCGGTCTGATGTGTCGGGCCGCGGCGTGCCGACGGCGAGATCGCGAGCCAGGTGCGACGGGTCGAACGGGCGGGCGGGTTGCGGATCAGTCAGGGGCGCACGGCGGGATCGTCCACATCTTTCGGGATCGTCCACATCTTTGTGGTACGTTGGCACAGGGGCCGCGGGCGGGATATCTTGGCCCAGCCGGCGACGGATGGATCGTCCCGGCCCCTTCGTGCGACGGCGGCGCCGGCATGAAGAGGAACTCGCGATGTCGTTTGGGATGAACCGTTGGTCGGTGTGCGCCCGCACGTGGCTTGTTCCGGCGGCCGTCGGGGGCGGTGCAATACTCGGGACATGCGGTGTGGCGGCGGGGCAGGGGACGGTGGAGTTGACGACAGTGCGGGTGGCGTCGGGGTGGGGGGTGGCCGGTATGGGTGGGAGCGCCGCGGGGGGACACGGGGCGGCTGTTCGTCCTCGAGCGACGCGGATCGCAGGCGGGGACGGCAGCGGTACGGCTGGTGGACCTGGCAACCAACACGGTATTGCCGACGCCGTTCCTGGCGATCGACGGGCTCATGACCGTCGCTAACGACACGGGACTGCTGGGATGGCGTTCCACCCCAACGACGCAGAGAACGGATACTTACGGACTTCACTGACCGGACGGTGGAGTTGACCCCGCCGGGGGACCTGTCGATCCGGGCGATCTCATCATTCGGGCGCGACGGATCGGGGGAGGTATACATCTGCGACCTGCGCGGCGAGGTGTTCAGAATCGTGCCGCGGGAGATGGTGGATGTGAGCGGGGACGGGGTCGCGGACTCGTGCCGGTGCCCGGCGGACTGGGATGGGGACGGCGCGACGAACTCGAACGACATCAGCGCGTTCCTGAGTTCGTGGCTGGCGGCGCTGAGCGGGGGATGTTGAGAAGGAGGGACGGACGGGCGTGCACGGGGTGCACGCCCGCTTTCTTTTCTTGGCTTTGGGGCGAGTCATGATCGAAAGTCGGGGGAGGGGGAAGCGCCGGAGAGGACCGTGCGACTCTCGGGCGGTCGGGTGGTGATGTCGGCGCGTGGGGTGGGGCGCCGCTCTCAGGGATCTGGGGTTGTGGGTGGTGTGCGGGGGAGTTCTTCTGACTTGGGGCTTCGCACGCGCTACCCCCAGGCGAGGGCTGGGCTATGGGCTGTCCGGCGGCGTCGCTTCGCGGCTTCGAGGGTGGAGGGGGGGGAGAGAGGGAGTCGGCGGGCCATGGAGAGGGGAGGAAGGGAAGCCATGGAGCCCTCACGCCAGCCCTCTCCCAGGGGGAGAAGGGGCGGATCGAGAGAAGGAGAGAAGGGAGGAGAGAGAAAGAGCACGGCCGAGCGGGGGCTCGGCCGTGGCACCCGGACCGGCGCGTGGGAGTGAATGAGGCACGGAGGGGAGGGAGACACGGGCTGGAAGCCCGTGCCACGAGGAGAGAGGAGGGCACGGGCTGCCCCCCCAAAGCCCGTGCCACGGGGCGGGAGCGCTTGGACGGGCCGCTTCACGGGCGCTTCACGATCGTGGCGAAGAGTCAAGGGATCACCGGAGCACCACACACCATCTGTCGAGGAGGTCGCCCATCATGACACGAATGGTCAACATGGCGCGCGAGGCGATGCGGTACGGGGATCGCCACGAGGGGAGGGTCGCCCGGGCGATCGAGGAGCAGACGTCGAAGCTGCCATCGGACACGTTTCTATGGGCGGCGTTGGGAGCGATCGGGATCTCGCTCGGGCTGCGCGCGGCGGGGCAGCGGGACCTGTCGCAGTTCGTGGGGCAGTGGGCGCCGACGTTCCTGATCCTGGGGCTGTACAACAAGCTCGTGAAGATCGGGGGGCATGACTACGACGACCAGTACGAGTAGTCATGCCCGCGGAGAGAAGATGAGCAGCGCCGATCGGACTGGGGCCCGCGCTTCGCTTTGAGTGGGACGCGGGCTCCGGGTCCGTTCTGGGAGAGGGATTGACGGTCCTTGGAGTTTGGTGTGCGCTGATGTTGAGTGGGATGGGGTGGCGTCCTGTGGGGGCTCGGAGGGATCTGGGAGCGTGGATCGGTCGAGAGGATGCCGCTGATCCAGGGCTTCGCTATGAAGCGCGGGCTGCGCTGTGGGCTCGTTGTGGCGCTGCTTTGCGGCTGAGAGAGGAAGGACGAGGAGAGGAGTCGGGAGGCCATGGAGCCCTCGCCCCTGCCATCGCCCGGGGGGAGAGGGGGCCGAGCGGGGGCTCGGCCGTGGCACCCGGAGGGGCGGAGGGGGGCGGATGAGGCGGGGAGGAGAGGGAGAGAAGGAGAGCACGGGCTGGAAGCCCGTGCCACAGGGAGGGGGGAGATCAGCAGCCGCCTTGGACGGCATCGAGCCAGAGGGTGAGGAAGGCGCTGATGTCGTTGGAGTTGATCATGTGGTCGCCGGTGACGTCGGCGCGGCGGGATTCACCGGCCAGTTCGGCGAGCCAGGTGGTGAGGAAGGCGCTGATGTCGTTGGAGTTGGCGGCGCCGTCGTTGTCCCAGTCCGCGGGGCAGCCGGCGACGGGGGCGGCGACGGTGACGGAGAGTTCGATCGAGGGATCCTTGAAGAGGCGGAGCGTGGCGACGCCGGGGGCGGGGGGACGGTCGGCGTCGAACCAGAAGGTGCGCATCGTGCCCCAGCGGAGGGCGTCGGCGTTGGGGTTCTCGGCGTAGGTCTGGGTGGCGGTCCAGACGACGGCGACGCCGGTCGAAGGACTCGACCATGCGGGCGGGGGATAGGGCTCGCCGGAGTGGTAGGCGGGGGCGCGCTCGTTCACGTTCGTGACTGTCGCGCCGGGGCGGACGGGGATGCGCCAGGAGGAGGCGGCGAGGTCGGAGTTCTGGTTGAAGACGGCGTAGGTGTAGCGCCACGTGCCGTCGCCGTTGTCGTCCACCTTGTGGGCGACGTAGAAGCGCCCCTCGCCGGGGACGTCCACGGGCTGGACGACGACGTCGGGGTCGGGGGTGTTGGGGCCGCGGCCGTGGTCGCGCCAGGCGTAGATGGCGGGGAGGCCGCGGTGCATGGGCTCGGCGCCGCCGGCGGGGAAGTCCATGCGGAAGGTGGACTGGTTGAACTCGACGCGGCGATAGGAGGCGTTGTTGCGCTTGTTCAGGTTGCCGTTGACGCCGTGCTCATCCGCGGCGACGTAGACGCCCTCGGCGAAGTAGAGAGCGCCGGGGAAGTTGGACTCGATCAGGTCGCTGGTGGCGACCTGCAGGCGGCGGTCGATGGATGTGAACGACCCGCCGGGGGGGATCGGGCCGACCTGGCCGGTCCAGGGATTGATCGCGCTGCGGGGGGCGAGGCGGGCCTGGGTGGCGTTCCAACTGGAGGTGTAGACGTCGATGCAGCCGGGGCCGAGGCGGTCGCCGGCGGGGCCGGCGCAGACCTCCTCGGTGCAGGAGCCGAAGAGGCTGGCGAAGGTGGCGGTCTTGGCCCAGGAGAGGCCGATGTGCTCGAGCCGGCCGTCGTAAAGGCGGTAAAGGTTCATGGCCATGGCGGGGGAGCCGAACTCGGTCCAGAGGAGTTCCTGGTCGCCGCGGTTGCACGTGGTGGAGCCGAGGGAGTAGGCGTGGATGGGGCCGACGGGGCCGTAGACGCTGGTGGTGGTCAGGTCGAGGTAGAGGACATCCGGGCCGGGGGAGAGTTGTGCCGCGGCGGAGCGGGCGAGGCAGAGGGGGACGAGGATGAGGGGGAGGGTTCGACGGCTCAACATGGGTCGGATTCCGGGACGGGGCGGACGGGGACCGCCCGTGATTGAGCGTAACTTCGGTTTGCGGCCGGGGCCAGTTTGCGGGATTCCCTGGCTGAAACAAGAGAAAATGCCAGATCGGGCGGAGCGTCTTGATCAGGGGGGTGATTCTCGTAGATTGGAACGGCCTGGGACTCGTGGAGCAGGCCCGGGCGCGCTGCCGCGGCGTCTCGTGGCGCGCTGTGTGCGTTCGGCACAGTAGCACATCTGAAACAGCGATCGGAAGAGGAGGACCAGACAATGCGTTCTCGACTTTTGACTGCCGCGCTCGCGGCCGCCGTCTTCGCCGCGCCCGCATCGGCGCAGCTGATGATCCCGGACAGCGGGGCGGGCGACCGGATCATGCTGTTCAGCAAGGCGGACGGGGCGCTGCTCGACCTGGACTGGATCACGGACCTGAGCGGGGAGTTCGTGTTCACGACGCCGAAGGAGGCGATCGTCGTCAACGGCGAGATCTGGGTTTCGGATCAGGTCGTGGACGCGATCCACCGGTTCGACCGCTCGACGCGGCAGTTCCTGGGGAGCATCACGGCGATGTCGAACGGGAGCAACCTGGACAACGTGCGCGGGATGGGGTTCGACGGGACGACGGTGTACATCACCAACGCGGCGCCGACGGCGAACCGGGGGATCCAGATGTACTCGACGGACGGGACGCCGACGGGGTTCCTGCCGATCCCGTCGAGTCTGTTCGACGTGGAGCCGTTCGGCGCCGAACTGCTGATCGCCAACGAAGGGGTTAACGCGATCCAGCGGTGGACGCCGGACGGGACGCTGCTGGGGAACTTCGCGACGGGGGTGGTGTTCCCGCAGCAGGTGGCGACGATGGCCGACGGGAGCATCCTCGCGGTGAGTTCGATCGCGTCGGCGGGGGTGGAGGGGGTGTATCACTTCAATGCGGACGGGTCGCTGCGGGCGTTCATCGACACGGAGGTGATGAAGGTGCAGTTCGGCGAGCACGTGCCGCGAGGGGCGTGGCTGCTCGATGACGGTGGGTATCTGATCACGACGGACCGGGGCGTGTTCAAGGCGATGGAGATCGCGCCGGGGACGTTCGTGTTCCTGTCGATCGTGTCGGGGGTGAACGCGCAGTTTATCGGGGAGCTGACGACGGACGAGGAGGGGTGCCTGGCGGACTACAACGTGGACGGGCAGGTGAACTCCAACGACATCAGCGCGTTCCTGAGCGCGTGGCTGGACAGCGTGCAGAACGGGAACCTGATCGCCGACTTCAACCTGGACGGGACGGTGAACTCCAACGACATCAGCGCCTTCCTGTCGATGTGGCTCAGCGCAGTGCAGGGCGGGTGCTGACCCCCTCCCTTCCCCCCACTCCTCTCGCCCGCCCCCTCCGGGGCGGGCGATGCGCCCGGTGAGGGTGACGACCTCTGGTGGACGGCCCCCGCGCCGGTGGGCGCGGGGTTTTTCGTTGGTCGGATGCGCACGGGGGGCGAGAGGATGGTGCGCTCGGGTCGGGTCGGTGAGCGCGCGGCTCATGGAGGCGGGACGAGAGGGGACTACGGTCGCGCAGCACGGAAGGCCCGGGGGGGAGGGAGGCCAAGCGGAGCGTGAGCATGGGCGATCCGGTCACGTTCGACATCGAGCGGCTGGAGGAGCGGGTGCGGGCGGCGGCGAGGCAGCTCCCCGCGCCGGAGGGGTCGGAGTTCCGGCGGCTGGAGACGAGGCGGCGGGATGAGTACGACCCGAAGTCGGGGTGGATGATCCCGCTGAAGAAGGGGAACCGGGACGTCTTCGCGGTGGAGCTGGTGCGCTGCGACCCGGATGCGCCCGGGGCGGTGCTGATCCAGCAGAACTCGTCGGACCTGGCGGTGCGCACGGCGGCGCAGGCGATGTACGAGATGTGGATCGAGGAGCTGCCGGCGGGGGCGCTGTGACCGGAATGATCTGAAGGATGGAGCGGCGAGCGGGCGCTGGGGCGATTCGGCGCCGGCGGCAGCGGCTGTGACGGTACGCCCGGTGCTTCGCCGCGGCCGGCCGGCGTGGGCTACGCTGTGGATCGCATGGCTCGGCAAACCAAGAAGAAGCAAGGGAAGAAGCAAGGAACGAAGAAGCGGCCCCGGCGGCCGGAGGGGGAGCGGGGCGGGAGCGGCTCGGCGGGGAAGATGACGAGGCTGGAATCGGGGGGCGCAGCGCTCGAGGGGCTGCGGGCGGCGATCGATGCGCTGGACCGGAAACTGATCGACCTGCTCAACGAGCGGTCGCGGCTGGTGGTGGAGGTGGGGCGCGTGAAGCGGGAGGCGGGGATCCCGATCTACGCGCCGCACCGGGAGTCGGAGGTGATCGGTCGGGTGGTCGCGATGAACAAGGGGCCGCTGCCCGATCGGTCGATCGAGGGGATCTACCGGGAGATCATGAGCGGCTCGTTCGCGCTGGAGCAGCCGCTGCGGATCGGGTACCTGGGCCCGCCGGGGAGCTTCTCGCACCTGGCGGCGGTGCGGCACTTCGGGTCGAGCGTGGCGCACCAGGATGTGCACGAGGTGGCGGGGGTGTTCACGGAGGTGGAGCGGGGGCACGTGGACTACGGGCTGGCGCCGATTGAGAACTCGATCCACGGGGGGATCGTGGAGACGCTGGACTCGCTGATGGCGGCGGCGAAGCGGGGCGCGCCGGTGCACATCTGCGCGGAGGTGCAACTGGAGGTGCACCACGCGCTGCTGGGGAACTGCGACCCGGAGGAGGTGGAGACGATCTACTCCAAGCCGGAGGTCTTCGGCCAGTGCCGGCACTGGCTGGCGACGCGGTACCCGAGGGCGGAACTGGCGCCGACGCCGAGTTCGAGCCGGGCGGTGCAGATGGTGAGGGAGTTGTCGGAGAAGAGGGACAGGGGCGGGAAGAAGGGGAGGAGGGAGAGGAAGGGGGTGGCGGCGATCGGGAGCACGCTGGCGGGGGAACTGTACGGGGTGCACGTGCTGTTCGAGAAGATCGAGGACAACCCCGGCAACGTGACGCGGTTCTTCGTGATCGGTCGGTACAAGGCGCAGCGGAGCGGGGACGACAAGACCAGCGTGATGTTCACGACGCTGGACAAGCCCGGGGCGCTGGTGGCGGTGCTGGCGGAGTTCGACCGAGCCGGCGTGAACCTGACGCACATCGACAAGCGGCCGAGCGGGCGGAACAACTGGACGTACACGTTCTTCGTCGATGCGCAGGGGCACTTCAGCGACGAGCCGATGATGGCGGCGCTGGAGGGGGCGAGGGCGCACTGCCAGGAACTCGTGGTGCTGGGGAGTTACCCGCGGAGCAGGCGGATTCTTTAAGAGAAGAGGTTTCACCACGGAGGGCGCGGGGGGGCACGGAGCGGTCGGGGCGATCCTGGCGCTCTCGTTGCATGTTCTGATCCGGCGGGATTGGGTTTAAAGAGGGAGAGGCCGAAGGCGTGGGAGCGCTGGATCGCTGCGGGCGGGCGGGCGGCCTTCCCTCTTGTCCTGCCTGTCCTGAAACCTGTCTTGTTCTTCTCCGTGACCGCTCCGTGCTCTCCGTGACTCCGTGGTGAAATCTCCGGAGGCGGGATGAAGAAGGCCCCGGGATCGACTCCCGGGGCCCCGCGGTCAGGAACATCGGTCTGTGGGACCGATCAGTCGTCAGTCGCGGCGGCGGCGGGCGGCGAGGAGGGCGCCGAGGCCGAGGAGGGCGGCGGCGCCGGGGGCGGGGATGAGGGTGCCGCGGACGACGACGTTGTCAACGCGGCTGGTGCCGGCGGAGCCGCCGGGGGTGACCTGGTTGACGAGGCGGAAGACGAGGCTCGTGGCGTTGGCGGCGTCGGCGGGGAGAGAGACGGCGGGGAAGATGGAGCCGCCGTCGTTGACGGCGCCGCTCTGCCAGGTCACGACGGGGACGATGTAGTCGTCAACGAGGGTCACGAAGGCGCCGCCGTCGATGCTGAGTTCGAGGTCGAAGACCCCGGGGCCGGTGCTGCTGCGGGTCTGCATCCAGGAGAAGGTGAGGTTCTCGTAGCCGACGGCGGAGGTGGAGAACTCGAAGTAGGTGCCGATCTCCCAGCCGTTGGCGCTGAAGGACTCCAGGGAGCCGTTGCCGACGGGGTTGGAGAAGACGCCGGCGCCGTTGGAGGAGGCGAACGAAGAAGCGGCGAAGACGCCGTGCTCCGCGGCATGAGGGCCGGCAGTCGTGGGAACGCTGGATTCGAAGGTCCAGTTGGCGAGGTCAACCTGGGCGCTGGCGGAAGCGGCGAGCCCGCCGACGAGGACGAATGCGAGCATGGGCCTGGGCATCTCTCAACTCCTTTGAAACGGGGTTCGGAAAGGTGCGTGACGTGAACGGTGACGGCGCCGGACCGGGGGCGTCCCCGGACGGCCCGCGTGAGACCGATAGCGTAGACAAAAGCCGCGACGGCGTGGAGGCCGTCGCGGCTCAAGGTTCCGTCAAGAACACAGATACCAGATCTGGGGGGCGGGCTTGCCCAGGTTGCCGGACTTACCCGTTCTTCCGCTCGAACTCCCGCATGAAGTCGGCGAGGGCCTGGCAGCCGGCCTTGGGGAAGGCGTTGTAGATGCTGGCGCGCATGCCGCCGGTGGAGCGGTGGCCCTTGAGGCCGTCGAGCCCCGCGGCCTTGGCCTCCTTGACGAACTTCTCGTCGAGTTCCGGCGAGGGGGTGCGGAAGGTGATGTTCATCAGGGAGCGGGCGGCCTTGTCGGCGTGCCCCTTGAAGAAGGAGGAGGCATCGAGGACGTCGTAGATGATCTTGGCCTTCTCCTGGTTGTGCTTGGCGATGGCCTCGAGGCCGCCCTGGGCCTTGATCCACTTGAAGACCAGGCCGGTGGCGTAGACGGCGAAGACGGGGGGAGTGTTGTGGCGGGAGCCGTCCTTGGCGTGGACGCGGTACTGGAGCATCGTGGGGACCTCCTTGGGGCAGCGCTCCAGGAGGTCCTCACGGATGATGACGACGGTGGAGCCGGCGGGGCCGAGGTTCTTCTGGGCGCCGGCGTAGATCAGGCCGTACCTGGCGACGTCGATCGGTCTGGAGTAGATGTCGCTGGAGGCGTCGCAGACGAGCGGCACGCCGGCGGGGACGGCGGGCTCGGAGGGCCACTCGGTGCCGAAGATGGTGTTGTTGGAGCAGTAGTGGACGTAGGCGGGGTTGTCGGAGAACTTGAGCTGGTCCTGGGCGGGGATGTAGCAGTGGTTGCGGTCCTCGGTGGTGCAGACGAGGTGCGCGGCGTCCCCCAGGAGTTTCCTGGCCTCGTCGAAGGACTTCTGCGCCCAGTAGCCGGTGACGATGTAATCAGCCGTCTTCCACTGGCCGCCCTTGGGGAAGAGATTCATGGGGACCATGTGGTTCTGGCTGGTGGCGCCGCCGGTGAGGAAGAGGATCTTGTAGTTGCCGGGGATGTTGCCGACGTCGCGGCAGTCCTGCTCGGCCTCCTCCCAGACCTTGTCAACGACCTTGCCGCGGTGGGAGTGCTCGAGGATGCCGATGCCGGATCCGGCGATGTCCCAGACGTCCTGCTGGATCTGGCGGAGGACATCCTCGGGAAGGACGCCGGGGCCGGCGGAGAAGTTGAAGATGCGCTTGGAAGCGGCGCTGACGGCGACGGCGGCGGGGTTGGACGCGGTCATGGTCATGGGGGGGCTCCGGGGAGGTTGGGCTTTTGGGGGACTTGCTCAGGGTAGGGAGGGGGCGGAGAGGGGATGAGGAGAGACGGAGAGCACGGGCCGGAAGCCCGTGCCACCGGCGGGGGAAGGCTCAGTTGACCTTGTTCTCGGCCTGGCCGGTCTTCTGGAAGACCTGGACGATGCGGACGACCTCGTCGGCGACGGCGTTCTGGGCCTGGTCCGTGGAGGCGCCGACGTGGTGCGTGGTGTAGACGCCGGGGAGCGCGGCCAGCGGGGTGGTCCAGTCGGACTTGCCCTCGGAGGGCTCGCCGCGGTAGACGTCGAGGCCGGCGCGGATGCCCTTGGAACGGACGGCGTCAGCGAGGGCGGACTCATCGACGACGCTGCCGCGGGAGGTGTTGATGAAGTAGGCCCCGGGCTTCATGGCGTCGAAGAACTCGCGGTCGCACATGTTCTCGGATTCGGGAGTGCCGGCGACGTGGATGGTGACGGCGTCGCAGCGGGCGACCATGGCGAGGAGGTCCTGACGGGTGCGGCCGCCGCAGCGGACGCCGAGGCTCTCCGCACGCTCGGGGGTCATGTTGACGGAGTGGGCCCAGACGTCCATCTCGAAGGCCTTGGCCCGCTGGATCACGGCGCGGCCGATGGCGCCCACGCCGACGACGCCGAGGGTGGAGCCCTTGAGGCCGCGGGCCTTGGCGAACTCCTTCTTGTTCCATCCGCCGCCCCCCCCACCCCCGCTCCCCCCACTGTCGGCGGGACGGAGTTCGAGCGTCTGGTCCGGCACGCGGCGGTCGCAGCAGAGCAGGAGGGCGAAGACGAGTTCGGCGACGGCGACGGCGTTCATGCCGGGGCAGTTGCAGACGGCGACGCCCTTGGCGGTCGCGGCGGGGAGGTCGATGTTGTCGTAGCCGGCGCCGGCGCGGATGATGAGTTTCAGGCTCCTGGCGGCGTCGATGGCCGGGGGCCGGACCTTCTTGGAGCGGACGACCAGGACCTCCGGATCGAGGTTGGCGATCGCGTCGGGGAGGGTCTCGGGGGTGAGCGAGGGGTCGAAGACGACTTCGCACCCGAGAGCGGCGAGACCGTCGCGGCCGGACTGCTCGAACTGGTCGGCGATGAGGACTTTCACTCGTTCGTACTCCATCACGCGGGGGATGTGGGGAATCCGCGCGGATTGTAGGTGTCGATCGGAGAAAGGGGAGCCGGCGGGCGCACGCGGCAGAAGCGGGCGTGCGCCGCCAAAAGCAAAACGCTCCCGCCACGGGGCGGGAGCGTCTGGCGGCGCTGTGTTTGGAGGCGTCGAGCGCCGGAAGAAACCGGGCGATCAGTTCGCCGGGAGGGGGCGAGCGCGAACCTCGCCGCCGTTGACGTCAACACCCTTCAGGCCGGCGCGGGTCCACTGGTAGTAGCTGGCCTGCATGAGCTGCGAATCCTGGCCGTTGAGCGGCGGGGACTCCCAACCGCCCTGACCACCCTCCGGAGCGTAACGGACGCGGGTGGTCTGCAGGCTGGTGGGGTTCGGGGGGTAGAAGCCCCTGTTGGCGTCGGCGGTGCGAACGGTGCGGACGGAGTTGTCGAAGAAGAGGACCGGGGCGCGGGAGCTCTCGTAGGCGAAGAACTGCTGCCGCTTGGAGAAGTGGCGGGCCTGGCTGTCGAAGTAGAGAACCTTCTGAGAGGCGAAGTCAACGTCGCCGAGCTTGCGGTTCCCGAACTTGGCGGCGCGGTTCACCATGTACTGGTTGTGGTCGTCACCGATGGCCTGATAGATCGAATCCCCGACGTCAGCCGGCGCGAAGGCGGCGGGCACAATCTGGTAGGAAGAGCTGAAGGGCCAGCGCTCGGCACTCGGCGGTCCGGGACGCTCGATGGGGGTGACGAAGGCCGTCTCGAAGACCTCGTAGTTGTCCTGCCAGCGGAGGCGGAGGCGGTCCTCGGTGCAGGCGACCATCCTCTCAGGGAGGCGCTGCTGGAGGTAAGCGTTCAGCACGAGGTGGCTGTAGAGGATGTGCGGGATCCAGGCGGACGGCACAGCCCCGAAGTAGTCCGGGTGACCGGTGAGCTCGATGAGAATGTTCCAAGCCTGCTGCGCCGCCCCCTGCGCGCCGGTCCCCTCGGTGAACGACGCGATGCGATCCTGGAAGTCCGAGCCGTAGTTGATGACGGCGATGCCGAACTGGCGGAGGTTCGACTCGCACTGGACACGGCGACCGACCTTCCTCGCCTCGGCGATGGCCGGGAGGAGGATGCCGACGAGCAGCGCCAGGATGGCGATGACCACCAGCAGCTCGATCAATGTGAACGCGCGAGGAACAGCCGAACGGTGTCTCAACTTCATCTTGCGCCTCCAAGGTTGACGCCGCAGAACGCAGCGCCTTCTGACGAGAGAGCAAAAACGGAGCAACCCTACCCAGTGGGACCGTGCGTGTCCACTTTCCCGCTGCGTCCCCACCACCCCGGCGCCGATTGGAATCTCGGCACTTGCCGATACGCCGTGCCGCGGAAGAAGGATGCAGCACGGTGGCCGAATTCTACATCGACGCTCGAAAGCCTGCAAGCGGAACCAAGAGCGGATCAGAGCCGGGCGCGGAGCGCAAGTTCCGCCTTTCGGAGGTGAATGAACGCCAAGTGGTGTTCGACGATCTCGCTGACCTGATCGGCGTCTGTCCGGTCGCAGAGGGATTGAAGCAGGGACTCCGCTTCGGCGAGCGCCTCGGGACTGTCTGACAGGGCGAGGGTGATCGCGCGAACGATCATCGCGGCGAGCGGATCGGCCTCGGCTGGCGCGTCCGGGCCCGGATCGCTGTTCGGAGCGGGTGTGGGATCTCCACCGGCGTCGCCCTCGGAATCGGGGTCCGGAACAGATCCCGATTCAGGGATTTCCTGGGGCGCCGCGGGTGCGGGTTCCGGCACAGGAACGGATGCAGGCTGGGTGGCCGGATCTGACGACGTCGGCTTCGGGGGGACGAGGCCGAGTTGCTCGCCGGCGGCGAGGTAGACGATGACGCCGGCCATAACGGTGCAGATCAGGCCCAGGACGATGGCGACGATCGTGGCCTGACTCGGGCCGCGGCCGCGTGCCGACCGCGGGGCGGCGAGGCGGTCGAGCGCGGGGG
>Ga0207869_1001374_pt1 | contig 12529 bp, 26 predicted proteins | sample HigsolmetaAR205D_FD_184837 | JGI IMG/M metagenome (GOLD analysis project Ga0207869, IMG submission 184837) | Ionic liquid and high solid enriched microbial communities from the Joint BioEnergy Institute, USA - AR20-5-D (SPAdes) (version 2) ...
GGCGCTTCGGCGCCGTACTGATCGGTCCACCGTGCGCCGTACCACTGCGTGAGCCGCTTCCAGAACCGCTCTGCGCGGACTGACGGCCTAGAACTGGATCTTGTTGCCATGCTCGTCGACCTCCGGCTCTCCGTCACCAAACACGCGATCGAATCGCGTCAACGCCTTGCCGTTTACTGCCGCTGGCGATGGGGGCTCCCATGTCTGCCGCCAGTACGCGTCCGCAGTGCGCCCCTCGAAAAACCGTCCAGGCGTTTTCACAAACTGCGTACCCTCCGACCCTTTCGCGCGGATGTACGCCGCATAGCGCGTCACGGCGTCGAACAGCTCGTCGTACGTCGCCTCGCCGTCCTCGACGAGCGCCGTTACGCGAGCCTGCGCGTTGATCCAGTCCTGCCGTCCGGCGAACTTGGGGTATGCCGCCTTGATGCGCTGGAACTCGGCGTATGCATCGACGTGATTCCTGCCGTTCCTCACCGTCGATTCCTCGCGCGCGTATGTGTGGTCCAGGTCCTTTCCTTGGTCCTGGTCCTGGTCCGCAGCAGAGCCTTCGCGAGTGCGTGTTTGTTGCGGCGAGAACACTCGCGAGGATTCGCGAGGACTCGCGAGGATTCGCGAGGATTCGTCGAGAGGTGGGAGCTTTGACTTGCTCGGTTTGTCGATCTTCTGGTGCTCGACCCAGTTGACGATCTGAACATATGCTTTACCGTCAACGACATAGCGAGCGATGCAGCCCTCGCGCTCTAGCTCGCGGAGCCACGAATCGACGTCTGAGCCGGTCGTTTTGATGTGTCCGTCCTCGCCGTCGTCGTACGGGTAGAGAATCCTCGCGAGCATTCGCGAATCTCCGCGAAGCCTCCCGACATCGTCCGCGACGGTCCAAAGGAGCACGAAAAGCAGCCGAGCGTCGCGCGAAACGCGCCCCATGCTCTCGGATTGGGGGAACTCGGGTTTGATTGTTCGGATGCGAGCCATCTACGCGATCCTCGTGAGTCTGGTCACTTGCGCCCCCCAATCCGCGACGATCCATCGTCTTCCTCGTCATCCCCGAGGAAATCCATCTGCAATCCATGCGCCTTCATGCGCTTGGTTGCTACCTTGTAGGCATGAGCTTTACGACGAGCCCACTCTTTCAGGATTTCGCGAGCGATGGACTGCATGTCCTTGCCGAACGCGGCCGCTTCGGCCTCGAGCCACAGATGCACGGACTCGGGGATGGGGAGGCGAAAGTCTTTCAGCGGAGTGCTCACGATCGAGAGACTCCTGTTGTTGCTGTAACTAGGGGAATCGCTGAAGCGCGCCTGAGTGAGACTCGGGTCTCGTTCGCCAGGTGGACTGATGTGCGACGTTTCACGGCGTTCACTAATCCGCTGGACGATAGAGATGAAACAAACAACAAATCCTCAGGCGCTCTTGATGCGCGTGGCCTCGGAAATCACCGATCGGTGCAGCTCGTACAGCTTCACAGCAGCGTCTCCGCGGGGAGTCGCGGTGCGACCCTGCTCGATGTCACTCACCGAGGACGGTGCGAGGCCAATCAGCGCCCCAATTTCAGCGAGGGTCATCCCCTTCGCGCGCAGGTCAGAGATGCGTGATGCCCAGGTAGTCATGCGAGCGAGTCTACGGGATCCCGTAGATCGAATGCAACGGCATCCCGTTACGGCATTCCGTGAGAGTATGGATATGCCGAAATCAGCCGAAATTCCGAAGTTCGACTCGCTGGGAGCCAGGATTACGTTCTGGCGCGAGCGGCGAGGCTGGGGCCGGTCCGAGCTCGCCCGGCGGGCAAAAATCCCCTACTCCACGCTGGCGGAGATCGAGCAGGGCCGGCAGAAATCATCAACCAAACTGCACCAGATCGCGGCCGCGCTGGGCGTCAATGTTCAGTACCTGGCGACCGGCAAGGGCGAACCAGAGATTGATGCTGCGCCCACAGAGGATTTCTGGCCGTTCCCGTTCCCTCGCGAAGATCTGCTCGAGCTGGACGCCATCGAGCTTGAACTGGTCGGTCTCAAGCTGCAGAGGTTCATCGAGGAGGTGCGCGCCAAACGCGTTCGGAAGCGCGCACGACAGGCATCGTAATTGTGCATGACTCGCGATAAGCAACTCGTTATCGATCTGCTGCCGCTCACCCTCTTGATTGCGGGTGTTTTATGGTTCCGCGAGCCGGCACTCGACGCGTTCACTGGAAAGCTCACAGCCTATCCGATCGTGTGCGACTCCAAAGCAGAGGGCCCTCGTAGCTGCTCGATTGGCCGTTGGCAGACAAGCGACCGAGCGGTGTTCGCGGTCCGTGGCGACCAGCAGACGGTAGTCGTCAGATTCGGCGACTGGCAGCCGTCGCGACTGACCAATTGCGCTGTGCTCGATCGAAAAAACTGGCGCTGCGATGAATACGTCGCCACGGACGGCGCCGTCTCCCTAACTACCAGTCACGAGTATTTCCGATTCGTCCCCCGTTGGCGCTGGTACTTGCTCCGGTACATCGGCGTCTCCCCCGTCTAGCGACTGATCTATTTAACGGAATGCCAATCTAGGCGCCTCCTGCCTATTTGTTACGGGATCCCGTTGACAAGCGTTACGGTTTCCCGTAGATTGCCCGCCATGCTGACACGAATTCACAAGCGCGGCCGCACCTACCTAGTGTTCCTCGACACCCAGGGTGAGCCGCTGCCGATCACGCCGCGCGCGTGGCGGCACTCGATTTTCCGCCTCGATCCCCATGGTCGTGACAACCGCAGCAACTGGCGCCGCCCAGCGGACCGAGAAGAGGCTCTGTCACGTATTCGGCCGACTCTGAGACTGCAGGAGTCGGCGCTCTTTTCGGGGTGATCTGAGAGGAACGAGTGATGACTGACCGCTACGAGAAAATCCGCAAGGCGCTGGCGATGGGGCCGACGCCGGGCCCGTGGGAGCCGTCATACGACAAGGGTTCGACCCGGGACATCATCACGCAAAAGGAGAAATACCCGATCTGCATGGTACGCGGGATCGCGTATGTCGGGCAGGACCAGTATCTGGCGAACAGCTATTTCATCGCCGCCTGCGACCCAGACACGATCCGCGATCTGCTCGCCGAACGCGACGCGCTGGAAGTCGAGAACGAGCGGCTGCACGAGCAGTTGCGCCTCGCGACCGTTGACCAAGCTATCGCGGAGGCCGAAGCGAATGATGCACGCGCCGAGATTGAGGCGCTGATGGACCGCACCACCCGACTCACGCCTAACGATGCCGGCTACGTCGTCGCACACGCGAACGAGGACGGCGCGCACGTGGACACGGCGATCACGCTGACTGAGCGCTTGGATTTGGCGCTTGAGGAGCGCGGTCACGAGATGGTGCTGGCCGAGCGCGCACGGGAGTCACACCGATGATTGCTCGCATCACGACTGTTCGCAGCAATGCAGCTCTGATGGAGAGTCAGCATGTACATCGTGGATGGTCATCAAGTGGACGAAGCGACGTTCCTCGCCGATGAGGACGCCTTCGAGCAAGGCCACATGAGCTACATCCGCCCTGTCTACAGCGCTCGCGGACAGTTCCTCGGGTTCGCGGTGTACGTCTCGGGCGAGGCCATCGGGAAAGTGCACGAGCAGTACAAGCACGCGGTGCTCTTGCTCGAGCAAGTTCGCGCCGAGCATGCATTGCTGGCCGAGATCGACCGCGAAGAACGGAGAGCGACATGAGCGCTATACCCCGCTACGCACGCATGTTTGAGTGCGTCTACGAGGACGCTAAATACGCGAACGGCTACGCGTACCTTGAGGCGACGGATGTCCCACGGTGGGTCGAGGAAGAAATTCCCGAAGATGACTTGGGCGGCGTCTTGTCACACGCGATCAGCGATATCGACGGGAAGCAGCGCGAGAAGCTGAATGCGCTCATCGCCGACATGCTCAACCAGGGCGATGACATCGCGCAGCGAAAGTTGGTCGAGCTGACCGACATGCTGCGAGCGGCACTTGTGGACTACTGCACGAGACATGCGCAGCGGATGGTAGACGAGCGAGGATGGAATGACCCGGAGTTTCCAGAATGAGCGTCAAAGAATTCCTAGACCACTTGGCGTTGCGAAACTCGCTGAATCGAGCTCGATGGGCGTGGCGCTGGGCGCGACAAGGCGGAACGTATTTCACAACCGCGAGACCGCTTCAGGACTTGCGCAACGACGAGGATCTGAAGCGCTGGCGTGAGATCGAGTTGAAGCGCCGGCACTTGAGCAAGCAGGTCCGCAAGGTCGTCAATCTCGCGGCGTGGAGGATCAATCGAGCACGGTTTAACAGGATTCGGAGGTATTCGTAATGGCTCTCAAGATCACGAAGGCAACCGACACCATCGAGGTCAAGAACCTCACGGTCTGCATCTACGCGGTTCCGGGTGTGGGCAAATCCACGCTGGCATTCACAGCGGACAGCCCTCTCCTGTTGGACTTCGATCAGGGCGCCTACCGAGCCGGCAATCGAGGCGACGTGGTGCAGGTCAGCTCCTGGGATGATGTCGTGAGCATCACGGCCGAGGATCTGAAGCCGTACAAGACGCTCGTTGTCGATACGGCCGGCCGGGCTTTGGACTTTCTCACGGCGTCGATCATCGAGGGGAACCCGAAGCTCGGGCGTGGTGGAGCGCTCACGCTTCAGGGCTTTGGCGAGCTGAAGGCCCGTTTCATCGCCTGGACCAAGATGATTCGCAGCTTCGGGCTCGACGTGCTGCTGGTCTCTCACGCTGACGAGCAACGAAGCGGCGACGAGCTGATCGAGCGTCTCGACATCCAGGGCGGCTCGAAGAACGAGATCTACAAGGCGGCCGATGTCATGGGGCGGCTGTATCTCTCGCAGGGCAAGCGGATGCTCAACTTCAACCCGACCGATACGGCGTTCGGGAAGAACCCCGCTCAGCTTCCGCCGCTCGAGGTTCCGCACCATGCGGAGAACCCGCAGTTTCTCGCCGGCGTCATCGCGCAGATCAAGGCCGAGCTGAACAAACAGAGCGAGTCTCAGAAGGAAGTCGCGAGCATGCTGGCCGACTGGAAAGCGAAGATCGACGAGGCCAAGACGGCGGACGACTTCAGCGCGCTGATCCCGCAGACGCAGGAGCTGGACGAGCGCGTGCGGGATAACGTCAAGCGGCTCCTGACCAAGGTCGCCAAGTCAAAGGGGTTCCAGTTCGACAAGAAGACCGGGAAGTTTTCCGCGGCCGAGGCGAAGGCAGCATGATCAGAATTTCTGTGACGGACCTGGACGGCTACCTCTACTGGCTCGCGAGCGAGACCTCGGAGCTGGACGAGCTGATCGCTCGGCTCCGGGGGCAGGAGGAACCGAGCCCTCAGATGCTCGCCGGCCGGGCGTTCCACAGGCTCTTTGAGGATGCGCAAGGCGGCGAGATCGGCAAGGCTTGCATTGACGGATGGATGTTTGAGTTCGCGCTGGACAAGGAAATCGCCGTCCCGGACATCCGTGAGCTCAAAGGAGAGATGGTCATTCCGACGAAAGCCGGGCCTGTGACGCTCGTCGGGAAGGTGGACGCGCTGCACGGCACGACCGTCATTGACTACAAGCTCACAGAACGATTCGACGCCGAGCGCTATGCAGACAGCTATCAGTGGCGCGCGTACCTGTTGATGTTTGGGGCGACACGCTTTGATTACGAGGTGTTCCAGTGTCGCTACGACGACGACTGCATCGTGATCTATGACCACCACCCGCTTTCTTTCTACGCCTATCCCGGCATGCGTGAGGACGTGCTAACGCTCGTCTCATCGCTGGCTGAGATCGTAGCTAAACACGTCCCTGAAAAGATCATGTCGGAGGCCGCATGAGCGATCTGAACCGAGTAATGCTGATTGGCCGTTTGGGTGCCGATCCTGAGCGGCGGCACATGCCGAACGGCAAGGCCGTTGCAACCATCCGCGTTGCCACGAGCGAGTCCTGGAAGGACAAACAGACCGGCGATATACAGGAGCGCACCGAGTGGCACGCTGTCGTTCTGTTCGACAAGCTGGGCGAAATCGCCGCCGAATACCTGCGCAAGGGCTCGCAGGTCTACATCGAGGGCAAGCTGCGCACCCGCAAATGGCAGGACAAGGAAGGCAAGGATCGCTATACCACCGAGATCATCGCCCAGAGCATGCAGATGCTTGGCGGCAAGCCGCAGGGCGAACGTTCGCCGCGGCAGGAGCGCGGGCCTGAGCGGCACGGCAGTGACGTTGGCGAATTCGACGACGACATCCCCTTCGCTTTCGCATTTGCGACTCCGCTCGGCTCGATCCTGGCGGGGCTGGTGCTGGCTGGCCTAGTGATTGCCGCGTGATGAAAGAGCAGACCGTAATCATCCAGAAAGGCGGCTCGCTGTCCCGCATCGTTGGGCTGCTGTCCGCGCTGGTTAAAGAGATGCCGCTCAAGGTGACGATCGCCGAGTACAGACGGACTCGGACCCTTGAACAGAATGCCTATCTGTGGGGGTGCGTATACCCGACGATCTTGCAGCATCTGCCCGGCTGGGATGCTGACGACGTACACGAATACCTGCTAGGTGAGTGGTCTGGTTGGCGGGTTATTGAGGGATTCGGACGCAAGCGAATGAAACCGCTTCGCCGCAGTTCAAAGCTCTCAACGGTCGAGTTTGCCGACTATATCGCGTTCATTCAGCGACGCATGGCGGAGCACGGCATTTACGTTCCGGATCCTGGCGAGGAGATGCGCGCGGCATGACGCTCCGAGAATTCGCGCGCGGCAAACCCTGCATGGTCCGTCTCGTCGGAATCTGCAACTTCAATCCCGAGACGACCGTGCTCGCACACATTCGCCGCGCGAACATCGCCGGAGCTGGCCAGAAGCCGCCGGACACGTGCGCAGTGTGGGCATGCAGTGCGTGTCATGACGAGATTGACCGACGCACACGAAACCACCGGCTTGATGAGATCGCGCCGGATCTGTTGGACGCACTATTGAGGCAGCATGCATGGTACGCGAAACACGAGATTCTGGTGCCGGTGATCTGATCGAAGATCAGAAACCCTCGCACACGCCGGGGCCGTGGGCATTGCTCACCGACTTCTCTGTATGGGCGCCGAGCGAAAACGCACTGGTCTGCGCTTGTCACTCCGGCGACCGACGACTGCGAGATACGCGGGAAATCTCTCAGGAAGAGGCGCACGCAAACGCCCGCCTGATTGCCGCCGCTCCTGATCTGCTGGAAGCAATCGAGGAGTTGCTTAACGCACTCCCCTCTGCGACGACGCATCCGGCAATCCAAAAGGCTCGTGCCGCCATCGCGCGCGCGGAGGGCCGCAGCGATGAGTGATGCGGATGCGGCAGGCGCAAGAATTGAGGAAGCGAAAATGACGAAACAGGACTTCGCCGAACTGCTCGCGTACTTGCGAGCCGAGTCATCGCAGTACCCGAATAACATTCTGCAGATCAAGGGATCTGAAGCCGCTGCGTTGGTCGACGAGATCGAGCGCCTGCAGCGGCGAGTCGCCGAGCTGGAGCATGCCGCTCGCATCCACGCCGAGACGATCAAGGAAATGCAACGCGCGCATGCCGAAGAGATCCGCGCGATGCGTGAGGAGATCCGCGACGCTGTCGCCGAGGCGCGCTGGTCACAGCACGAAGATGGCTGGTGATAACGATCGGGGTGCAGTCATGACAAAAGAGCGCAAATCGAACGAGCGTTTCGAGATCGTCGGACTGACGAAGGCCGAAGTCGATCGGTGCATGGAAGTGCTTTGCGGCGGGCCTATGCCTTGGGATCTCGGCTATTGCTTTGCGTCGTCGGATCTATTCGCGCGACCGTCGAGATACGGCCCCGAACCGTCCAACGAAGGGAGAAAGCCAATGAGCGACCCAACAGGTCTAGAACGAGCGCGCGACATTGTCGCCGATGTCGTGAAGTCACTAGGAGGCGAGGCGCGCGTCGGCGCAACGCTGGCCCTCAATGCGATCGACGAGGCATTGGCACACATCGACGCACATGACGTGGATGCCACAAATACGAATTGCTGCCTGGCCAGTCCATTAAGGCCGGTGTTCGCTGAGAGCGAGGGAGATAGTCAATGAACAAAAAACCAATAGAAGCGAAAGACGTGATCGACATGCAGCGATTTATCGAGCGAGTGCTAGAGCAGAACGGCTACGCGCTACGCGGCGAGCATTGGGTTCCGGCGGACCACTGAGACTGCTCATGGGACCGTGTGCAAAACAAACCGTACGGTGCGTGATCCTCGCGAAGGATGGACAGTGCTTTGAGGGCACGAATGCGTGCGCGAATCCGCAGCCGGTTTGCCCCCGCCTCCCTGGAGAGGGTTACGAGAAATGCACGACGATCTGCCAGCAGCAAGGGCACGCAGAGGTGCAAGCCCTTGCTGCTGCCGGCGAGCACGCGAAAGGCGCGAAGGCGTTCCTCTTCGGTCACTACTACGTGTGCGAGCCGTGCGCGAGCGCATTGCGGCGAGCCGGTGTTCATTCGTTTGAGGTTGAGCTTTGATCGCGGCTCTATTCGTGGAGACAGGGACGCGGCGAAGAAAGCCGAGCAGATCTGATCTGCGTCGATGAGTTGTTAACAGGAGCATGAATGAGCTGGCTCTTTTCGCGGGCGCTGGTGGAGGCATTCTCGGAGGAAAACTCCTGGGATGGCGAACCGTGTGCGCAGTTGAACGTGATGCCCACTGCGCAGCCGTTCTGGCGCAGAGGCAAACCGATCGATGCCTCCCGCCTTTCCCGATCTGGTCTGACGTTACAACTTTTGACGGCCGACCGTGGAGAGGAATTGTTGATGTGGTTTCTGGCGGGTTTCCGTGCCAGGACATCAGCATCGCAGGAGGCGGCGATGGACTCGACGGCGAGCGCTCGGGCCTCTGGCGAGAGATGGCGCGGATCATTCGCGAGGTACGACCACGATTCGCGTACGTGGAGAACAGCCCAATGCTCACTGCTCGAGGACTCGACAGAGTTCTCGGAGACTTGGCCGAGATGCGGTTCGATGCGGAATGGGGTGTGTTATCAGCAGCCAACGTTGGAGCTCCACACCTCCGCGAACGGATCTGGATTCTTGCCCACGCCCACGACGATCGACACGGGCAGTCGCTGGCCCACACCAACCGTCAAAGGCAACTACAACCGGAAGGGACTCTCGAGCAAGAGCGGCGACGGACTCGCGACAGCAGTGATTCAGCGCGAGCGAGCGGAGAGAGCGCCGGACAACCTGATCTCGCAAGTGCGAGCGACCGATGGGAGTGGCCGCCTGAACCCGGAGTGGGTCGAGTGGCTGATGGGGTGGCCGATCGGGTGGACCGCATTACAGCCCTTGGAAATGGCCAGGTTCCGCGAGTGGCAGCAACAGCATTCGTACTGCTCGCGCGCAGACTAGGTATTAGTTGATGCGAATGAGCTGGTGGAACTTCATCTTGTCGCTGCCTGTGTTCATCGTTGGGTTTGTATGCCAATGGGCGCGCGACATGTTCAACCGTGGGCGTGCGTACTACGACATGCTGCGGAGATTCTATGAATAAACGACGTTACAGCGGCAACGATTTTCACTTCTGGCCGTTCACGCTGAGTCACACTCGGCATCGAAACTTCGGCGCCGTACTCGCCAGTGGCGCGCGCGAGGATCAACGCGGTGGCTGCCACATCCGCTTCCATTTCGGCCACTGGACACTCATCTGTGAGTTGCCGCCGATCGTGCCGGACTACGTTGTGAAGCATCAGGCCAAGACCTGGGACGCAGACACGATCGCGCGCCTCGGTCGCGATTGGTACGAAGAGTGGTTCCCGCGTGAGTACGGCTTCACCTTCTTCGAGGGAAACCTGCACATCTACTTCGGTCCGCAAACGCACGATAGCCGAACGACCAAGAGCAAGGTGTTTTTTCTGCCGTGGCGCAACCGCCGATTAATTCGACACAGCCTCTACGATCTGGAGGGGGAACACTTCCACACAGAATTTGACCGCACCCGCAGCTCGTGGGTGGCATCAACCGCCGTGCGCGACGCCTGCCCGAAAGCGCGCTTCGAATTCGAAGATTTCGACGGTCAGAGAATCGTTGCGACAACTCACATCGAGGAACGCGAGTGGCGGCGCGGTACCGGCATTTGCAGTTGGCTGTCTTGGCTCCGCGGCCCGGAGATCGAACGCTCGCTGGCGATCGAGTTCAGCGCCGAAGTCGGACCGGAGAAAGGTTCGTGGAAAGGCGGTATGGTCGGTCACAGCATCAAGATGCTTCCCGGCGAACTGCACGAGGCGGCATTCAAGCGCTACTGCGAGCAGGAGCATCGGTCGAAGTATCGGCGCTTTCACATTCGCTACGTCGGTCCTGTAGCTGCTCAGGGCGAGTCCGCGGGTGACACATGACGAGGCAGATGCGGCGGATGGTGAGGATGGGAGAATAATGGCTATCACAGAGTCAGAGGCACTAGCTATCGCTGAGGAAGCCGCTCGCCGAGCGCTGGCGGCGCGGCCGGTCCCGTCGTGCGTGTCCCTCACGGACGCCGCCGAGATCCTGAGCGTGTCGAGGCCGACTGCGAGGCGTATGCTCCGCGATGCCGGAATCACGCCGAACGCCGCGGGCAAGTACCGGATTGAGGATGTTTGGCGAGTGCGCGGCCCCATTTCCGGCCCCACGAAGCGCCCAAATGTTTGAAAATTCGGGTCCTATCGTTGCCGGTCCCGGGCACCAGCGAATATTTCCCACGTTTCCGCTAGTCGGTAATTGGCGGGAAAATCATGTGCTTGCGCCCTGGATGAATTCCCATTCTTGCCGCTCAAAGGGTATTCCCGATACCGTGCGGACGCATACAGGACGCACGGACGGACGCATGGCAACGTTCTCGAGACTACCCTCCGGCAAATGGCGCGCGCAGATCAAGCTGCGCGGCGTTCGCGAGTCGAGATCATTTTCGACTCGGCAGCTCGCAATGCGCTGGGCGGCCGAACGTGAGGCGCAGATCGAGCACGAGCAGACCGCGGGCCCGGAGCGCACGCGGACGCTCGCCGATGTGCTCGCCCGATATCGTGATGAGGTGACGCCGACAAAACGCGGTGCTCGTGTCGAGCGCACGCGTATCGACGCGATTATCCGCCACTACCCTGGTCTCGTCTCTCTATCGCTCGCAGCCCTCACACCAGAGCGCCTCGGGCAGTGGCGAGATGAGCGGCTGGCCGAGGTCAAGCCAGCTACTGTCGCGCGATACATGACCGTCATCACCGCCGCGCTCGAGCACGCACGCCGCGAGTGGCGCTGGCTCAAAACCAATCCCATGCGGGACGTGCGACGGCCTGGCGCGACGCCTCACCGGGAGCGGACGATTCATTGGCGCGAGATTCGAGCCATGCTCAAGCGGGCTCGCTACTCTCAGGACCGATGCCGGACGATGACTGAGGCCGTGGCTCGCGCAATGGTGTTCGCAATCCGTACTGGCATGAGAGCCGGTGAAATATGCGCTCTCACCTGGGACGACGTGCGGCCGGATTACGTGATCGTGCGCCAGAGCAAGATTGGCGAGGGCCGTCACGTCCCTCTGTCGCATGGAGCGAGGCGCGTCATTGATGGGATGCGAGGATGGCACCCTGTTGAGGTGTTCGGGCTGAGGCCCCAGACGCTTGATGCGCTGTTCCGCAAGCTCCGCAATGCCTCGGGGCTCTCGGGGTTCACATTTCATGATACCCGTCACACCGCCGCCACGATGCTCGCGCGCAAGCTCGACGTGCTGACTCTCTGCAAGGTATTCGGCTGGCGCAATACCGCCCGGGCTTTGACATATTTCAACCCCACGGCCAGCGACATTGCGCGCCGGCTACGGGCTAGGCCCTGAGAACGCTGCCCCCGCGAGTCACTGTATGAAATAACAGTTGCGTTACGCGGTAACGCCTGCTACAGTACGCACATGGTCGATAACGACCGACACCAACGCTGGGGTGAGTACCGGCAGGAGACGTGAACCATGAGCCAGATCAGCATCGGCAACACCTACACTGACGTGCGCGGCGGCGGGTTCGGGCGGACTGCGTGGATCGCACGTATCACGGGCCGCGACCCGAAGTACGGATTCAAAAGGGAATTCTGCCAGCGAGACATGTCCGGCCTGTCCCGCTCCGGCAGAAGCGGGACGATTCGGTTCGACGTCACTGCTCCGGGCATCTACGAGTTTCGGGATTTCTGCGTCGGATCGACGGCGCGCAACTGGCAATGGTCTGGATTCATCCTGCTGCGCGAGGACGGCACGAGCGAGGAGCTGACCCGCGAGCAGGTCGAGAATCTGCTCGATACTCAGGAGGCCGCGTAATGGACGAGCGCACATTCCAGTCGATGATGCTGCGAGCCAGGACGCTCGCACACCTGGATGCCGAACACGCCGATTACTGGACCGGCTATCAGCGAGGTCTGCGCCGACACTATCACGGAGAGCGGTTCGGCACGGACGAGGAGCACGCGCAGTGGATGGCGATGGCTGACGCGCCAGACAGGACGCGCGCAGACCGCGGGCGCGGGTATCGCGATGGATTCGCTGGGAGAGCGCCGAGCATATGACCCGCCC
>Ga0207869_1001391_pt1 | contig 12431 bp, 10 predicted proteins | sample HigsolmetaAR205D_FD_184837 | JGI IMG/M metagenome (GOLD analysis project Ga0207869, IMG submission 184837) | Ionic liquid and high solid enriched microbial communities from the Joint BioEnergy Institute, USA - AR20-5-D (SPAdes) (version 2) ...
TTCACTTGCTCCCTCCAATTTTCCAAAAAATTACTAATCTCTTTCATTATATTAAATTCTTCTATATATTTAGTCGAAAAAAATGACAAAAGTTTGTAATTGTATGATGATTGGATTTTTTTGTCTATTCAAAAGAAGAGTGTTTAGCAGAATACTATTTTTTGTTAGAATAACGGGGAAAATTAGTTGAATTACATTTGTGGATTCTGCGGCAATAACTTCATTGACATCCTTCCAGTTTAATCGATTGTAAAACTTAGTATGGTATTTAACTTTTTTACTGAAATAATTTCAAAGGTAAATACCCATATTTTAATTTTATTTAAATTACATAACGACTGGAAGCTGATTATACCGAAGAATCGTTTTAGATCTTGCCGCTTTTTTTGTAGAATTTTGCGGCTGCTTCTTGAAAGGAGTCTATTGATACCAGTACTTTAAGGCGTTTTCAATCAAACGTTTGATTATCTCAGTCAATGACAGACACCAATCGAACCAGTATGATAAACTTATTAGTAATTATATTTAAACGGGACGAACCTGAGGAGATGAGAATATGCTTAAAGCTGTTAATACCACAAATATGGCCGGTATCCGCACCATTGGCGACTTTAATGATTTCGAACAATTGTATGAAGCCATTCACCAAATATTGCCGGAAGAGGGAGAAGATATGGAAGTTGAAGATTCCAGACTGCGTGTACTTGGCTTTTGTTATGATCTTCGCCACGCCCTTATGGGAGATCAGGATTATGAATATGTTGACAACGGTTTGAATGATGATATTATCCAACAGCTAGGAATTGTCGGTCCCAAGAAAAACCTATATCTTTCTTTCCCAACGTTTTATCCTGAAATGATATTTGTTACATTTGCTCTTAACTATTTTATTAGCGAATACGAAGCGAAACGTAAGAAAACGACTTGGGATTCCTATCCGGGAATTGTTAGAAATTTTCAAAATGCAGTATTAGCATGCTTAAAGGAAACATTGACACCAAAAAAATTTGTAAATTCAATACGTTTATTGAACAGTAATCCAAGTATTTTAAAAAATTATAGGACACAATATCTCGACTTCCTTAATTTACGTTTTCTCGAATGGGACCCTATAAAACGGGAACAAAATATATCGATTCTTATAAAACGAATTATTGAAAAAGGGACAGAGTATCAGCAAATAGAGAGAGAAATATTACAAGCAGCCCACAAATATCAATGTCCTCCAAGCGAAATTATAATTAAGAAAGAATATCCGGAGCATATCGAGTGGTAATCGATATGCCCCTTTAAGCAGTTTCGGTAAACATTTAGACATGTCAGGTACCTGTGGAGCTGCTACCTATTACTTATTCGAATCACTAGGTTGAAGTAAAAAAGTCTTGGACAATTCAGGTGAAGTTGATCAATTATTACAGAAATAGAAAATAGTCATCTAATGATGTTTGAAGAATGGCTCTCATGGATTGAGTTATTCTTCACACCTAAATATATTGGAAATTCAGAAACCAACCTGCTAAGTACTAGTGAATATCATAGTTTTAACCACCTACTGATGTGGTGTTTTTGATTAATTATTATTGTTACTTCATAATTTTATTTATTAATGAAATTTCCTGTCTCTTTACGTTAAAATACAACAGAATGGTCCTTTAAATATAATTTCTTTCTCAATGCATCATATATTAAGATAATAATAGCGTTATTAATATCTCTTGTCGTTTTCTCTAATCTTTCGAATGTACTTCCATCTATCCCATCTTTTTGCTGACCGTGAGAGATTGCGTTTCTGGTATTCACTAATTCGGTGATATTTGCTTCGTACCTAGAAAAGGAGTTTTCAGGTAATCCTAGACTATATAGTAGCTTTTTAAGTACCAATGGCCGAAGATTACTTTCCGTATTTACCACTTTATCGGGTATTATCATTATTTGTTCAAGAAAATCTTCTAGTGCATCAAGTAAATATTTTCTTTTTGATAGTTTAAAGAGTTTCCTGTCTTCAGGTGGTTTTTGACCAAAAATTTTCTTAAATTGTCTCTCTTTAAATTCTTCGTTTTCAAACAACGTAAACTCCTGATGCATGGATGCTGCTGCTAAATAATTATTCACTTGCTTTCGTAATAACCTTTCTTCATTAATTGCCATAACATAGGTTTGAAAGGCAAAATTGCAAAATCCCTCATAATGAGCATACAGCATGACAACCAATGATTTTCTATAAATATTTTGTTCTTTTTTTGATTGGATTTTTACTAATTGATTCTTTAGCAATTTTAGTTCATTTTCTCTCCAAGTCAATTCAGCCTCAAGTTCTTCACGTATACTTATTATTTTAGCTTCGTCCATCTAAGAAATCACCAACTCTTTTTTGCACTACCTCAATTCTCTTAGACAAATAATTTTTTGTATTTTTACCCCCACCGGAGGCATTATCCAAAAATGCTTGATCCAGCTTAATAGCCTTGAATACTTCACCCAACTGTTCCATTAATGGTGTATCTTCTGTATCAATAATATTTAAGTAGGGTTGAATTCCCATTGTAAATGCATCAAAGTGGGTAGAAGTAATTCCAGAAATATACTTTCCTTTTCGAAGTTTATCAAAAGCGTATTCTCCTAAAGACAAGTCTAATATTTCAAAAGTTTTCTCGAACTCTTTTCTCTCCTTTTCATAATCAAATTTGATATGCTCTTCATGACCTTCGTCAGAGACCTTTTCCATAAAAGTTGTAAGGAAAGAACTTATATTCTTTTTATAATTTTCCCTATCTAATTTATAAGCAAAATATTTGAGGACATATTCTTGATCCTCCTTTTTTTCAATTTTTTCCTCATTCAAATGACTGATTGTGTTTTGAAAATGACTATAACCGCTTAACTCGATTATAAAATCATTAAAGGTATCATCTAGTAAACGAATTGTACAATTACGGATTTCTTGTTCACTTAATAGTTCCCCGCCAGTATTTAAACGTTTAAACATATAGTATCTTAGTCTCGAGTCGCTCCCTTTCCGAATAACCTCCACTCGAACAAAACTTCTCTTCAATCTTATTTGTAAGGTTTTTGGTAATTTTTCATATGTTAACCCATTTAATTCCTTTACGATGTCGCAGCCGGTTAATGTTAAAAAACGGACATTCTCTTCTTCCATTTCATCAGTTGAATGGTTGTTGGGATTCGCTAATTCCCCTCTAAAGTGTAGGTATGTTGATATTCTCTGCAAACCATCAATTAATTCATACTGACCTTCATCTTTTTCTATAACATAAATAGGTGGAATAGGCATTTCTAATATTAAAGATTCTATAAATTGAGATTGCTTTTCTTCTGACCACCTGAAAAGCCTTTGATATGCCGGAGAAATTTCAAATTCTCCGTCACGATACATATCCACTATTTCATTAAATGATAAATCCAAGCTTTTTGTACGTACCTGTTCAATTTTATTATCAATTATCGCTAGCAGTTCTACTTGTGACATTTTTTCACTTCCTTTTTTTACCATTTCTTAAAAATAACGGCGTATTCCTTTGTTGTTGAACTTTCTCTATACTCTTTTCCTCTTGGATTAATCTCAGCCAAATTATTTGGATTTATAAATTCGTAAGTATCCAACAATCGCCAACCAAAATAATTTATCATTTCTATAAAAATTTGTTTTAAATCTATAAAGATATCCTTATAGTAGGAATTTTGAATAACGATGACACATTTTCCGTCATTTTTCATTACCCGATCAATTTCTTTTAAAGATAGAAAAATGGAGTGAAAATACTGTAAATATGTTTTCAAATAATAACTTCGGGAAGCTTTGGAATCGTGATTTTCTATTTTTGACAATGTTTCCAAACATGTTGGTCCCCATTCTCGAATTACTTTCGGTATTTTCTTATGAATGACAGGCGCGCCAATCAAAGAATGTCTTAATTTAACAAAATCAATTTCACTAATATTGAATATAGCTAACTCCAAACTGGTCATAATTGCATAATCAATTCTAGTACAATATGGAGGTGAGGTAATCACTGTTTCAACACTCGAATTATCTAATGGGATCGACTCTGAACGGCCAATGATTATTTTTGGATTCACTGCTTGATGGACTTTATTATGTTCATATACTTGAACCAAACGTTTATATTCATTCAGGTATATTTCGTCTATTTCTGCTTTTGAAAAACTCTTCCTTTCTGTTGATATTGGCTTCTTTATCCAAGTTGGATTGGAAGATTTCAAATCATGGGCTAAATGCTTTACAACGTTAAAAAGGATTAGGCAATAAAACGCTTGTAAATTTGAATATTCATTATTAACGATGACTTCCCTCAGATATTTGCCATCAAATATAGTTCGCTCTATATTTCTAATTATTGTTACAGTATCTTTATGAAACCAATTACATAACGCATCATCCTGCTCAACATTTGTTCTAAATTTATCCGATAATTTTAGAAGATAATCAGCATTATACGGGTTGGTTTCAATATTAAATAAACGAGCAGAAGCAATAATACTCATAACCGGATTAATATCCAAACCAATGGATGGAATCCCCAATTTTGATGCTACATAAGTAGTTGTTCCGCTCCCATTCCAAGGATCAAGAATAATTTCATCGGTACTTACGTTTAAAATCTTTATGACATCCTCAACAAAATCCTCGGAAAACCCTGGATAATATTTATATATCATATTATCTCTGTTCTTTAATTTCGTTGTTCGAGGAACGTTTTTCATGGCATCAACCTCAAATCTACAACTTATTTCTTCATTATAGTGTACCATATCCTTTCAATTTTTAAGAACAATCAGCTGAACCCATAGATTCATCTTCCTTTATCAAAAATGAGCCATTCTTCCCTATTCTTAAGCGGTATTTCTAGATAATTTCACTAGTTTTACTCAATAAAAATTTTTAAAACACGACAATCCTGCATTCGCTATCTTCTTATTTTAATTAATGAAACAAATATATTAATCAATGGATCGTTAAAACGGTTTCACTCAGCACATATAGCCTTTTTGCGTTCTAACCATCGATTCCATTATAATTAATCTTCGTTCCTGTTTCACAAGACAAGCTTCGTTTCATGGGTGTGTTGTTATTACTTGAGTTTCACATTCTAAAGACGAGAATGGGTTTCATTGCAGGACATCCGTTCGTCGCCATCAGCATTCTCATATGGTCGTCCCAGAAATTGTTTTACTTCCCGCTATCATGAACTTACTTGATGGTGTGAAAACCACTTCTGGAATAATTCAAACGAGTAAAAACGCATGGCTGACTCCGTGGTAGGAGATAATCAAGCAAGTCGTTATAGCCATCTGCACAATTAAGAAAATCAATTCTTCTGTTGGGGTGGTACATTTTGATGTTTCCGCATAAGAGGTTACATTTAGTATAGTTTTTTCTTGTTATCGGAACGTATGTTCGTTATATATTTTATGTTACACTTTAGACTTTGTCAACTAGAAATGTCAAATATCAGCTATCAGTGGAATGATTATTGTTTAATTTGACTTTTTTTGCATATAATGAGAGTATATATAAAATCAATTAAACGGAATTTTTGAGTTAAATTATAAATTTCACCATAATAAAATCATTTTTTGTTAAAATTGGGTGTTAACTATGGCTGTACTTGGATTGAAAAAATTACCTATCTCCCTAACCACAGATGCAGCATTAAAAATATTTACAATTCTCCCTAATATAAGTAATAAATTGGGGAGATTGGAGGAAAAGTTTAAGTATTCGATTGTTAGTGACGGTCTTATTCAAATTCTTTCATTAAGCGAATCTGTAGAATCAACAAGAATTGAGGGAACACAAGTCACCTTTTCAGATATGATAGAAGAAAAAAACGACAAACATCCAAGGTGGGAAATCCAAGAGGTAAGCAACTATCAAAAAGCACTAACTCTAGGATATGAACGCATTCAAAACGGATATCCGATATCCACCAGATTATTCAAAGAGCTTCATCAAACGTTAATGGAAAATGCTAGTGGTTCAACTCAGGCAGCAGGACATTTTCGAAAGATCCAAAACTTTATTGGTCCTACGAAGAGAATCGAGGACGCTTCATATATACCCATATCCGCGGACAAAATCAATGAATATATGGAAAATGTTGAGTATTTCATAAATGGCCATCCTTATGGGGAGAAATTAACTGTGTCTCACTTAAATGATGCAGAGTATATTTTTGATGAAAATAGTGACCCACTAATTAAAGCGGCCATTATCCATGCCCAGTTTGAATCCATTCATCCATTTTTAGATGGGAACGGGCGATTAGGCAGAATATTAATTGTTTTATATTTATTGCAGTCGAAATTAATAACAAAACCAATATTTTTTGTAAGTGAAGAACTAGAAAAAGAGAGAGCAAGATACTATAAACTGCTTAACGGTGTAAGAGGTAATCAGCCGGATTGGGGAAAATGGATTTTATTTTTCTTAAATGCTTGTGACCGCATGGCAGAACGCATTCATAATAAACTAGATAGAGCCGAACAACTTGCGCGCAAAGGACTGTCCTTATGTGAAACTGAATCTGAAAGGAAAGTATGGTTATATACTTTCTCAAATCCATTTACTACGGTTGCAGAGGTTTATAATCATCTTCAAATTTCTCCAAATACTGCCCGTAAAGCATTAAATTCATTAGATGAAAAAGAATTACTGTTTGCAGATACAGATGTGAAAAGAAATAAAAAATACCGAAATTATGACCTTATGCGAATATTAACAGACTAGTACTAGATAAATTCAAGGCCGATTCGTAAACGGGGCAAAAATACCTTTAAATTTTATAGGATTGAGTATAAAACTCGGTCCTTTTTTGTATGCGTTTGTGCGTTGTCAACAATCTCCCGCTAATACATTGAATGCACAAGCGATTAGTATTTCAACCGCCACAATATGGTGGTATAGGGGATGGCAAGCTTGGAGCCATCCCGCAAGCCAACTTATAGAGCAGTCACACATTACGTAACATGCAAATGAATTGATTTGAACAGTTTTTAAGTGGTCTCAACCTGTCCCTAGTTTCGCTTCAAAATTTCCTCAATGAAATCTGCCAGATGGCTCCGTTCTTCTTCCGTTAGTTTTTTCATGTTTTCCAATAGCCGCATTAAATCCGGTGTTAGCTCCGATTCATAACCAAAGAACTCTGCCAGTGTTATTCCCAAAGCATCACAAATGGTCGTCAGTTTATCCAAAGAAGGCGTAGTCCTGCCGTTTTCAATATCGCTTAAATAGGGTTGTGAAATATAAGCTTTTTGAGCTAGTTCCTTCACCTTCATATTTTTTGATTTTCGAAGGTTTCGAATACGTTTTCCAATATCCACGAATATCACCTATACCTATTATATCCTGAGCAGATATGTAAAAAGAAGAATGAGTAGGTGGATAAAAAATAGAAAATATCTATAAAAGTATTGAAATTATAGATATTTGTTATATAATATGATTTGAAATAGTACAACAATGAAATTTACATAAAAAAGGGGTGGATAACTTTTTCAAATTGAAGATTATCTACCTTTTAGCCCTATGGAAAGTAAACAAGCTATTTTATTCAAAAAGGGGGTTAACCAAGCAAAACAATGAATTAACCATTGATAACCATTTTATCAAGCATCGTATCGTTAAATCTAAGAAGTTTTACAATACTGCAGAAAAGGAGAATCTTATATGAAAAAATCAGTCGTCTATGTTTTAGCATTTTTGATGACCATTGCCTTATTGGCAGGATGTTCGAATTCCAGTTCTAAAAAAGGAAGTTCCGGTTCTAAAGATGAAATCACGCTTTACACAATTCAATCTACTCAACCTGGTTTTAAAGAATGGTTAAAAGAGGCGGAGGAAAAAAGTGGGTTGAAAATAAATTGGATTGCGGCTCCAACTGACTCGGATACTCGCCAACAAAAAATTTCAACCATCCTTTCTTCCGGTGATTCATCCGTAGATGTTCTTGAAATTAATGATGAAATGGCCGCTTCTTTTAAAAACACCGGCTGGCTTGAACCTTTACAAGACACCGTTTTAACAAGTGACATTCTTAGTCAGTTCCCACAAGGTTATATGAAAGATATGTTAACTTCCAATAAGGGCGATATTATAGGGGTACCGGGGTATTCAGGTTATCTGGCACTTTGGGTGGACCAAAAGAAATTAGATGAAGCCGGAATGACTTCGATCGAAACAAAAGAAGATTTCATCAATTTTATGAAAGCGGCCACAAAAGATGGCCAGTACGGTTATGGTGGATCTTGGGAAAAAACATATGTATTTAATGAAATTGCAACATTTGTCAATCTCTTCGGTGGTGATTATTTTGATTGGACAAATCCAAAGAGTAAAGAAGCCGTTAAGTTTATGTATGATATGGTGAACACTTGGAAAGTTACTCCAATTGATCAAATGGCTGATAAATATGAACAAATGAATCAGAAATTTATTGACGGGAAATATGCAATGGTTTTCATGTGGGGAACCGGTAGGGATTATAAAAATGCCGGTCGGTACGGCAAAGATCAGATCCACATGATTAATATGCCGAAGTTTGAAAAAAGAAGTATCTTTACTGACTCATGGAGTTATGTCTTAAATGCATCTTCCAAAAATAAAGAAGCCGCCATTAAGTTTCTTAAGTATGTAGCTAGTGAAGACGGAGAACTAAATAGTTGGAAAAATTTTGAAAGATACCCTGCAAGAGCGGATGTTGCAAGTAACCCGGCTGTAGACAGTGATATTAAAGATATTTATACCGAAATTCAAAAAACAAATGAAATTCATGGTCGTCCAATGCTACCACAAACGATGGAGTTTATTACAGAAATGGGTACACTCTTCCATCATTACATCCAAGACAAAATAACACTTGATCAATTTTGCGAGAAAGCTCAAGCAGCTGTAGAGAAGTACCAGTAAGTATCATCCATTCTATTATTCTTATACGAAGGGCGCGTTACTATGTATGTAGGAAAAAAATTTATGTTGATTGCTTGGATATTCGTACTCCCGGCTTTATGCATTCGGTTTTTTACAACCATTTATCCGATATTCGAAACTTTCCGTATAAGTTTCTTTGATGTCAATTTATTAAAAGGAACAAATGAGTTTGTCGGTTTACAAAACTATATGAATATTTTTCACGATCCTAAAATGATCACTTCTCTTAAGTTTACAGTTTTATTTGTTGTTGGATCCATGCTTGGCCATATCATTTTAGGTATTGTACTAGCTCTCATATTAAATATGAAAATAAAAGCTCAAAAGGTGCTTAGGTCCATCGTGCTACTTCCATGGGCGATGCCGACAGTAGTAATTGCTATAGCAGCAAAGTGGGCATTTAATAATGAATATGGGTTAGTAAATGATTTTATTCGCTGGTTTAACCCGGATTTTAATTTAGATTGGTTAATTCATACAGATACGGCCAGATTAGCAGTTATCGCAGTTGATTTATGGAAGGATATACCGTTTTTCGCTATTTTAATTCTTGCCGGATTACAGTTTATTCCGTCCGACTTATATGAATCAGCTAAAATGGATGGCGCTGGACCAATCCAATCATTTTTTAAAATTACATTACCACTCATATCCAAAAATATTTTTATATTAAGTATCTTCTTTACGATGTGGAGAATAACGATGTTCGATATTGTTTACGCCATGACAAGTGGAGGACCCGGGGAAGATACTTCATTAATTGCTTACCGGATTACCACAGAAGCTTTTACCAATATGAATACCGGGTACGCTGCTTCGATTGCGATTGTACTATTTATTGCTATGGCCATATTAAGTGCGATCAGTACGTATGCAGCTAAAAAAGTAGATTATTAGTAACACTGGCGAAATAATCTCCTTTATCAGGACTTGTTTAAACCTTTCTCCGATTAAAGGAGGAATTTTTAAAGGCATCAATGCTCAAATTCGCAAGCTGCATGTAAACCTTTTTTATGAATCCAAAAGTAATGAAAGCTAGGAGTGAAAGAAAAATGTCTTCAAAAAAAGGAAAAAGACTGCTCCTTCATTGTTTTAGATGGAGCCTGGTAGCAATTGTTGCATTTATTATCATTTTTCCGTTGTGGTGGATTTTTGCATCGTCCATCACCCCTGCCGGAGAATTGTTTTCAAAGCCCATTAAATATTGGCCCGATCACCCAACACTAGAGAATTATAGATACCTTATAGAACATGCTGATTTACTTAGAAAAACAAGGGATACCTTAATTATCATTGGTTTTTCCATTTTCATCGGGATGATTGTGTCAGTTGCAGCTGCCTTTAGTTTTTCAAGATTTAAAAGTAAGGGATTAACATTAGCTGTTACTTTTATACTAGCTTCCATGTTAATTCCAGATGTTGTAACTGCCCGACCACTTTATGATTTTTTAAGAGAAGTACATTTATATGATACTTATACAGGATTAATTATCTTATACGTTAGTAGTATTTTACCTTTTTCGATATTAATCCTTCGTAACTTTCTGGATAATATACCTGTTTCAATTGAAGAGGCGGCGATGATTGATGGCTGTGGATTTTTTCAAACCTTGTTTTATGTCACACTGCCTTTATTAAGACCGGCTATTGCAACTATTTGTATTGTCAATTTCATTCTATGCTTAAATAACTTTTTTACACCGTTATTCTATTCAAGCGATATTTCGGTTCTCTCTACAGCTATTACACAGTTGCCTTTAAGAGATAATATGTATGCTGTTCCATGGGATCTTGTTAGTGCTATGGGCTTTATTATCATCTTACCGATCATTATTTTTGTTGCGGTTTTTCAAAAGCAAATTATGGAAGGGATTATGTCAGGTGGTGTAAAAGGATAATCCGACTGACTTAAAATAAATGAAAATATCGAGGAGGAAAAAAACATGAATCTTAACCCTTTCTCGGGAGGGCTTTCTACTCTCCCTTTAATGAACAATGGAAGAAGCCGTGCAATTACGGCTGAGAATCCACATGGAGAAAAAGGCAAAGGAGGGATGGCATCCAGTGAACTCGGTACTTCCCGGAAAGGTTCCCCATGTATTCGCGATGTGGAACCCGGATCAACCGTTACGCTTTGTGAAATAGATGGACCAGGGGTAATTCAACATATATGGTTAACGGTTACCGATCAAACCGAAAAGGACTGTTTTGTACTTAGAGATTTAGTGATTCGTATGTATTGGGATGATGAAGCAAATCCCTCCGTTGAAAGCCCGTTAGGAGACTTCTTTTGTAATGGTTTTGCAAGATGGTGTGTTGTGAATTCATTGCCTATTGTCGTGAACCCGACACGTGGTTTCAATAGTTATTTTCCTATGCCGTTTCATAAAAAGGCAAAAATCACTATTGAAAATCAACACGAAGGAACGATACCGGCGTTGTTTTATCAAATAGATTACTGTTTGTACGATGAACTACCTGAAAATACCGCTTATTTCCATGCACAATGGAGACGGCAAAAAATAACCAATATTGCTGAAGATTATATCATTTTAGATCATGTGAAAGGAAAAGGTCAGTATGTCGGAACTTACTTAGCGCTTACCACTTTAGAAAGATATTGGTGGGGTGAAGGTGAAGTGAAAATGTTTATAGATGGGGATGACCAGTATCCGACGATTTGTGGAACAGGTACGGAGGATTATTTTGGAGGGGCTTGGAGCTTTGCAACACAGAAAGACGGAAAAACTGTAGAAAATACTTTTTGTACACCTTTCATGGGCTATCCCTATTACTCGAAAAATGATGATTTAGTTCATCATCTTTATCACAATGATGACGTACCTCCCATGAGAGGGTTATATCGTTGGCATATACTGGATCCCATTCGATTTAACGAAGATCTGAAAGTAACAATCCAACAGATCGGCGTAAGTAAAAAAGGCCTTTTTGAGAGACAAGATGACATTGCCTCTGTTGCCTATTGGTATCAAACAGAACCACATTATCCATTCGAAAAGTTAGCAAAAAAAGAAGAACGGTGGCCTAGATAAAGTGATTTTTACTGTCAAAAAATAGAAAAAAGTGATTCCAATGATTAGCACCCAAAAAGGTTATTACATATACCAGGCATTGTCCCTTTAGATATACGTGCTTTTTGGGGCTATTCTTTTAATTTTATAACTTAGAAGAGAGGGAAATGCATAATGTTACTTGGTTCAATTGAAGCAGGAGGCACGAAATTTGTCTGTGGGATTGGGACAGAAAATGGAGAAATTTTAAAGAAAATATCAATACCGACGACAAGCCCTCAGGAAACATTAAAAGAAGTAATTCAATTTTTTATAGATAATCGGATAGACTCATTAGGCATCGGAACCTTTGGACCAGCAGATATTAAGAAATCAAGTCCAACCTATGGTTACATTATGAATACACCAAAACTTGCATGGCAAAATTATCC
>Ga0207869_1001392_pt1 | contig 12430 bp, 6 predicted proteins | sample HigsolmetaAR205D_FD_184837 | JGI IMG/M metagenome (GOLD analysis project Ga0207869, IMG submission 184837) | Ionic liquid and high solid enriched microbial communities from the Joint BioEnergy Institute, USA - AR20-5-D (SPAdes) (version 2) ...
GACCTCGTCGGCGATCGCGTGCCAGTAGGCCAGCACGTTGGCAAAGGTGTTCCCGCCGAGGACGCGGGCGTAGATGCGCCCGCCGACTTCACGTCGGACCTTGATCTGCAATGGCTGGTCCACGGCCTCCTCCGCCCCTGCCGGGACGGCGAGGCCGTACAACCATAGCCGGAATCCATGCATGCAAAGTGTGATGCCCGTCCTGTTGCACCAAAGGTTTACGGCAAGCCTTCCAGACAGGTCCGGTTCCTTCCGTTCCCGCACCTTCCCGATCCCGACACAAAGCACCGCCAGTCACCACATGCACATGCGGTCCGGAACACCGCCGGATCCACCAGGCCCGCCGGCATGCATCCGGATGCACGTGCGACCCGGCCCGGATGCGGCCGTTGCAGCCGCAGGATGTGTCCGGGGAGCCTGCACGGCAGTGCCATCGGCCAGCCGGCCCCCGGCGACAGGTGCGCCCCCGGCAAAAAGAGAGGCGGCCCGAAGGCCGCCTCCCGCGTTGCCATGTCGCCGGCTGGAATCAGACGGTCACCGGATTCGGCTTGTCCGGGTCCAGCTTGTAGAGCTTGATCGCGCGTGCGGAGTCCCTGGGCGTCATCCTGCCGTCCTTGACCAGGGCGTCGATGGCGGCGTGGGCGATCCAGTAGCGGTCCACCTCGAAGAACCGGCGCAGGTTGGCGCGGGTGTCGGAGCGGCCGAAGCCGTCGGTGCCGAGCACGGTGAAGGTGCGCGGAACGAAGGCGCGGATCTGGTCGGTGAACGCGCGCACGTAGTCGCTGGCGGCGATGACCGGGCCCTCGGGGCGGCCCTCGAGGCACCGGGTGACGTACGGCTTGCGCGGCTTCTCCTCCGGATGCAGGCGGTTCCAGCGCTCGCAGTCGAAGCCGTCGCGGCGCAGCTCGGTGAAGCTGGGGCAGCTCCACACGTCGGCGGTGACGCCGAAGTCCTTGTCCAGCAGCTCGGCGGCGGCCAGCACCTCGCGCAGGATGGTGCCGCTGCCCATCAGCTGCACGCGCAGCTCGCCCTTCTTCGCCTTGCCCGCATCCTTGAGCAGGTACATGCCCTTGATGACGCCCTCGACCGCATCCGCCGGCAGGTCCGGGTGCGGGTAGTTCTCGTTCATCAGGGTGATGTAGTAGTACTCGTCGACCTGGTCCTCGATCATCCGCTTCATGCCGTGCTGCACGATGACCGCGACCTCGCCGGCGAAGGTGGGGTCGTAGCTGCGGCAATTGGGGATGGCGCCGGAGAACAGGTGCGAGTGGCCGTCCTCGTGCTGCAGTCCCTCGCCGTTGAGCGTGGTGCGGCCCGAGGTGCCACCGAGCAGGAAGCCGCGCGCGCGCATGTCGGCGGCCTGCCAGGCGGCGTCGCCGACGCGCTGGAATCCGAACATCGAATAGAAGATGTAGAACGGCAGCAGCTGCAGGTTGTTGATGCTGTAGCTGGTGGCGGCGGCCATCCACGAGGCGAGGGCGCCGGCCTCGGTGATGCCCTCCTGCAGCACCTGGCCGGTGGAGTCCTCGCGGTAGTACATCAGCTGGTCGCGGTCCACCGGGCGGTACTTCTGGCCCACAGGCGAGTAGATGCCGATCTGGCGGAACAGTCCCTCCATGCCGAAGGTGCGCGCCTCGTCGCAGACGATGGGCACCACGCGGGGGCCGATGGTCTTGTCGCGCAGGATGATGTTGAGCGCCTGCACGAAGGCCATGGTGGTGGACATCTGGCGCTCGCCGGTGTCCTTGAGCAGGCGCTCGAAGGCCTCCAGCTTCGGCACAGTGAGCTTCTCGTCCGCCTTGCGCCGGCGCTGCGGCAGGAAGCCGCCCAGTGCACGCCGGCGCTCGAGCATGTACTGCACCTCCTCGGATTTCTCGCCCGGGTGGTAGAACGGGACGTTGCCGTCCTTCAGCTGCTCGTCCGAAACCGGGATCCTGAAGCGGTCGCGGAAGGCACGCACCGCCTCGTCGTCCAGCTTCTTGGTCTGGTGGGTGGGGTTGAGCGACTCGCCCGCCGAGCCCATGCCGTAGCCCTTGACCGTCTTGGCCAGGATCACGGTCGGTCGGTCCCTGGTGTTCACCGCGGCATGGTAGGCGGCGTAGACCTTGTGCGGGTCGTGGCCGCCGCGGTTGAGGCGCCAGATGTCCTCGTCGGACAGGTTGGCGACCATCTCGCGGGTCTCGGGGTACTTGCCGAAGAAGTGCTCACGCGTATAGGCGCCGCCGAAGGCCTTGCAGTTCTGGTACTCGCCGTCGACGGTCTCCATCATCAACTTGCGCAGCACGCCCTTGTGGTCGCGCGCGAGCAGCGGGTCCCAGTAGCTGCCCCAGATGACCTTGATCACGTTCCAGCCGGCGCCGCGGAACACGCCCTCCAGCTCCTGGATGATCTTGCCGTTGCCGCGGACCGGGCCGTCCAGGCGCTGCAGGTTGCAGTTGACGACGAAGATCAGGTTGTCCAGGCCCTCGCGGCCGGCAATGGCCAGCGCGCCCAGGCTCTCGGGCTCGTCGGTCTCGCCGTCGCCGAGGAAGCACCAGACCTTGCGGTCGGTCTTCGGCATCAGGCCGCGGGCCTCGAGGTACTTCCAGCTGCGTGCCTGGTAGATGGCGGCGATCGGCCCCAGGCCCATGGACACCGTGGGCACCTGCCAGAAGTCCGGCATCAGCCACGGGTGCGGATAGGAGGACACGCCGCGGCCGTCCACTTCCATGCGGAAATGGTCGAGCTGGGACTCGGTGATCCGGCCCTCGAGGTAGGCGCGGGCGTAGATGCCCGGCGAGCTGTGGCCCTGGACGCAGACCAGATCGCCCGGGTGGTCCTTGGACGGCGCGCGCCAGAAGTGGTTGAAGCCCACGTCGTAGAGCGTGGCGCTGGAGGCGAAGCTGGCGATGTGGCCACCGAGGTCACCGGGCTTGCGGTTGGCGCGGACGACCATCGCCATCGCGTTCCAGCGGATGTACGAGCGGATGCGCCACTCCAGCATCGGGTCGCCGGGCATCTTCGGCTCCAGATGCGGCGGGATGGTGTTGACGTAGTCGGTGGTCGGGGAGAACGGCAGGTGCGCGCCGGCACGGCGCGTCAGCTCCACCATGTTCTCGAGCAGGTAATGGGCCCGCTCGGGGCCCTCGTGGTCGATGACCGCCTTCAGCGCCTCGATCCACTCCCGGGTCTCTTCGGGGTTGGGGTCACTGTCGAGGACATCGTTCAGCCAGTTCATCGCACTCTCCGACGCGGCTCCGTGGCCGCAGTTTTCTTGTTCTTCACAGGGTTAGAGCCCGGATTCTAGCAGGGGCGGGCGGCACGCCGGATGGCGGCGCCGGAACGCGCCGTCCCGCGCCGGGCCACTGCACCGGCGCCGCCAGGCCCGTCGGCGCGCGCAATTCCACACCGTATGGAAAGGCCGGGCATGAATGCGCCCCGCCCCCGGCCAGGCCTGCGGCAAGGCCTGGCGCCAGCAATGGACGACGCGATGCCGAATGTCCGGCTCCGGCGCGCGTTGCAACCAGGCGCGAGGCACGCGCATCGAAGCCACACCTTACACCCCCTGGGAGAGACAAGATGCGCAAATTCCTGCTGATTGCCGCCCTGCTCGCGCTGCCGGTATTTGCACGCGAGGCCGCTCCTGCCACGGACGAAGTGCAGGTGATGATCCTGGGCACCCTCCACATGGCCAATCCGGGCGGCCACATCCACGATGACACCATTGACGACGTGCTGGCACCGAAACGGCAGAAGGAACTGAAGGAGGTTGCCGACGCGCTGCTGCGCTTCGCACCGACCCGGGTGATGGTGGAGTGGCCAGACTCGCTCACCACCGAACGCTACCGCCAGTACCGGGAAGGCACGCTCAAACCGAACCGCAACGAGGTCGTGCAGCTCGGCTTCCGCCTGGCCGCGATGGCCGGGCTGGACGAGGTCCACGGCATCGACGTCGACGGCGACTTCCCCTACCCGGAATTGGTGGAGTTCGCGAAACGTACCGGCAGGGAGGCGATGCTGCAGGAGCTCCACGACGAGACCGCCAGACTCGTTGCCGAATCGCAACGTGTCATCGACACCGGCACCATCGCCCGGATCCTGCGCCACATGAACGAGCCCGCCGAGATCGAGCGCAGCCACCGGTTCTACCGGAAGGTACTGCTGATCGGTGCCGGCGACGAACAGCCGGGCGTGGACCTGGCCACCGGCTGGTACCGCCGCAACTTCGCCATCTGCGCCAACCTGCTGCAGAACACGAAACCCGGCGACCGCGTGGTCGTGGTGTACGGCGCCGGGCACGCCTTCCTGCTGCGCCAGTGCATCCAGGAGACCCCGGGCTTCAGGCTGGTCGAGCCCAACGACTGGCTGCCGTGAGCGGAACGGCGCATCCCCGCGGCCCGGCGGGGATGCGCGGCGCCGGGCTCACCGGCGCCGGCTGCGCTCCTTTCTGATCTGCGCCTCGACCGCCGCGATCGCGGTCATGTTGACGATGCGCCGCGGCGTGGCGGTGGGCGTGAGGATGTGCGCGGGCTTGCTGACCCCCATCAGGATCGGCCCCAGCGCGACGCCGTCGGTCATGACCCGGATCAGGTTGTAGGCGATGTTGGCGGCGTCGAGGTTGGGCATCACGAACAGGTTCGCGCGCCCTTCCAGCGTGGTGTCGGGGAAGATCCGGCGGCGCAGCGCGTCGTCCCACGCGGTGTCGCCCTGCATCTCGCCGTCCACCTCCAGGCGCGGCGCGCGGCGGCGCAGGATCTCGAGCACCTGCCGCATCTTGCGCGCGCCCGGGTCGTCGTGGCTGCCGAAGTTGGAGTGCGACATCAACGCCACCTTCGGCTCGATGCCGAACAGGCGCAGGCGGTAGGCGGCCTGCAGGGTGCTTTCGGCGATCTGTTCCGGGGTCGGGTCCGGCTGGACGTGGGTGTCCACGAAGAACCACAGGCCGCGGTCGTTGACCACGCCGGTCATCGCCGAGGTGCTCTGCACGCCCGGGTCCAGGCCGATCACGCTGCGGACGTAGCCGAGCTTCTTGTGGTAGCGCCCGACCAGGCCGGTGATCATCGCGTCGGCCTCGCCGCGGTCCACCATCACCGCCGCGATGAGGGTCGGGCGCGAGCGCAGCAGCGCCTTGGCCGAGTCCGGGGTCACGCCGCGGCGGCAGGTCAGGCGGTAGTAGTGCTGCCAGTAGTCGTTGAAGCGCGGGTCGTCGTTGATGTTGGTCAGCTCGAAGTCCACGCCCGGCTTCAGGCGCAGGCCGAGCTTGCGGATCCGCATCTCGATCACTTCGGGGCGGCCGATCAGGATCGGGTGGGCCAGGCCCTCGTCCACCACCGTCTGCACCGCGCGCAGCACGGTTTCCTCCTCGCCCTCGGCGTAGACCACGCGCTGGCGGTCCGAACGCGCGCGGTCGTACATCGGCTTCATCGCTAGCGCGGTGCGGGAGTGGAACTGGGCCAGCTTCTCGCGGTAGGCGGCCATGTCCCGGATCGGGCGGGTGGCCACCCCCGAGGCCATCGCCGCCTCGGCCACCGCCGGCGCCAGCGTGGTCAGCAGGCGCGGGTCGAACGGGCGCGGGATCAGGTAGTCGGGGCCGAACTGCGGCGTCTCGCCGCCATAGGCGCCGCCGAGGTCCGAGGACTCCATGCGCGCCAGCTTCGCGATCGCGTGCACGCAGGCCAGCTTCATCGCCTCGTTGATCTCGGTGGCGCCCACGTCCAGCGCGCCCCGGAAGATGTACGGAAAGCAGAGCGCGTTGTTGACCTGGTTGGGGTAGTCCGAGCGGCCGGTGGCGATGATCGCGTCCGGGCGCACGCGGCGCGCGTCCTCCGGCATGATCTCCGGGTACGGGTTGGCGAGCGCCAGGATGATCGGGCGCTCGGCCATGGTCGCGACCATCTCCGGCTTGAGGATGCCGCCGGCCGACAGGCCGAGGAAGATGTCCGCGCCCTCGACGATCTCCGCCAGGGTGCGCTTGCCGGTGTCGCGTGCGTAGCGGCGCTTGGCCTCGTCCAGGTCGTCGCGGCCGGCATGGATCACGCCGCCGCGGTCGAAGGCGATGATGTTCTCCGGCTTCAAGCCCAGCGCCACCAGCATGTCGAGGCAGGCGATGCCAGCGGCGCCGGCGCCGGTGGTGACCAGTTTCACCTCCTCGATCTTCTTGCCGGCGATCTCCAGCGCGTTGACCACGGCAGCACCGACGATGATCGCGGTGCCGTGCTGGTCGTCGTGGAACACGGGGATCTTCATCCGCTCGCGCAGCTTGCGCTCGACGATGAAGCACTCCGGCGCCTTGATGTCCTCGAGGTTGATGCCGCCGAAGGTCGGCTCCAGCGAGGCGATGATGTCAACGAGCCTGTCGGGGTCCTTCTCGTCGATCTCGATGTCGAACACGTCGATGCCGGCGAACTTCTTGAACAGCACGCCCTTGCCTTCCATCACCGGCTTGCCGGCGAGCGGGCCGATGTCGCCCAGGCCCAGGACCGCGGTGCCGTTGGAGATGACCGCCACCAGGTTGCCGCGCGCGGTGTACTCGCTGGCCTTCAGCGGGTCGGCGACGATCTCTTCGCAGGCGTAGGCCACGCCGGGCGAGTACGCCAGCGACAGGTCGCGCTGGGTGAGCATCGGCTTGGTCGCGGTGACCGTGATCTTGCCGGGGGGCGAGAGCCGGTGGTAGTCGAGCGCCGCCTTGCGGAAATCCTCGGCGGACGGGGTGGGGTTGGACGTGTTGTCTGACATCGTGGCAGTGCCGCTTGCGGAACGGGAATTCTAGCCGTTTGCCGCGGGCGGGCGCCGGCCGCGCCGATGTTGCGGCGCGGCGGACCTGCCCGCACCGCCGGCCGGGATGCCCGCGGGCGGGTTCCCGGGCTCAGGGGGCGACGAAACGGCAGTCCCCGGGACCGGAAGCAACGGCGCGACAGGCCGCTTCCAGCGCGGCCGCGTCGGGCTTCACGCCCGTGTCCAGCCAGGCTTCGAGCGCGCGCAGTGCGGCGAGGACCGCGGCCTCGCCCGGCCGGCTGTGGTCGTCCCCGCCAATCCGGAACTGAGCGAGCAGGTGGCCGCGTCCGGCCGCCTCCACAACGCGGCGGTACGCATCCAGCGCCGAGGGGGAGACCACGGGGTCATGCTCAACGTGCAGGTTGAGCGTCGGCAGTACGATCAGGCCGGACAGGTCGGCATCATATGCAAGCGCGGCGACCGCGGCTGGGTCGGCGACGAATCGCTCCACCCCCCCGTTGAGCGCGTCGTCGTCGCGCGAGCCGCGGTAGACGGTGCGGCTGTTGTCGAAGGGATTGCGGCCACCGAGGTGACGCTGCACCAGGTCGCGGAAATGGAACGTGCCCCAGGCCAGGTGCGCCACGAGCTGTTTCTCCGCGATCCCCGTCACCGCCAGGATGTCGGCCAGCCGCGCCGCCTGTTCGGGTGTGCGCCTTGACGGCGGCCTGTCGATACCGGTGCAGTCATCGACCCGTGCACGCAGTCCGGCGCGGGTCATGGTCGAATCCAGCGGCAGGCCCTGCCACAGCGGGTATTGCGGCTCATCCGGCTTCGGGTGGTTGCGGCAGTAGTATTGGTAGACGGCACGCAGGTCGGCCCGGAACCCGTAGGCACGGGTCCCGCCTGCCAGCACGCCATTGGTCGTCAGCACCGCGTCGTAGTTGGGCCGGCCGTCGTCATCGAGCGCATGCAATTCGGCGAGCTTCGCCGCGACGTTGCCACCCCACGACTGGCCGTGCAACAGGGTCCGTTCCGGCCGGCCCCAGCGCGCCTGGAACGCGACGCGGCTCGCGTCCACGTCGGCCGCGGCCCGGCGCACACCGTAGCCGCCACGCCGGTAGGTCGAACCGATCCAGGCATATCCGGCGCGGACCACGGCCGCGAAGCGGTCGAGATCCTCTGCCGCGTCGCCTGCCTGCGGCTCGCCCAGACGCGGCCCGCCGTGCGCATGCACCACCAGCCTGCGGTTCCACTCGCGCGGGATGGCCGCCAGCAGCCACGCGCCATCGGGATCCCGTGCCTCGTAACAGCCCGCGGCACCAGCCACCGACGGCGGACAGGGCACCTGCTCGAACACCTCTGTCCCGCCGGCACGCGCGGGGACCGCCGGCAGCAGTGCCGCCACGAAGAGGCAAACCGCGACAGATCCGGCCTGCACTGTCCGCACCGCCATCAGAACGAGTGGCTGATGTTGACGTACCAGTAGCGTCCCCACGGCTGGTCGACCGAGCCGCGGTAGCCGCCGTCGGCCAGCGCGGGACCTTCGTCGGTCAGGTCGTTGACGCCGATCCGAACCGCGGTGCCCGACGTGAAGCGGTACTGGCCATAGGCGTTGTAGCGCGTGCGCGACTCCACCACCCAGGGTTCGCCCGAGGCGCCGAGCAGCGAGGGCTGCTCGAACGAGCTGCGATAACGTGCGGACAGGCCTGCGCGCCAAGGCCCCTTGCTCCAGGTGAAGGCCGACGTGGCACGCCATTCCGGGCGGCCGTTCTGGCCGATCAGGCGGCTGGAGTCGGGCAGCGGCGTCAGCGGGTCGATGATGCCGGCCTCGCGTGCCTCGTACAGCGAGTTGACGATGTCACCCGGATCGCGGGTGAACTCGGTCAGCTTGCTTGCGTTCAGCAGCAGGCTGAAATTGCCGTACTTCGTGCGCCGCTTCTCCCAGTGCAGGCTGAAGTCGATGCCTTCCACGGTCTGTGGCTGGAGGTTGATGAAACGGTCGCTGATCGAGACGACGTCTCCCGCCGGTGCCAGGCCGCTGCCATCGAACAACACGATGTCGTCCGGATCCGGGTCGGCGCGAACCACCAGCGGATTCGACCTGCCCTGCACCCGATCGAGATAATCGACAATGAGCGCGGTCTGCGCGCCGAGCAGGCCCACCATCTGCTCCTGCCGGATGCGCCAGCGATCCACCGTGAAGGTCAGCCTGCCCATCGACTCCGGAAGGAAAGCAGGCTGGAACACAAGGCCATACGACAGGTTGGTGCTTTCTTCCGGCTCGAGGTCCGGGTTGCCCGCGACCAGCAACGACACACCGGACGTACCCTGCGCGCACTGGCCCATGGAGGCGATCTCGCCCTTGCGCAGCTGCGCCTCGCAGCGGATGTAGTCCGTGCCGTTGGCCAGGCGGGCGTACTGCGTGGCGTGGGTCTGCTCGAGGTTGGGGGCACGGAACCCCTCCGAATACGAGCCGCGCAGGCGCAGGCCTTCGGCGACGTCCCAGGCCACCGCGATCTTCGGCTTGGCGACGGAACCGAAGTCGGAATAGTGCTCGTAGCGCCCGGCCAGCTGCATGTCCAGCCTGCGCACCAGCGGGATCCCCATGTCGGGAGACAGCAGGGGCACGGCGAACTCGACGTAGGCCGAACCGACCGTGCGTGAGCCGTAGGTGTCCGGGTTCGGGCTGACCGCGGCCACGTTGCTCAGGCTGGTCTGGCCGCTGACCATGTCGGTGAACGTGATGGTCCCGTCGAGGTTCTGGTCGCGGTCGTCCTTCTGGGTCTCGTGCCTGGCCTCGATGCCGAACGCGATGCCGACGTCCCCGGCAGGGAGCCGGAACAGATCGCCACGGTTCATGCGGAAGTCGGCCATCGTCAGTGTGGTGCGCGTCTTGCGTACAAGGTCCATCCGGATCGCGTCGACCGCCGCCTGCGAACTCGGCGAGCAATCACCCCAGCTCCAGGTGTCGATGCAGCCGCCGCTGAACGGGTTGTAGGCGTCCGGCGTGGACAGTGCGAGCTGCCTTTGCAGGGCGGTCATGTTGACGTTGTTTGAAACGTCCTTGGCCTCCGCCTCGGAATACACCAGGGCGCTTTCCCAGTCGAAACCGTTCCACTGCCCGCGCAGGCCGGCCAGGAACCGCGCCTGGTAGTTCGTCACCTCCACGTCCTGGAAGCCCACGTCCACGTAGCGGTAGTTGCTCAGCAGCACCGGCAACCCCTCGTCCGGCACGTCGGTCAGGCCGGGCAGCCGGTTCGGGTTCGGCGTACCGTCCGCGAACGTGACCGGGCCGAAGGGATTCCAGTAGTTGCTCGCCGGGATCCAGATCTCGTTGAGGTTGACCACCGGCGGCTGCGTCGCGCGGCTGACGGCGTGATAGAGGCCCAGCTCGCCGAAGAACTCGACGTTGTCGGTCAGCTCGTGGTGCCCCGTGAGGAACAGGTTCACGCGCTCCACGGACGGCCGCACGGTGGTCGCATACCGGGTGTCGTAACGCATCTCGCGATGCGTGGTGTTGAAGTTGTGATTGCCACTGGCCAGGCACAGCCCCGGCCCGTACGGCACCGCTGCACTCCCGCAGTCGATCGCATCCGGCTGAACGTGGAATTGGCCCGATGCATTGGTGACGAAGACACCATTTGACTGGATCCTCGGTCGGGCGCCAACGCTCATCCTGGCCCACGGCGTGTGCGAGGAGCGCCCGTCAAGCGCCCCGAGCCCGGCGAAGTCCGCGTATCCATCGAACAGCGGCCGCAGATCGTCAGAGCGGGTGAACTCCTGGTCCTCGGCCCACAGCTTGCCCCTGTTGACGTAGCTGAGGAACAGAGAAACGTTGCCGCGTTCGTGGTTCCTGCCCGCGAAAATGCTGGCCTCGTATTCGTCCATGCCGGTGCCCTCGGCAAGTCCGTAGCGGGCATTGAAACTCAGGCCATCGAAGTCGCTCTGCAGCACGGTGTTGACGACGCCGGCCACGGCGTCGGCGCCGTAGATCGCCGCGGCGCCATCGAGCAGCACCTCGACCCGGTCGAGCCCGGACACCGGGATCGAATTGGAGTTGTAGCTGAGCACCGGCACCGTGCCGGTGTCGGACGTACCCTGGCTCGTCGGGTGCTGCACGATGCGGCGGCCATTGAGCAGGACCAGGGTGTTACCCACGCCCAGCGAGCGCAGGTTCACGGAGTTCACGTCGCCGCGCGCCGCGTTGCTGGTCTGCGGGTTGTTCGAGGCATCGAACAGGACGTCGCCCATCTGCGGGATGTCACGCAGCAGCTCGTCGCCCGACATCGCGCCCGCGGCGTCGATCTGTTCGCTGCTGAACACCACCACCGGCAGGGCTTCCGTGGTCGGCGCCCCTCGGATGTGCGAACCCACCACCACGACGTTGTCCAGCGTCTTCGCCAAATCCTGGGCACCGTCTTCGGCCTGGGGCGCGGCCTCCTGTGCCAGCGCTGCCTGGACAGCCGCTGCCAGCAGCGCGACCGCCAGTCCGGCGCGCCTTCCCCGGTATTTCGCTTGCCTGTGCATGTCCTGCCCTCCTCGAAGAAGTAAACGGGTCGGGATGGCGTCCGGCCGGACGCCTCCCGTCAGTCGGCATCCAGCGCTGCCGGGTCACCGCCCGACGCCGGGTCGGGCGCAGCCGCCAGCGGCCGCGGCCTGCCGTCGAGGGCCTGCGCCAGCGCCTCGCGGTCGAGCGCGCCCTCCCAGCGCGCCACCACCACGGTGGCAACAGCGTTGCCGATGAAATTGGTGATCGAGCGGCACTCGCTCATGAACCGGTCCACGCCGAGAATCAGCGCCATCCCTGCGACCGGGACCGTGGGCACCACCGACAGCGTCGCCGCGAGGGTGATGAACCCGGCGCCGGTCACCCCGGCGGCGCCCTTGGAGCTGAGCATGGCCACGAGCAGCAGCGCGACCTGCTGCCCCAGGCTGAGATCGGTGTTGGTCGCCTGCGCGATGAACAGCGCGGCCAGGGTCATGTAGATGTTGGTGCCGTCGAGGTTGAACGAGTAGCCCGTCGGCACCACCAGCCCGACCACCGACTTGCCGCAGCCGGCCCGTTCCATCTTCTCCATCAGCGAAGGCAGCGCCGACTCGGAGGAGGACGTGCCCAGCACCAGCAGCAGCTCGGCGCGCAGGTAGCGGCACAGCTTCAGCACGGAGAACCCGCACAGCCGCGCCACCGCGCCGAGCACCACCAGAACGAACAGCAGCGAAGTGACGTAGAACGTGCCGACCAGCCAGGCCAGGTTGGCCAGCGATTCCACGCCGTAGCGGCCGATGGTGAAGGCGATCGCACCGGCCAGCAGCCCCATCTGCAGGGAGATGCGCAGGCCGTACACGATGGCCGAGAGCAGATCGCGGCCCTGGCTGTCGGTGCCGAGCAGATGGACGATGCCGCTCGACCCCACATAACCCGGGGGACGGCGGGCATCACGAAGGACCAGCGATTTCAGGTCATACGGGTCCTGCGGTACGATGAACGGCGCGAAGATGGCCACGACGATGATGGCAAGCACGACGACCAGTGCCCCCACCGCGACCTTGTTGCGGCGGAAGGTCCGCCAGAATTCGGCTGCCGGAGAGACGGAACTTGCGGATCGAGCTTCGACGGTCATGTCAGCCTCTCCCGTGGCGCAGGCGCGGATCGAGCGCGGCATAGGCGAGATCGACGCAGAGATTGATGAAGACGAACAGCGCGGAGACCAGCATGAGATAGGCCACCATGACGGGG
>Ga0207869_1001394_pt1 | contig 12412 bp, 14 predicted proteins | sample HigsolmetaAR205D_FD_184837 | JGI IMG/M metagenome (GOLD analysis project Ga0207869, IMG submission 184837) | Ionic liquid and high solid enriched microbial communities from the Joint BioEnergy Institute, USA - AR20-5-D (SPAdes) (version 2) ...
CCTTTTTTCTTTACTATTACTAAATATTTTGGTAATATTATATTGTAGCTAAAAAATTTGAGCATACAGGTATTATACCACAATTTAATATTACTATTACAATATGGTAGAGTCAAGTAAAATAAAACGATTAAGAGAAAAACTGGGTTTGTCGCAAGAGAGACTGGCTCGACTTGCCGATGTTTCCAATAATACGATAATTAACATTGAAGCGGGCAAGCAACAAAATCCGACAATTGAGACACTTAAAAAAATTGCGAATGCCTTAAATGTTCCAATTGAGGATTTAATTAAATAATAATCATATGAACCATTGGACAAAATTAAGTATTGAATATGCAAGCCAGAGGAGTTATTTGGACGATTTGTTTCAAGTATATCCAACTATTCCCGAAGGTATTAGGGAATTAGATGGAGAGCTTTGGAAGGGCGTAGAAAAGGCTTTTGAAAAGCGCGACAATGTCGCTCTCCTTAAAAATCTTTTAAAGTTAGATTTATTCCCGATTAAAGATTCGTATGTTGCCTATTTGAAGCGAGATAAAACAGCATTAGAACGCAACCCCGCAACGGCAGCGCGCCTCTCTGGTCGTTTATATGAAATGGGTCTTGATACGATTTATACTCGTTGCTCAGAACCGAAAGAAACCAACCGACAAATCGGGCCACTTTTTAAACGCTGGCTCAAAAAGAAAGCATTGGGTATTGAGCCAGTAAAACTTGAAGAATTTTTGAAGGCAAAGGAAAACGCTATTTTAGACGCAAGCGATGCTGAAATGATGGCTTTTGCACGAAAATATTTAAACTACAAGCATAACAAAGGATTAGATTTTATTGGTCGCTTCAATGGAAAATATATTATAGGAGAGGCAAAGTTTTTAACCGATTTCGGAGGGCATCAAAATGCTCAATTCAATGACGCAATTGCGACGGTGCAAACAAAAGGCGTAAAAGCAATAACTGTTGCTATTTTAGATGGCGTGCTTTACATAAAAGGCAACAATAAAATGTACAAAGACATCACAGGAAAATATAAAAACGAAAACATAATGAGTGCACTTGTACTGCGTGAATTTCTCTATCAAGTTTAATTTCTATGAAAATAACTTACGACAATAAAAAACCAGAGAAAGACATTCTCGAACAAACTCCGAGAGCGGTATTAAGAATTGTTTCCGGAAAGGGGGCAAAAAATAAACTTATTCAGGGGGATAATCTTTCTGTATTAAAAACATTGCTTAATGATTATTCGGGTAAAATTGATTTAGTATATATTGATCCCCCTTTTGCTACAAACGGACATTTCAAAATCAGTGAAGACCGCGCAAATACGATTAGCAGTAGTAATGCCGATGAAATAGCATATAGTGATACCCTTGTCGGCGCAGACTTTTTGGAATTTTTACGCGAACGACTGATTTTTTTGCGTGAGTTGCTATCAGAGCGCGGGTCAATCTATCTACATACTGATTACAAAATTGGACATTATGTAAAGCTCATAATGGACGAGGTTTTTGGCAGAGAAAATTTTCGAAATGATATTACTCGTATCAAGTGCAACCCGAAAAATTTCCATCGCAAAGCATACGGCAATATAAAAGATTTAATACTTTTTTATTCAAAATCGGCAACTCCAACATGGAATGATCCGCGCGTCCCATTTTCAAAAGAGGACGAGGAACGTCTTTTCAAGAAAATAGATAAAAACGGACGACGCTACACAACAATCCCGCTTCATGCGCCCGGAGAGACTTCTAATGGAAATACGAGTAAAGAATGGAAGGGAATGAAACCGCCGAAGGGCCGGCATTGGCGAACTAACCCCGCAATTTTGGAGGAATGGGATAAACAAGGACTTATTGAATGGTCAGCAAGCGGAGTGCCGCGCAAAAAAATCTTTCTTGATGAAAAAGAAGGTAAAAAAATGCAGGATATTTGGGAATTCAAGGACCCCCAATATCCGCAATACCCAACAGAGAAAAGTCTGGATTTATTGAAATTTATTATTGAGGCGTCTTCAAAAGAAGGAGATTTAGTGCTTGATTGTTTTGCAGGCTCTGGCACAACTCTTGTCGCCGCGCAGTTGTTAAATCGTAATTGGATAGGAGTTGATAAATCGGAGCAAGCAATAAAAGTCGCAAAAAAGAGGATTGCCGAGTTGCCAGCTAATCTATTTTCAAAATCAGATTTTGAATTTATTAGAGAAATTAGCGGTAGTGAAAAAGAGGCTATCAAATATAATCAAAAGATTCTTGTAAATTATGGAAAATAAGCAAAAACATTTAGAGTTTATTCAAGGAGCCATTAACCGCATGGCAGGAAATTTATTTTTCCTTAGGGGCTGGACAATTACTTTGATAACTGGACTTTTTGCGTTATCTGCAAAAGAGACGAGCCAAAATTATGTTTTGATTGCCTATTTTCTTATTTTGATTTTTTGGATTTTGGATGGCTATTTTCTTTCGCAAGAAAGATTATTTAGGGTTTTATATGACCATGTCAGAACGCTTGATGAGAAAATATTGATTTTTCCATGGACACAAGGAATTTTAAGAAAGACAAGAATTGTTGGCTACAATCAATGTTTTCAATAACGCTTTTGGTGTTTTACTTATCGTTGCTCGGAGTTACAACGTTAATCTATTTTTTGTTTAAATAATTTTATGGTAACAAAAAGAAAAGTATTTTTTAGTTTCCATTTCCAGAGGGATATTTGGCGCGTTTCGCAAGTTAGAAATTGCAATGTCGTTACAACGGGTTATACAAAAAACGATTTTCTTGACGCGGCCTCTTGGGAAGCCGTTAGGAGACAAGGTGATGAAGCAGTAAAACGCTGGATTAACAATCAGCTAAATGGGACTTCCGTAACAATTGTTTTAATAGGTGCAGAAACAAGTACAAGAAAATATGTGGGTTACGAAATAGAGCAGAGTTATAAAAGAGGTAATGGATTGCTTGGTATCCGTATTCACGGCTTAATGAATCAAGATAGGCAAATAGATTATCAAGGAGCAAACCCTTTGATAATTTTTATCTTAATGGCAACGAATTAGATAAATTATCAAAATATGTACCGGTTTATGATTGGATTACTCATGACGGCCGTAATAACATCGGGAAATGGATAGAATCTGTTGCCCCGAAAAATAAATAATATGGCGACGAAAAGACAAGTATTTTATAGTTTCCATTACAAACCTGATTGCTGGCGGGCGTCCCAAGTTCGTAATATAGGGGTTGTTGAAGGAAACAAACCCGCACCCGATAATGATTGGGAACAAATTACAAGTGCCGGCGATGACGCTATTAAGAAGTGGATAAACGAACAAATGAAATATAGGTCATGCACCGTTGTGCTTGTTGGAAATAAAACCGCAAATAGAAAATGGATAAATTACGAAATAATAAAATCTTGGAATGATGGTATGGGCATTGTTGGTATTTATATTCACGGGTTAAAAAATAGCGAAGGGTATATTTCTGAGAAGGGCGAAAATCCATTTGATTATATAGGTTATGGCGATAGTGGTAAAAAATTATCTGCAATAGTAAAATGCTATAATCCTACCGGCCAAAATAGCAAAGAGAGATACGATTGGATTTCACAATACATCGCTGATGCGGTTGAAGAAGCGATAAAGATTAGGAATAATAATTAAGCCCGCCGAAAAAATCGCTGGGGGTTTCCAGCAGGCGGGCAAAAAGGAAGGGGGTCTGGGGGAAGGAATTTTTGCCCGCCTGCTTTCCGCGCCGAAGGCGCGGCAGGGGTGGGAAGCGGCTCGTCCTTGCGTCAGCAAGGAAGCAAAGCCCGCAAAAATTGTTTCCTTAATTGAAAAAGAATTTTGCGCGCGCCCATTAAAAAAAGAAATTTTTGCGGGCTTTGTCCGCCGTCAGGCGGCGAGCCGCTGGGGCGGGTTTCTGCCCGTCAGGGCAGAAATTCTTGCTCAAAATGGGTTCGCACTTCGTTCAGTAATTGCGACCAAAGAATAAGGATCGTCATCTGACGGTCCTTATTCTTTGGTCGGGGTGAGAGGACTTGAACCTCCGACCTCAGCGACCCGAACGCTGCGCGCTAGCCAACTGCGCCACACCCCGAAGTTTTCGTAATCTTCCTAGATTCTGTGCGGGTACCTCTGTGATTATACCCTTTTACCTCTGTTATAGCAACATGCGTGTCGGCAATCAAAATTATAGCTTTATGCACAACATATAGCGCTTAGCTGTTGACTAAAAACGCTAGTTCGCGATAATTAACAAGACATGGATCTCAAAAACTTCAAAATAAACCGCACCCTTATTTTTATTGTTTTGGCGCTGGTTGCTTTTGGCGTAATTATGCGACTGGTGCCACACCCGGTCAACTTGGCGCCGGTTGGCGCGATCGCGCTGTTTGCCGGAGCTATTTTGCCGCGCAAGCTGGCGTGGTGGCTGCCGCTCGGCATTTTGGTCATATCCGACCTGATTATTGGCACATACAGCAGCATGCTCTTTACCTGGGCAGCCTTCCTGCTCGTTACGCTCTTTGGCATGGCGCTGCGCGGCACGAACAACTGGCTGCGCGTACCATTTGGCGCGCTCGGCGCTTCGGTCATTTTCTTTATCGTGTCGAACTTCGGCACCTGGCTGCAGGGCGGTATGTACGAGCACACCTGGGCAGGTCTTATGCTCTGCTACGAAATGGCGCTGCCGTTCTTCCGCAACACCTTTGTCGGCGATCTGGCCTACAGTGTGCTACTCTTCGGCGTCTACGCCCTGGCTGTTCGCTGGGTGCCGCAAACCAAAGCAGTAACCGAACAAAACTAAAAACTATCCCCAGCATTTCCACTTTTCAAGAATGCTGGGGATAGTTTCATTTTTCTGACCGCTGGTGCTGATTATATGTCAACTTGTGCGGGTTGGAGAGTAATGGATACACGTCGATAGCCACTTCCTCGTAAGGATGGACTTTCTTAACTGCGTCGATAACTGCCTCTAAATCTTTCTCGTAGCAGACGGCCTCTATGCGCTCTTCAACAACTCCTCTGAGCTTGCCGACTTCGCCAATCGTGGGATTCGCACCCTCAAGCGACAGAAAACGTCCCACACCTTTTACCGAAAAACTACAGAACGCATAGTCGCCAACCTTGCCCGCGCCAGCCTCACCCAGCGCCTGGCGCACAGCACCAGCATGCGCCTCGGGCACGTACACAACCAGCTTTACTACTTTGCCAGACATAGCAGAAATACTCCTTCGATATACGGCGTAATTGTACTATGGCCACTACCGCTCCTGGCAAAACTTCGCCTAACACAAGGCTCTTCGTGGGGCACTTTGTTGCTTTGAATAATAAGATAGAATAATTACATGTCCCCAAACATAAAAAAGCTGTATGTCTGTAACCTGCTGACAGGAATAGTCTTTTGGTATGCAGTAGAAAAACTGTTCATGCAGTCGATTGGCATAAGCCCGTTCGGTATTGCGGTCAATGCTGTTGTCTTCCTGCTTATTACTATTCTCTTTGATGTCCCGTCTGGCGTGCTTGCAGATAAGTGGAATCGTAAGTATACACTTATCCTGGCGATACTAAGCCTCGGACTTAGTAGTTTTATCCTGGGCGCAAGCAGTACGTTTATACAGTACCTTATTGGAACTGCCATCTATGGGGCTTATGTCGTTCTTAGTTCTGGCACTTTCCAGGCAACAATGTATGATTCGCTTGCCGAAATTGGGGAGGAAAAACATTACGACAAACATCAAGGCAGGGCGTATGGCTTGTTTCTAGTTGGAGTCGGGATTAGCTCGCTCGCTGGCGGTTATATTGCGCAAGATTTTGGTTTACGAGAAACCTACTTATTTTCACTAATCCCTGCCGCTATTAACATCATCATATTACTTACACTCAAAGAGCCTCGCTTTCATAAGAAGACGTTCGATCATAAGTTTTGGTCGCATATCAAGGCCAGTGCAAAGATTATCATCTCTCAACCATTAGTCTTTCATCTTGCACTTTTCTTAACGATTGGCGGCATGCTTCGCAGCACGCAAAACGAGTTCGGCGGCCTTTACTACATTGGCCTTAGCCTCTCAGCAGTAGCCATGGGTTGGGTGAACGCTGGCAAATGGATTGCTGGCACCATAGGGCAACTCCTTGCGCCCTACGTAGGCAGGAAACGAGCGTTTCAACTCCTGCCCTGGTTCTTCGTCGCATTTGCAATATTCTCGCTCATGACAAATGCTTCAGGTATTGTATTTTTCCTGCTAGCCTCAATGCTGCATTCGCTTGTTACAAACCAGGCAGAAGCAACGGCGCAAGGTCTTATACCATCGCAGCTGAGAGCAACCACCATCTCGCTTATTAGCTTCGCAACAAACTCGGTGATGGTGCCACTTAGCCTGCTGTTTGGTTGGGCTGCGGGAGCATACAGCGTATTTCGCGCGTACCAGATATTTGCGCTTGTCGGGCTTCTATACGTGATCGTGTGGTTCGTAAAAGGTAGGGCAAAAGTAATGACAGCAGACAAATCCGCCCTTGCGCCTGCCAGCGTCATCGAGCCAATAAAATAACAAAAGCCTTTCCCAATTGGAAAGGCTAACGTGGCCTATAGTGGTCGGGGTGAAAGGACTCGAACCTTCGACCTCCTGGTCCCAAACCAGGCGCGCTAGCCAACTGCGCCACACCCCGGGTACTTGTAGGATTGTACCAAATAACAGAGAAGAATGCTAGAAGACTTGCCGGATGAATTGCGCGGAGCGGGCAAGGCCGATCGTGGTGTCGACGTCAATGAGCAGGGCGTTGAATTGCATGCGGCCGTCGGTTTCGAGCACGTTGCGGGTGGGTGTGCCGTCGCGCCAGCGGGGGATGAGCGTATCGAAGCGCACGCCCAACGACGAATCGAGCGAGCCGCACATGCCGACATCAGTCATATGTGCGGTGCCGCCGGGCAGTACATCGGCGTCGGCTGTAGGCACGTGCCAGTGGTCGCCTATCACGGCTGTGACGCGGCCGTCCAGGTAGTAGCCGATGATACGTTTTTCACTGCTGTAATCGCCATGGAAGTTAACGATCGTAGCAGCGCGCTGTACCGCACTTTCTTTATCTAAAATTGCGTCGATTATCTTGAGCGGATTTTCTACCGGCACGTCAGCGTCTTTGCCAACGATATGCCCGAGCAAGCTAACGACCAGCACTTTGCCCTTAGGCGTACTGATGTACTTGTAGCCCAGCCCAGCTGTGCCTGCGGGGTAATTGGCGGGGCGGATGATCGGCGCGTGCGGGTCGCGCAGCATGGCAAAGATTTCTTTGCGGAAGAAAGTGTGGTTGCCGCCGGTGCCAAAATCCACCCCCGCCTGGCGCAGGCGTTCGAAGTCCTGCACCCGCACGCCCCGGCCGTCGCTTAAGTTCTCGGCTTGGGCAATGACGAGGTCGATGTCGTGTTCGCGGCGGAGTTTTGGCAGCACCCGCTCTACAACCCTGATGCCCGGCTCGCCCATGACGTCGCCGATGTAGAGTATGTTCATGGTCGCCGCCTTTGCTCCAGCCAGTCCGGCACTGGTTCTTCAAACGTCACAACCGGGATGCCGTTGAATTCTTCGTCGGTAAGGTCGTACTCGGCGCGGTACACAATTTCGGCGCTGCCGTGGCATACATTGCGCCAGTCCAAGCCCAGCTTGGCGGCCAGCTCTTTCAGCCCGGCTTCGTCCGGCCCCTCGATCTCGACGAACGGCTTGACCCACGGCCATTCGTCCAGCTCGATCTCGAACTCGTCCAGTCGCCAGCTCTCGCGTCTGGTTTCCTGGTAGGTTTTGACTTTCAGGCCAATTGCCTGCAGTAGTGCGTCCGCCGACTCGAAATCATTAACCGCAACCGAAACCTCTTGCGTGCCGAGCAGCGTACGGTCTTTCAGTTGTTTGTAGCTTAAGGTGACTTTGCCGCCCTCGTCGCGCAAGCGCACCCAGCCGCCAACTTTACGAAGCCGGCCGTCGGAAAAGTCATAATTCTTGCGCTTCATGAGGCGCATGGGCTGCACGCACTCTGCGCCCAGCTCCTTGAGCTTAGCGCGCAATGCATCGTGGTCAACGTCTAAAAACTTGGCTTCGATTTCTGGTTTCATGCCTGTATTCCGTTCTCTTTCTGGATTACTGCTTCGGTGTCGCGGACGATTTGCCCCGGGCTTTTGGCAAGGATGACATGCATGCCTATGGCGCGCGCTGGCCCGAGCGCGTACTCCTGGTCGTCTATAAAGATAATTTCTTCGGGCTTAACGCCAAGTTTATCAATGGCCATCTGGTAAAACTCGTAATCTGGCTTGGCGTAGCCGACCTCGCACGAAAGCAGCACAGGGTCGAACCCGTCATAAAACCCGGCTTTGCGCAGCGGTTTTGCGCCCAGCCCAAAGACGTTGGACAAAATGCCGGTTTTAATACCGCGCGCGCGCAACCGTTCCGCTAAGGCGTACACCGGCTCGGAGCGCTGGAAGTGTTGCAAGTGCATGTGCTTCATAAAATCTTCTTTGGTAACAACGGGTAACTCTGGGTGGCGGCGTTGGATTTCGATAAAGAATTCGTCGTCCCCAATCTGGCCGCGCCACATTTTTCTGGACAGATCGTCGATTTGCATGGTGCTTTCCATCACCCTCAAGTCGATCCCGTACGCCTCGCCGAACAGCCGGCGCATGCTGCCGCGTTTACCCGCCTCGCTGAGTACCCCACCAAAATCAAACAGAACCGCCTTGATCATATCCTTATTGTAACTGATCCGGCATCTTTGCCATATTTTCTGCATCCATGCCAGCAATCCGTTCCGCAGGAACACTCCCGCCCTCCAATTCCGCGAACAGGGACGCTAATTCCTCGAGGCCGAAATACCGCCAGGTGATCGCCGTATCCCTGGCCTCCGACCACAAATTCAGGCGGTGTTCCGGTACACCATATCCGGCAAGGACATCCAGGAGCTCATTTTCCGGGCACACCAAAAGGTCTGGCATGTGCTCGGTGCTCTGCTGTTCGGACGGCAGGTATTGCTGCCAGGTTCGGTCTATGCAAATTCGAGTTCCTGGTGCGCCCAGCGTACGCAAGTAAAAATGCCGCATCGCTCCCGGTATCGGCGGCCTGACAGCAAGTCTGGTTGCAACGTCAGCCCGTCGCAAATTTGCCTGTAAAATCACGCTCAAAACGCCGCACCTGCCCTTCCGTCCGATCGTTTCCGGAGAACCGCCAAAGCACTGAATAAACTGTCTGTCGGCCGCTCTACTCACGGCAGTCACACCAGCCACAAAACCAGGATAGTCAACCGCCGGATCAGGAATGCACTCTGGCGGCCGGGGATATGCCGACATGCTACTTGGCGTATTCGATGGCGCGGGTTTCGCGGATGACGTTGACTTTGATAGTGCCGGGGTATTGCATGGTGGATTCGATCTTGGTGGCGATGTCGCGGGCCAGCTTGATGGCGGCCAGGTCGTCGATCGCTTGAGGTTTGACGAATACGCGGACTTCGCGGCCGGCGCTGATGGCGTAAGACTTCTCAACGCCATTGAAGCTGTTCGCAACGTTCTCAAGCTCCTTCATGCGCTCGGCAAAGTTCTCGGCCGAGATGTTGCGGGCGCCTGGGCGGGCGGCGCTGATGGCGTCTACCACGCGGATAATGATGGCCTCGACGCTGGTCGCCTCCATGTCGTCGTGATGTTGCTCGGCAGCCAGGGCCACTTCTTCGGGTGCACCGTACTTGCGCAGGATTTCGCCGCTGATGTGGTGGTGCTTGCCCTCCATCTTGTGGGTGAGGGCTTTGCCGAGGTCGTGGACGAGCGCAGCGTACTTGGCAATCTTGACGTTCGCGCCAACTTCTTCAGCGATGATGCCGGCCATGTGCGCCATCTCAACGGAGTGCTTGAGGACGTTTTGGCCGTAGGACGTGCGGTACTTCAGCTCACCAAGCAGGTGCAAAATTTCCTTTGGAATGCCGATGATGCCAACTTCGCGGGCGGCGTCTTCGCCGGCGCGCACGATTTCTTTTTCGACATTCTTCTGCGCCTTCTCGACAACTTCTTCAATGCGGCCGGGGTGGATACGGCCGTCCTTCATCAACATCTCAAGGGCCTGGCGGGCAACTTCGCGGCGCACCGGGTCGAAGCTGGAAAGCACAACGTAGCCCGGCGTGTCGTCAACCATGATGTCCACACCGGTAGCGCGTTGCAACGCCTGGATGTTGCGGCCTTCCTTGCCGATGATGCGGCCCTTCATCTCCTCGTCTTCCAGCTTGACGGATGTAACGGTGCGCTCAGCCGTTACCTCGCTGGCCATGCGCTCCATGGCAGAAACAATAATGAGGCCGGCTTTTTCTTCGGCGTTTTCCTTGGCCTCGTTCTGGAGTTTGGCAACCAAGCCCGTGAGGTCGTGCTTGATGTCGCGCTCGGTCATTTGCAGAAGTTTCTCGGCAGCCTCTTCCTTGGTCAGCTTGGCGATTTTTTCGAGCTTCTCCTGCTGGCGCTTGCGGATTTCGCGGATTTCTTCCTTAAGCTCTTCGACCTCGCTCTCTGCGGCACGCAGTTTTTCGGTGCGTTTGTCCAGATCGTCCAACTTTTTATCAAGCGTTTCTTCGCGGGCAACGAGGCGCTGCTCAATGTCTTTAAGCTCTTTGCGGCGGGTTTGCTCTTCTTTGCGACCCTCTTCAATTAGTCTCGCTGCTTCTTCGCGAGCTTCGTCCTTAATGCGCGCTGCTTCTTTTTTTGCTTTTGCTAACTCTTTTTCGGCCTGGATTTGCGCCGAACCGATGCGTTTTTTTGTTAGAACAACATTTGCACCAAAACCAGCAGCAATGCCTAGTGCTGCCAACACTAACGAGATTGGTTCCATAGGTTGCCTTTCTATCGGTCAGATCGGCGGCAGCAATCGCTGTCACTTCCCTAGCTGCCAACCTATCTGGAATTCGACTAAAAATTAGAAAATGTTTGGATCAGGACCGCTAGACACTTTACGCAAATCCTTGTATAGAAGTATACGCTGTGAAATATTCCACGGTCAATAAAATTTAGTCCAACACGGCAAAGACGACCACACGGTGGTCGTAGCCGTACTCAGGGTGATAACGGCCGTCGCAGGTCATGAGGTTGAGGCCAGGCTTGCCAGGAATAGCAGTGTTGAGCGCTGCCACCATGTCCACTTTATCTTTGCTGTACGTCTCGGTTTTGACGACTGAATAGGTGAATATCTGGCCATCGCCACGCTCAATCTGAATTTTGTCGCCTGGCTGCAGTTTCTTGATGTTATAAAACACGCCTGGCTTGCTGGGGCCATGTACGTGACCATCAATAAACATCGCGCCGTACCCGCCTGGCTTAGCAGTGGTCTCCAGCCAACCTGCGTCATAAATGTTGGCCGGTGTCTTGATTTCACCGTTCGGCATCACGCCCATTTTGAGTATGCGGGCGTTCACGCCAAGTGATGGGATTTTAATCCTCTTTGGCTCATCTGGCGCAGGCCGCCAATACCCACCAGAGGGAGCGTCTTCCGATGGCAAACCGTTGTCCGGTAGACTCCCGTCGCTACTTTCGGTAGTGGCAGCAGATTTAACAGCCAGCGTCTCGGCTTGTGCTTTCACCTCCTTGTTAGTGTTGAACTGCATCACACCTACCGCGACCCCAAAAACAAACAAAATCACCGCCAGTGATGTTAACGCCAGGCCGCGCATGTCTAGCCGACGCATGCTCCTTCTGCGACGTTTCTGTTGCTGAGTCCTTACAAGTTGGCGCATCAGTACGCCCGACCGCTGCAAACGTCGGGAGGCAGGCTTTGGCTCAGGCCGTGCAAACACCGGCTCCCCGGCAGGCTTTGACTGAACCTGCTTTGCGGGTGCCGGACGGACATCGTAAATCATGCGGGGGCTTGGCAAGACAGCACGGCGCTCGTATGAAATCGAGCGCCGACTACTAACTGTTGCTGTGCCTCCGATAGATTTAGGTTCTACACGTTCTACCGGATGGCGGCGACTTGCTCCTGTTCCGGCCATATTTTTTGTTTTGTTTTAAGTATTTTTGTTAAACAGCTCTGGAAAATCTAGCGCTTGCGACGTGCGGCAGCAAATGCCGGACGGAACTGCCTGCGGGCGATGAGAGCAACCCCGCCAGCTGCGCCGAGCATCAGCGCCATAGTAACAAACGGGTTGTTGGTCAACAGCGCAAACCCAGTGTCTGGCGAAATGGCCACAACCGTCAGCTCAATATCATTGCCGTCGCCACCGACATAACTAATGCTGAATGTCACTCCGTCGGCCTCAAAGGTCGCACCTTCTTCTAAGTCGTCAAAGGTGCCGATAACCTGGTCCGAACCATCATTACTGACAATTACGTATTTCTGGCCAGCCGTAGGAACGAAACCGCCATATCTGCTTACATTCAAGGCGCCACCAACATTGACAGTGCCCGTTACCTTAATCTGGTC
>Ga0207869_1001400_pt1 | contig 12318 bp, 8 predicted proteins | sample HigsolmetaAR205D_FD_184837 | JGI IMG/M metagenome (GOLD analysis project Ga0207869, IMG submission 184837) | Ionic liquid and high solid enriched microbial communities from the Joint BioEnergy Institute, USA - AR20-5-D (SPAdes) (version 2) ...
GAAGCTTTCCTTATGCACTTATACTTAATTCTTAAAATTTCCAACTACGTCGAATTCGCTTCTTTGCTGGAAATTTATACTTTCTTAACGTATAAAAAAAGCGACTGTTCAAAAACAATCGCTTGATGATGATTCTCCTTTAATCCAGAAAAGGGAATGAATGTGTTTGCATATTTTCCATTGTTCATATTCATTTAAATTTGGCTTCAACTTTTTGAAAACAACCTTTGAAAATTAAATTAGCCCCATCATTTTCAAACCGTGTTGTATCCCGTCATGATCCACTGACTTGGTTACGTATTTCGCTACAGATTTTACTTTCTCTTCGGCATTCCCCATTGCAACACTATTATGAATGGTAGAGAGCATTTGCATATCATTGAGACCGTCGCCAAACGCATATTGCCGTTCTTCTGGAAAGCCTAGTTTTTCAATAATTTTTTCAATGCCCTTCGCTTTTGACCCACCTTTGGGGAGGACATCAACTGAAACCGGATGCCATCTGACAAAATCAAATTCCGGAAAAGCCGTCTCATATTGTTTTTCCTCTCCCTCAGGACAAAACAATAACGCTTGGTACAATTCACGCCCTACATAATATTCCGGATCAAGCGAAGGATAGCGATCAATTTTCAAAGTGTTGATACTTTCTTTCACATACGGATGTTCCGGAATGTTGGTTTTCATATCTTTATGATCCATATATGCCACGGGATAATGATGACTCAGTGCTGCTTCTGTTAATTTTTCTACAGCATCCGTCCTCAACGGATTTTTGTACAGTACTTTACCATTTAATACAACATATTGTCCATTGTAACTAACATATGTATCAATCCCCAACTCTCTCCGCAAATTTTCAAACATAAAGGGTGCTCTTCCGGTAGCGATGGCAACTATATGCCCTTGTTCCTTCAATTTAAAAACGGCTTCTTTCGTTGAATGGGGTAGTTTTTTGTTAGAATCAAGTAACGTTCCATCAATATCAAAAAAAATTACACTGCGATTTTTTGTCAATGCACTCACCTTCAAAATATGTCTTTCTCTTAGTTTAAACGTTGAAAAGGATTTCATGTCAACAATTATTAAGAAATTGAATAAAAAAAGAAAAGCTCAGGGCGTCCGAGCTTTCATTTTCTGCCTGTTTTTAGTGAGAGAAGGAGAAAACTGTTTAATTTTTATCTATGAAACTTTCTACTTCATTCATCGCCTGCTCATCATCCATATAAGCGATGATTTTCTCGATAATCTTTTTATTTTCCAGCATTGCTTTGCGAAAATCTGATTCGACTTTATGATCATCAGTTTCACTGATATCATCAATAATCAATTTTGCCAAAATTACACGCATTACATGGATGTCGTCAATCTCTACAACCCGCTGCCAAGCTTCTTCTGTCAGAACAAGATTTTGTTTTTCATAAACATATCCGGCAAAAGCACGTTTTAAGTACTCAATCGGTTGCATATAGAGTACCTTTTTAAACAAATCTGCATTGACATCAGTGAAAAATCTGTTTATGGCATAGGCAACCATTTTTATCTTCAATTCCTGTGCTTCCGTTAGTGCGACTGAATCACCGTCATAGTACAAAAACGCATCTTCATCTGCCATATACGTTTTCCCATCCGTATTTTGCTCAGCTAACTGTAGAACATGAGCAATTCGAAAATGAAACAGCGATAACTTTTGTTCAATTCTTTCCAGTTCACCCTGCAAAAGCGTGTCAATATTACTTGACAATTCCGGAAAATGAGTTTTAAATTTTTTAGCAACTTCTTCCACTGGAATATATGTTTTTATTTCGCGACCAGTAAACATCATATCAAGCATTGCAGTTCCCAGTTGCCTCTCAACAATGTGCGGATGCCCGGGAACTTTGCCGAAAACGTCCATGAAAGAAAATTTTTCAGGTGGCAAACAAATCCACGTGCCTGCAATTGCCCGAATCAAATCGGAAGCCAAATATTTTGGTCCGGTTTCAGTTTTACAAGCCATGTTTATCAACCCATCTATATCATTTGTTAAATTCAGATAATAAGTAAATAATTTTACGGCACCAACCATATTCGGTGATGAATAAGTCTTTAAATGATTGCAAAACCAAGTAACAAAAGCTTCTCGGGAAAATCTTTCATAGATAAGCCGAAATATATCCTCAGCATCGGCAATTAGCCATTTTTCGATAGTAGCAATTTGATCGAGTTCATTTTTATCATTTATTCGGTTAAGTAATGAATCCACGTGTACTCGGACCGGCAATTCAATTGGAGATGACAAGTATTGATCCGCCCATTGTTTTGCTTTCACACACTGAAGATAGTCAATATCACCACTTACGAGAGCAGCTTTTGGAAAACGGCTTTCGATTAACATAGCAATGGCCAATATATATAAATGATAATTCAATCCTTGAGTTTTCGAATCAAATACAGAGACAGCGTTGTACTCATCCCCTAAGAGTATGTCACTTATCTCTTCTTTTCGGTTCGTCTTATACTTATCCAAATCTCGATAAAGCTTAAATGATTCTGCAAATTGTTTTGATTGCAAATCACCGGAAATCCGCCAATACCTGTCCTTTTCTGTCAATTCTTTTGCCCTTGTATAGACCGGAACTTGAAAGCCAAAATAGTCTCTCTTTTCAATTTGTGCAAAAGGAAAAGCGTTAACCAAAGTCAGACTTTCTTCATATACTTGCTCCCATTCTGCACGAGAAATTTGGTTAGGTAAAATTGACAAATAGATATACGTTCCCATCTCTTTACCCCTTTCGAAATTTGACGTTTCTATTAATATAATACGAACATATATTCCATTTTACTCAATTTTTATATTCTTGTCCATATATTTTTAAAAATTTTTAATAAAAAATTTATAACCCTTCATTGAAATATGATTATTGGGCAAGTATACGGTTAGGTTTTGAAAAAATCGTTGACCACTGCTAAACTATTTTATATTATAAATTGAGAACATATGTTTCTGTATTCTGCTTTTTACATTAAATGTTCTCTTTCAAAAATTTGTTAAAGGAGTGGTGGGACGATGGAACAAATTATTTTAAAGGAAATTTTAACTGCATTCAAAAAATGTTAATTTAAGATTTGATTAGCTGGATAGTCGCACGGGAAGTCTGGAAAGCCTAGAAAATCGTATGGACAGGCTGAAAACTCGGGTGGAAAGCTTGGAAACTCAGGAATAAACTGGAAGATAAGGGACGTTGGTTTTGCAGAGGTTAATAAACGACTGGACCGGCTTGAGATAAAGGTTGACCGAATAGCGAAGATTTGAAAGAAAAACAAGAGACAGTTGACTATTTATCCAGTAAAAACGTTCAACATGGGAAAAAGCCCCGTATTCTCAAAGAGCAGCATTCGTAAAAATCCCCCTACCTTTAGTTGATAGTTGGTATAGATAAGTTTTTTTGCACTTTTTTATAGAAAAAAGGGGGGAATAGACATCGCCCCCTTTTTTACATTAAATCGCCCAATCCCCGTTACGGAAAACGGGTACGACTGTGCCGTCTTTTTTAATGCCATCGATATTCATTTCACTGGAACCGATCATGAAATCAACATGAACATGAGATGTGTTAATTCCTTTTGCTTTTAACTCTTCTTCACTCATTTTCGTACCGCCTTCTATATTCGTTGGATAGGCAGAACCAATTGCCAAATGGTTAGAGGCATTTTCGTCAAATAATGTATTAAAGAAGGTTATTCCTGACTGAGAAATTGGTGACGGATCCGGAACAAGCGCAACTTCCCCTAAACCTGTCGCACCTTCATTTTCAAAAACGAGTTTCTTAATAACTGCATCTCCTTTTTCCGCTGAGATATCAACTATTTTGCCATCTTTAAAATGAACTTCAATTCCTTCAATTAATGTTCCTGCATAGCTAAGTGGTTTGGTGCTACGAACAACACCATCCATCCGACGGGTATCAGGCGCGGTAAACACTTCTTCTGTCGGCATATTGGCGATGAAAATTTCTCCTTTAGGATTGCGGCTTCCGGCACTTGCCCAAATATGATTTTCCGGCAATCCTAACGTCAAATCCGTTCCCGGTGCTGTATAGTGGAGGGCACTAAACTGAATTTCATTTAGTTTATCTGCTTTTTTCTTCAATGTCTCTACATGTTGGTCCCAAGCAGTAATCGGATCATCTTCATAAACACGACAAGTTTTGAAAATTTGGTCCCATAACGCATCAACTTGTTCTTCTGTTGTGGCTAAATCCGGAAAAACTTTTGCAGCCCAACCGGCACCGGCCGCAGCAGCAACTGTCCATTTTACTTCATCATTTTGAGTTGCTGTCAGTTGTGTCTTAAATGCTTTTGACGCTACTTTTTGATATGCTGTTATTTTTTCCGGATCAATATCATTTAATAATCCCGGATCACTTGAAACAATGGAAAGCCGACTAACCCGATGATTTAAGATATGATCTTCAACTTCTTCAATTTCATATTTTGGAATATCCGTTAGTACTTCTGTCGGTTGGTGTTGATAATGCATTTTACCAATGGCATCATCACCCCATTTTACGATCACTTTTTCGGCTCCTAATTTATAAGCTTCTTCTGTAATTAAGCGAGCGAGTGGGGCTTGATCCACAGTAATCGTCATTTTTACCCAGTCACCCGGTTGCACATTAATTCCTTTTACAGCAAGTAGTTTCGCATATTTCTGTAAATTCTTTTCAAAGTTTGGCAAAACCATTTGTCATTCCTCCATTCAAATATGTACATATTCTATATCAACATAGTTTTCCATTTTCTGCAAGTATTGAACAATGTATTAATTTTGTTTTGATGAACGCCAATTCAATACATATATAATAGTAGAAACTGGAAAAAACCATTCCTAAAATGGTAAATTTTCATTATTTATTTGTTTTATCTGTTTGATTGTTTGAATTTTTTAGCAGAGGTTGTTTATGAAATTTGGTCAGCTCATCATTTGTTTGTAAAACAGATGAACCTAAATTATTATTCAGTGCACCTTCTTCGTTTAGTCTTTCTTTTTTTGCCATAAAATTACCTCCAAATCTGTATAATGATTTCCTTATTTTATCCGTTTATTTTAAATGCAATACATGATCAAGAGGGAACTAGACTTTTCATAGTAAACAATTATTTTTTCACAAGCAAATCTTTCAATGCTTTTTCAACGGTGGGAAATTCGAATTCAAATCCTTCGTCCAGTAACACGCTCGGTAAAACCTTTTGACCTTCAAGGACAAGCTTACTTTTTTCTCCAAGAACAAGTTTTAATAAAAATGAAGGGGCTGGGAACCAATGAGGTCGCCTTAATACAAAGCCGATTGTCCGGCCCAATTCCTCCATTTTGACAGGATTTGGTGCGACAACATTTACAGGCCTGCGAACACGTTCATTTTCCATAACAAACACGATAGCCCGAACGGCATCTATTACATGAATCCAAGATACCCATTGTTTACCTGAACCAACTGTCCCGCCGGCAAACAATTTATAAGGTAAAGTCATCAGAGGTAATGCACCACCGTCATTGCCCAGTACGACACCAAATCGCATAAAAACCGTTCTGATGCCGAATTGTTCAGCTTCTTTTGCCTTCTTTTCCCAATCAATAACAGTCTTGGCCAAAAAGTCATTCGATCTGTCCGGTGATTTTTCCGTATATATTGCATCGAATGAAGACGGATAGATACCGACTGCACTTGCATTAATTAAGGTCGCCGGTTTCTGAGGGAAAAGTTTAATAACTCGTAATAATTCTTCCGTTGCTTCCATCCGACTTTGGTAAATTTCCTTCTGATGTTTTTTTGTCCATCTTCCGTCATTAATAGATACACCGGCTAAATTGATATAGACATCCGTATTTTCTAACTTTTCCTCAAGATTTGATGATCCGTTTAGCCAAGTCACATATTCCACATTTGGAAATAAACTTTTTCCACTACTTGTTAACACAATAATTTCATGCCCTTGTTGTATAAGAAAATTCGTTAACTTATTCCCAATAAAGCCGCGCCCTCCGGCAATAACAATTTTCATGCCCCTCACCCCAACCGCTAAAATGATTTACAGAATTTTGAAAAACTATTCTGGCTAAATGAACTATAATTTGATACAAAAACCGGTTTATCCGCCATTCTTCGGTCTTCGTTCAAAACATCTCAATAGATTATATTTATCAAAGCATAATTTTTATGAATGATGTAATTATTTTGAATTGTTAGAAAGGGTTGGACTGCAGTGAGTGCCCTTCCTTTTTTTAATATAAAGTGGAAACTATATACCTTTATACAAGTAGTGGAATATGCTTAAATTCGCTAACATCAAACAGCCCTTGATCGGTAAGTTTTAATTTCGGAATGACCGGTAAGCTTAAAAATGCAAGTGTGATAAACAGATGTGGCAGCCGACCATTCGTTACAAGGTCTAAGGATGCGTGCAATTTTTCGATCTCCTTCAGCACTTCCGGATAAGGTTTATTCGACATAAGTCCTGATATAGCTAATTCTAGAGTGGCTAACACTTTCCCGTTTTGAACAACAACTAATCCGCCTTGAATGGCTTGGATTACTTCCACTGCTTTCAAGATATCCCCGTCATTCGTTCCGGCAACTATCAAATTATGCGAATCATGTCCGACCGTTGAAGCAACCGCGCCTGATGTCAATCCAAGCCCCTTCACAATACCTAAACCAATATTTCCCGTCAAATGGTGCCGTTCAATTACAGCTAATTTAGCTAAATCTTTTTCTGCGTCAGGTGAAAAAATGTCATTTTGTACCGGAACTTCTTCAATTAATTTATTCGTCACAATTTGATCCGGGATAACTTCAATGATATGGGCCTTTTGATGAACACCCATGGCAAGTTGTAAGTCTTCTTCTTTTATCTTATTTACCCGAACCGATTTCATTAATTTTTCCCTCGAAGGAATTGGCTGAGCACCATCAATTTTCCCTGTAAATGTTCCCGCTTCTGCAACCAACTTTCCGGCTTTGAAAACTTTTGCGATTTCAAGAGTCTTCAAATCTTCCAAAAAGACAAGATCTGCTTCAAATCCCGGAGCAACTGCACCTTTCGTATTCAAGGAAAAACATTCAGCAGCGTTTAATGTAGCAAGTTGAATTGCCTGAATCGGGTCCATGCCATATTGAATAGCCAAACGTATGTTATGATCAACACTGCCTTCAATAAGCAAATCATCTAAATGTTTATCATCCGTGCAAAATAAAAATCTTCTGGCATTAGAAGGGGTAACCATTTTGATTAGTTGTTTCAGGTTTTTTGCCGTTGTTCCTTCACGAATCATCACATACATTCCTCTGGCGATCCGCATTTCTACTTCATTGCTGTTAACACATTCATGATCCGTTGTGATTCCGGCTGTCCGGTAAATATTTATCCCGTTCTCATCAAAACCGGAGCCGTGTCCATCAATTTGATTCCGATGTATTTTTGCTGATACAATTTTTTTAAACATTTCTTTATCATGATTTTTTACACTGGGAAAATCCATCACTTCTGCAAGTCCTAACACACGCGGATGAGCATAAAAGGGTTCCAGTTGTTCATTTTGCAGAACTGCTCCTGAGTTTTCAAAAGAGGTTGCAGGTACACACGAGGGCAACATGACAAATACATCTAAATCCAGTCCTTCCGAATCATGTAGCATAAAGGAAATTCCTTCTGTTCCTGAGACATTGGCAATTTCATGCGGATCGGTAATAACAGTCGTAACACCGTGGGGCAAAACAACTTTGGCAAATTCTTTCGGGGTAACCATCGATGACTCAATATGAACGTGGGCATCAATAAATGATGGAGCAATATATTGACCTATTGCATCAATGACATGTTTCCCCTCATATTCCCCGATGCCAACAATGATTCCATCTGTTATCGCAATATCCGCCTGTTTAATTGTCAAATTAAATACATCGACAATTTTTCCGCCTTTAATTACGACATCAGCAGGCACACGTTTGCTCGCTGCATCTATCCTTCTCTTTAATGATTCCATTTCATTTTTCATCTGTGTTCCCTCCGTTTTTAACTAATTATTTTACCATTTTTATAAAAGATTACAAGTTATGTTGACAAAGTTGCCATTTGTCTATAATTTAGAGGGATTCTTAATCTGTGTTAGAAAAGCGGAAGAAAAACTAACCTAATTGGGTTAGCAAATTGCTGGTTGTTTAAGAAAAGATTGGCATAAAAATATGGGTCAATTAAAAAAAAGATTTGCAAACTCTGATTGCATGGCAGTCCTTTACTAGAAAAAAACTGGATCAGAAACTTCTTCCACCAGTAACAAGTGCAACAACATTTATTATGTTTGTTTTTTTATACATTCAGATTTTATAAATTTCCAGCCATGTTGAATTGGTATCTTTGCCGGAGATTTATAATTTCCTAAGTGTAACAAAAAATCAGTTTCTGACAACTCTGGGGCAGAAACTGATTTTGATATTGTTATTCGAACAAAGTGAGTTATTACTCAAAACGATTTTCTTTCCTATTTACGAAAAATAAATAGATTAGTATCCCTAATAAAGAAATTAAATGGGAAATAACCATTTGCAGATCTTCCTTAAGCGGTGTAAACATTAAAACATACTCCGGTAAATAAAGAAATATTGGAATGACAATCAGTACCAACGATTTACTCCAAATGGAACCACCAATAAAAATCAGAGCTGAAAGGCAGAACAGAACAATATTTCCCGTAGAATTAAAATGAATGACTGTTTCTCCATAGCGGTTATCCAACCAAATTAATAAGACAAAACCACCAATTTGAATAGCTGATATCAATAATAAAACGATCCAACCAACGGACTTTTTACGGACACCCGCTAAAAATTTCATCACCTTCATGAACAGCATTAGGAAACAAACAGTTAGTAAAGGATAACCAATGAGTTCAAACCATGAATAGTCAGTGTCCCGGTTGATTACGTCCCCCATTAACACAAAAGCAAAGACACCGAGAATCATCATTGCCCCATACCCTGTCCATTGCTTGATATCAAACTTCATTTCGTTTGCAAACTGTTCCATATATTCTTTTGGAGAATTGCCGATAATATCTATAATGGATTTTCCCCTTTTTTCTGCTTCCCATAAATGATCTTCAAGTTCAGCCACAATATCTTCAATTTCGTTATCAGATTTTCCGGTTGAAAAAAGATATAGACGTAAATCTTCAATAAACTTTCTACTTTCTGGAGATAACTTCACTTTTCAATCTCCCCCTTTGTTTCTTGATCTAATAGCATATTTACACTGGTGGAAATGTCCATCCAGATTTCTTTAAATTTTTCCAACTCCTCCAGTCCTTTATTTGTAATGTAATAATACTTCCGTTGAGGTCCTCCCGATGGAACCGGCTTAGTTTTTACTTCAACTAATTTTTCCTTTCTCATTCGTAACAGTAATGGATAAATACTCCCTTCTCTAACCATGATAAAACCGTATTTTCCAAGTTTTTCAATCATTTCATATCCATACGTTTCACCTTTTGAAATAATTGCCAATAAGCATCCTTCTAAAATTCCCTTTAATATCTGACTGGATTCCAACGCATTCCCCCCTTTCATTGATAAAACTATCTTGCTATACAATATAGTAAGCAAAAAATAAATATGTTTCCCAAACAGCAGACTAATTTGCATTGCAATATAGTTAAAATGTAATTCAGAATCATGCGTTTGTCAAGCATATTTTACAAAAAAAAACAATTAATTTTTCCTCAAGCATTCGTTTAGAGCACAGTTAACAGATAGACAAAGGTTGAAGGAAAGTGATTGCTGTTGAATAATGGGACAGAGTTGTTGAATTTTGCTTCTTCACTGTTGAATAAGGAGACAGGGCTGTTGAATTCCGGGGTATATTTCCCTAGTTTTTCATTCAGTTTCTCCATCCCCCACTGATGGTTAGACGGGCAATACATCCCGCACCCGTCTTCGTTTGTAAACTAAAAAAAACATGAGGAGGACCAAAGGAATTTATTTCATTAAAATGTCCCGAATATCCTCCTCTGTCAAGGTGGATGTGGTTTTTTCATCAGCATCAAGAATATCTGCAATGAGCTTCCGTTTCTTTGCCTGCAGTTCATTCATTTTTTCTTCAATTGTACCGCGTGCAACGAGCTTAATGACCTGTACCGTATGTTTCTGACCAATTCGGTGCGCCCGGTCTGCAGCTTGTTCCTCTACTGCCGGGTTCCACCATAAGTCATATAAAATCACAGTATCCGCTCCTGTCAAATTAAGACCGGTACCTCCAGCTTTTAGGGAAATCAAAAACAAGTCCCGTTCACCTTCATTAAATCGCCGGCAAAGTTCTATACGTTCCTCTGAAGGTGTACTGCCATCCAGATAAAAGTAGGCTTGACCGCGGCTGGTCAATTCCCTTCCAATCATTCCCAGCATCTGCGTGAACTGCGAAAAAATCAACAACCTTCTACCGGATCGTCTTGCTTCCTCTAAAATTTGAAAAAGCTGTTGGAATTTTGCTGAACTGCCCTGATAGCCCTCAACAAACAAGCCCGGGTGACAACAAATTTGGCGCAATCGCGTTAAGCCTGCCAATATACGAATTTTATTTTTATCGAACGTCTCTTTATCTAAGTGCTTTAAAGTCTCCTCTCTAAGTTTTGCCAAAAATCCTGCATATAGTTTCTTTTGTTCCGGCAGCAATTCAGATACAGCAAGCGACTCCTCTTTTTCCGGAAGTTCAGCCAACACATCTGTTTTTTCCCGCCGGAGCATAAACGGGCGGACTCTCTTTGCAATGTCTTGCGTTCTTAGATGGCTATATGCCTCCAGCCCTTGAAACAGTTGAGGGAAAACAACATGATAAATCGACCAAAGTTCTTCTATAGAATTTTCAAGTGGTGTTCCGGTCAAACCAAAGCGGTTATCTGCTTGGATTTTCTTTACTGACCGGGCCGTTTGCGTAAAAGGGTTTTTAAACGCTTGTGCTTCATCAAAAAACACGGTATGAAAGACTTGCTTCTCAAACCAAGTGAAATCTCTACACAGTATCGGATACGATGTAATGAGAACATCGATATCTTGTAGATTTTTCCGAAGCTCTTTTCGTTCGATTTGATTCCCATCCATCACAATTGCTTGAATTTCAGAGGCAAAAGTCATCAGTTCATTGAGCCAGTTATATGTTAATGAAGACGGACACACGATTAGAACCGGACACTTTCGGCTCCTTATATTTGCGAGTTCAGATACAATAAAGGTAATGCTTTGCAATGTTTTTCCCAATCCCATATCATCGGCAAGTACCCCGCCAAATCCGTATTGAGCAAGTGCCTTCATCCATTTGAAACCCGCCTTTTGATAATCTCGTAAAATTGACTCCAAACTTTTTGGCACCTCAAATTCCAGGCTTTCCGGATGAAGCAATTGATCTAAAAAGGCCAAAAACGATTCTTCCGGAGAAAAAACAGGACTATCCTGAATGAAGTCAAGAAACTTCAAACTTTCTAAGATAGGTTTCTCTAAAGTTAACTGATACCCGTCGTCTTGTGCCGGTTCAGCCGCTAAAAGTTTACGGATCACTTCCATTTCCTTCGCCTCCAAGGATAGAAGAGACCCATTCGGAAGCCGGTAATATTTCTGTTTCAATTCCAAGGCAGCTAAAATCCCGCGAATATCTTTGTCGCTAATCCCGTCCATTTCAAACTTGAATTCCAGCCAATGGGTGCGTTCTTGATGCATTTTCACTCGAATTTTCGGATGAACCTCTCGTACAATACGATTGCGGACGGCCGTTGTCGCATAAATTTGAGCAAGCTTTTGCAGTTTCGGCAAGATATGTACTAAAAAATCATACTCTAATTCTTCATTTTGCATAAAATAGCCGCCTTCTGTTTTTGTAAACCCGCTCGTTTCCATCAGTCCCAAAATTTCATCTTCCCTCTTAATATTTCTAACGACATAAGGACCGGTTATGTTTTCTCGACTTTCTAACGGTTGAATGACCACATGTTCATAATGGAATTCCAAGCCGGCCAACAGGCGATTTCTCACCCGATCCAAGTAAAGTTTTGCCACAAGCGGTGTTTTCATCATCCGTTCCATAAGCGGTTTGGACAGCCGGACTTCCCCGATTCTTTTTAAGCCCGGTACGATCTTTTTTAAAAAAAGATCCAGCTGCTTCTCCGGAATGGGTAGGTGTTCAGTCCCGGACTTAGCCAGCAATTCTATTAGTCCCGTTAATCGCGCAAAATCATCTTTTAACTGAAACAGTTTTCCTTTCCATAACACGGACCTGTAACCATCCATCAAAATC
>Ga0207869_1001411_pt1 | contig 12248 bp, 10 predicted proteins | sample HigsolmetaAR205D_FD_184837 | JGI IMG/M metagenome (GOLD analysis project Ga0207869, IMG submission 184837) | Ionic liquid and high solid enriched microbial communities from the Joint BioEnergy Institute, USA - AR20-5-D (SPAdes) (version 2) ...
TTTCAAATTATATCCATTTTATTTTACTTCAATCATCACGGCATCTCCCTGACCGCTTCCAGAACAGATCGCTGCGATTCCAATCCCTCCTCCGCGACGGCGTAATTCGTACGCTAGTGTCAAAAGAATACGCGCGCCGCTTGCGCCGATTGGGTGACCAAGGGCAACAGCACCGCCATTTACATTCACTTTTTCCGGATCGATTCCCGCAATTTTTATACTAGCGAGTGCAACGACTGCGAATGCTTCATTAATTTCGAACAAGTCGATATCATCGACAGATTTCCCCGTCTTTTTCAATAGCTCAAGAATGACAAGACCCGGTGTTATTGGAAAATTTTCTGCTTCAACCGCAACTTCTGCATGGCCAATGATGGTTGCAAGAACGTTTTTACCTTCTCTTTTTGCCCGTTCATCGCTCATCAGTACAAGCGCTGCAGCTCCATCATTAATTCCAGGTGCGTTGCCGGCTGTAATCGTTCCATCTTTGTCAAATACAGGAGGTAATGTTGCCAGAATCTCTTTCGTTGTGTCTTTTCGCGGTGATTCATCTTTATAAATGACAAGCGGGCTGCCTTTACGCTGTGGAATTTCAACCGCTGCAATCTCTTCTGCCATCTTGCCTTCTTCGATTGCTGCAATTGCTCTTTTATGGCTTCTCACAGCCCAATTGTCCTGTTCTTCACGCGATATTTCATACTCTTTCGCAATTTTGTTTCCGTACGTCCCCATATGAACACCAGTAAAACTGCATGACAGGCCATCATGAATCATTAAATCAACCATCTGTGCATTACCCATTCTTAACCCCCATCTTGCGTTCTTCAATGCATATGGAGCGTTTGACATTGACTCCATGCCGCCTGCCAAAATGATTTCTTCGTCGCCTGCCCGAATGATTTGATCAGCCATTGTTACACTGCGAAGACCGGATGCACAAACTTTATTCACTGTTTCTGTTTTAATGCTCCAAGGAATACCTGCTTCACGTGCTGCCTGGCGCGACGGGATCTGTCCCTGTCCAGCCTGAAGAACATTTCCGAAAATGACTTCATTCACATCTTCAGGCTTTACTTCTGCTCGCATTAAAGCCTCTTTCATCGAAATACCGCCAAGCTGTGATGCTGTTAATTGAGCAAGCGATCCGTTAAATTTTCCAATCGGGGTACGCGCTCCTTCTAAAATAACTGTCTTTACCATTTAATTCACCTCCGAAAGTTCAGGAGAAACTGTGAATTTTGCCTCTGTTTTTGCTATCACTTCATCAACTGAAACACCATCCATTGTTTCAATCAGCACCATCCCTTGATCTGTAAAGTCAAACACGGCTAAATCGGTAATCAATCGATGGACGACCCCTTTTCCAGTAAGTGGAAGTGTACATTCTTTCTTCACTTTCGATTCCCCGCTCTTGTTTAAATGTTCCATAATGACGATGACACGTTTCGCACCGTTTACAAGATCCATTGCTCCACCCATACCTTTGACCATTTTTCCTGGAATCATCCAATTGGCTAAATCGCCGTTCTCTGAAACTTCCATACCTCCTAAAATAGCAAGATCAATATGTCCTCCACGAACCATTGCAAATGATTCGGCACTGTCAAAAAATGAAGCGCCGAGCACTGTAGTAATCGTTTCTTTACCAGCGTTAATCAAATCGGGATCTTCCTCCCCTTCAACCGGATAAGGTCCAATGCCAAGCAGCCCATTTTCTGAATGTAATAAGATGTTGAAATTGGACGGAATCTCATTGGCAATAAGTGTTGGCATTCCGATGCCAAGATTGACAATCATTCCGTTTTCAATTTCCTTTACCGCACGCTTAACAATCTTTAATCGATTGTTAGACATCCTGATCACTCCTTCTTTTATTTAGTAACCACTGTTCTCCGCTCAATGCGTTTTTCATAATTCGTTCCTACCAGTAAGCGTTGAACATAAATACATGGTGTGTGAATTTCGTCCGGATCAAGTTCACCAGGTTCAACAATTTGTTCCACTTCCGCTATGGTGATTTTACCTGCCATTGCGGCAAGCGGATTAAAATTTCGCGCTGTTTTCCGATACACAAGATTCCCATAAGTATCAGCCTTCCACGCTTTTACAAAAGCAAAATCTGCAACGATGGCTTCCTCTAGCAAATATGTTTTTCCGTTGAACTCTCTTTCTTCTTTTCCTTTTGCGATCGGCGTTCCGACACCTGTTGCGGTATAAAAAGCCGGAATTCCTGCTCCGCCTGCTCTCATTCGTTCTGCAAGAGTACCTTGTGGTATAAGTTCTACTTCTAAATCGCCGCTTAAAAATTGCTGTTCAAAAATTTTATTTTCCCCGACGTAGGAAGCGACCATTTTTTTTATTTGTTTATTTTTGAGTAGAAGACCAAGTCCCCAATCATCGACACCACAATTGTTGCTGTAAATAGTCAAATTCTTTGTCCCCTTGTCACGTAAAGCTTGAATAGTCTTTTCTGGAATTCCGCACAACCCAAATCCGCCTACAACAATGGATGCACCGTCTTGAATGTCTGAAACCGCTTCCGAAAATGAATTCATGATTTTGTTCATGAACATCTCCTCCTTTCTTTGTCTTATGTAAGAGTTTACATTCCCATTATCTATAAGTAAAATAGATAAAAAGAATACAATTTATTCCAATAGTGAATAAATAAGGGGGGAGTATGGTGGAATTTCGTGATATTCAATCTTTCATTGATGTTGCCAATCATAACAGCTTTACAAAGGCTGCTGAATATTCCTACTTATCACAGCCTTCATTGAGCAAAGCCGTTAAAAAGCTTGAAGCTGAGCTGCATGTTGAACTGATCGAAAGGTCAACTCGTCATCTCCGTTTGACAGATGCAGGTCAAATTGTATATCAGCAAGGAAAAAAATTGATTGAAACGTTGGAAGAAATGAAAATGTTATTAGATGAACTTTCTAATCTTGCGACTGGAGAGATTAAGATGGGGGTTCCGCCGCTCATTGGAACTTTGTTTTTTCCTTCTATTGCTAGAATGTTTCATCAAAACTATCCGAATGTGAAACTTGAACTTATAGAGCTTGGGGCAAAGGTCATCGAACAATTAGTGGAAGAAGGAGAGATTGACATTGGCATAGTTGTACTGCCTGTAGACGAATCCGTTTTTCATATTCATCCGTTTATTACAGAAGAATTTGTCTTGTTTATTCATCGTGACCACCCAATTGCACAAAAACAAACAGTTTCAGTACATGAATTAAAAGATGAACCGTTTATATTGTTTTCGAAAAACTTCAAACTCCACGATTACATCATCAACACATGTAAAAATGCAGGCTTTACTCCAATTGTTTCATATGAAAGCTCGCAATGGGATTTAATTCTTGAGCTTGTTTCATCAAAACTAGGTATTACTTTAATGCCGAAAATGATTTTTCATAAACAGAACAGCCCCAACATCACGATTGTTCCGCTTAAAGATCCGCCTCTTCTTTGGAGACTCGGCATCATTACGAGAAAAGGCAGATATCACTCATTTGCTTTAAAAAAATTGCTGGAAATGCTTAAAGAAAATCCATTATGATTTTTCAAACGTATTTATCGTTTCGATAATGGCGACTTTCATCAAAGTATCAACTGTTTCCGGTGAAAATTTGAGAACATTCAAACTTGTTTTTTACATTGAAACAAAATGAAACTGCAGTTATTGTTCATCAAATTTTCCATCATAAAATTAGGACGGTACAATAGTGGCTTTGTCATTCAAGTCGTCTTTGTTGTCCCTTGGAAAATTCCTTGTCGTTATTTTTATGTTTACTAGACTAAAAGATGGTCTATTTTTTTACAAAAAATCTCTTGATCGAGCTTAAGCTGTCTGTCGAATTGTATGGAGCAAGCAACAAAATTCTATGGGCGAATTGCAACAAATTCTTTTTTAGCTGTATTGTTGTACGAAAAAATTGTAGCGAAACAGTGTAGCGATTCACTACAATTCATCATTCTCTTTCACCATTCTCTAATTTACGAAAGCCTTTTCTCTCCTTAATTTTTTGATAATTTTTAATATTGGCACGAATGTTGCAAAGTAAAAAGCGAAAACAAAATCAATTTTTGAAAAAAGAAAGGAGAGAAATGGATGGAAGCAGTAACAACTCGGAATGCACAAATACTTGCTATCGATGCAGGGGGAACGATGACAGATACCTTCATTATTGACGACAATGGTGAATTTGTCGTCGGAAAAGCACAATCCACACCTGAAGATGAATCAATTGGTCTTCTCAACTCTGCAAGGGATGCACTAACTTACTGGAACACAACAGTAGAAGAAGAATTTCCTAAATTGCTTGCGGGTGTCTACTCCGGAACAGCGATGCTGAATCGTCTCGTGTCAAGGAAAGGACGCCGCGTCGGTCTGATCGTTAATAAAGGGATGGAGGATTTCCATCGAATGGGCCGGGCGATCCAGGCTTACCTAGGATATTCTTATTCAGACCGTTTACACTTGAATACTCATCGTTACGATCCTCCACTTGTACCGAGAGAATTGACAAGAGGCGTAACAGAAAGAGTCGATTTATTTGGAAACGTTGTCATTCCGCTTTATGAACATGAAGTGGAACCAGCAGTATTGGACCTTCTGGAACAGGATGTCGAAGCAATTGTGATCAGTTTGCTTCATTCTTACAAATATCCGCAGCATGAACGAAAAATTAGGGATATTGCAAAGGAAGTCATGAAGAAAGTCGGAAAAGAAGTGCCTGTGTTTGCATCGGTTGATTATTACCCTGTTAGAAAAGAGTCTCACCGCACAAATACAACCATTATTGAAGCATATGCAGCAGACCCGTCTCGGGAGACATTGTCGAAAATTGATAACATGTTAAGAAATCACGGGGCAAAATTTGATCTTCGGGTCATGGCCAGCCACGGTGGAACGATAAGTACGCGTGCAAATGAACTGGCAAGAACGCTCGTTTCAGGTCCGATTGGGGGAGTAGTTGGCGCGAAATATCTTGGTGAACAACTCGGTATTCGCAATATTGCATGCTCGGATATCGGCGGAACAAGTTTTGATATGGCTCTTATTACTCAAGGGGATTTGAGTATTAATACAAGCCCAGATATGGCAAGGCTTGTACTATCATTACCGCTTGTTTCCATGGATACTGTTGGAGCTGGGGCCGGCAGCTTTGTGCGAGTGGATCCGAACTTCAAATCATTAACACTTGGACCGGACAGCGCAGGTTCGAGAGTCGGCGTTTGTTATCCGGAGGGCGGCATAGAAACGGTAACAGTAACCGACTGCCACGTTGTTCTTGGACTAATCAACCCGGATAATTTCCTTGGCGGCGAGGTTAAGCTATATCCGGAAAGAGCTTATGAAGCATTGAAGAAGCAGGTCGCCGATCCGCTCGGATTATCTGTTGAAGACGCAGCATACGGTGTTATCGATCTGCTTGAGTCGCAACTGCGCAATTACCTTGAATCTATGATCCTTGGAAAAGGGTATTCGCCATCTCAATATGTATGCTTCTCTTATGGAGGCGGTGGTCCGCTTCATACTGCCGGCTACACAAAAGGTCTTGGCTTTGAAGATGTTCTAGTACCGGCGTGGGCAGCTGGATTTTCTGCTTTTGGCTGCGGTGCGGCAGACTTTGAATACCGCTATGATAAAACACTTGATATCAATGTAAACAACGGAGATGAAGACAGCAGTAAGCTGAAGGCAGGTAAAGAATTGCAGGATGCTTGGGATGAACTAATCGAAAAAGTGGCAGCTGAATTTGAGAAAAATAACTTTAAACGACAAGATGTGAGTTTCCGTCTTTATTTCCGCATGCAGTACCAAGGTCAGTTAAACGACCTTGAAATTGAATCGCCGATTCAAAAGTTTAAGGATATTAACGACTGGGAAGAGCTTGTCAAAGCATTCGAAGAAACGTATGCGAGAATTTACGCAAAAGCGGCCAAATCGCCTGAACTCGGTTACAGCATCACAGGAGCAATCGTACGCGGTATTGTTGAAGTGGCAAAGCCGAAAATTCCTGAGGAGCCTTTATCTGGAGAAACTCCGCCGTCAGAAGCGTTTCTTGGCCAGCGTGATGTGTATTGGAAGGGCGAGTGGATCAAAGCAAACATTTGGGAAATGGAAAAATTGAAGCCAGGGAACAAAATCGGTGCATTTTCAATTTTAGAATCTCCAGCCACAACGTTTGTGATTCCGCCTGGTTTTGAAACATATCTTGATGAGCATCGCATTTTCCACTTAAAAGAACTTTAAGGAAAAAGGAGGGTATTTTTTCATGACGATTACTGAAAAAACAATACAAAGCCAGAAAAATATTGGTTGGCACGGAAAAACACTCAAGCAAATGCGCAAAGAAATTGATGAAATCAGCCGAGAGACAGGACATTACGCAGGTTTAAAAACATTGCCATTAAAAGAGTCATATCCAATCCGCTATGAAAAGATCTTTTCAAAATTGCGGGGAGGAGTTGTGCATGCAAGGGAAACGGCCAAAAGAGTGGCGGCCTCCCCGATTGTTGAGCAAGAAGGGGAATTATGCTTTACTTTATACACTCCTGAAGGAGATTCGATTGTAACTTCTACTGGAATTATCATTCACGTCGGGACGATGGGCGCAGCGATTAAATACATGATTAAAAACGATTATGAAGAGAATCCGGGAATTGAAGACGGAGATATTTTCTGTAACAATGATTGCCAGATCGGAAATGTGCACCCATGTGACGTTCATACAATTGTTCCAATCTTTTACGAGGGCGAGCTGATAGGCTGGGTTGGCGGAGTTACCCACGTAATTGATGTTGGGGCGACTGCACCAGGAAGTATGACCGTTGGACCAGTTAGCCGTTACGATGACGGTTATCAAGTGGCCTGCCGTAAAATCGGTAAAAACGATACGCTCTTAAAAGATTGGCTTATTGAAAGCCAGCGTTCTGTCCGAACAACAAAGTACTGGCTTCTTGATGAACGGACTCGCGTTGCCGGCTGCCATATGATCAGAGATCTTGTCCTTGATATTATCAAGGAGGAAGGCGTCGACACTTATAAACAATTTATTCGCGAGGTAATTGAGGATGGACGGCGCGGTTTTGTCAATCAAGTAAAAACGTTGCTGATTCCGGGTAAATACCGCCAAGTTTCATTTGTGGACGTACCATATAAAAACCTTGATGTTCCTCCTTACGCTCGTGTAAACACGATTATGCATGCCCCAACAGAACTGACTGTTCACAAAGATGGCAAGTTCCAAATCGACTTTGAAGGCGTTAACAGATGGGGATGGCACAGCTACAATGCTACACCTGTTTCGATTACGAGCGGAATATGGGTCATGATGTCGCAAACGCTCATCCCGAACGATCGGGTTAATGATGGCGCTTATTATGCGAGCCAGTTCGACTTGCCTTACGGTTCATGGCTAAATCCGGACGATATTCGGACCGCTCACAGCTATGCATGGCACTTCCTTGTATCTGCATGGAGTCCGTTATGGCGTGCACTTAGCCGCAACTACTTTGCACGCGGGTATTTAGAAGAAGTTAACGCCGGAAATGCCAACACTTCTAACTGGCTGCAAGGAGGAGGATATAACCAATTTAACGAAAATCATGCCGTTAACAGCTTCGAATCAGCAGCCGAAGGGGTCGGAGCAAGTGCGGTAAGAGACGGTATTAACCATGCGGCAGCCATCTGGAACCCTGAAGGTGATATGGGAGATATGGAAATTTGGGAGCTCGCAGAACCGCTTCTTTATTTGGGACGAAGCATAAAACCAAATACAGCAGGGTATGGAAAATACCGGGGAGGCAGCGGCTACGAGACTTTGCGGATGGTATATGGTGCAAAAGACTGGACGATGTTCTTTATGGGAAATGGCTTTATGTCAAGTGACTGCGGTTTAATGGGAGGCTATCCAGCAGCATCAGGATACCGTTTTGAAGCACATGGAACGAATTTGAAAGAACGGATCGAAAAAAGACTGCCTATTCCTACAGGGGGAGACAGTGATCCAGATAATCCAGAATACGATACTTTAATGGAAGCAAAGGAAATTATCCGTGATAAGCAATCCATTACAACAGAAACAATTTTTGAAAATTACGATCTGTATTTAAATTACCTTCGTGGGGGTCCTGGTTTTGGGGATCCGCTTGAGCGCAAGCCGAAAATGATTGAGGATGATTTAAATGAAGGACTGCTGCTGCCGCGTTATGCAGAAAGCGTTTACGGAGCAGTTGTCAGCAAAAATGAAAAAGGCAAGTATATCGTTGATGAAAAAGCGACAGAAAAACGCCGCAAAAAAATAAGAAAAGAGCGTCTAAAGCGCGGGGTTCCTGTAAAAGAATGGATGGAGCAGGAGAGACAAAAAATTCTAAACAAAGAAGCGGCTGTGCAGGTTCGTCATATGTATGCCGGCAGCTTTGCCTTAAGTGAAAAATTTGCGAATGAGTTTAAACAGTTCTGGAATCTGCCGACAGAATGGCATTTATCAGAAGATGAGTTAGGTGTACCAACCTTTGGAGCAAAAATAAATCATCAGAAAAAAACGGGGTGAGAACATGGCACAATATGATCGTAAGACGATTGAAGAGCTGATCGACGGAACAATTGATTTTTACAAATTAAAAGAAATGCTTTCAAATTTTAAGGATACTGACCGATTTGATAAATATATCAGCATTTTGCAGGAAAGAGTTCCATGGGATGATCCAATTCTATTGCCGGCTGGACTTCACCTTTATATCGTTTTGAAGCCAGATGGCAAACGAGTCGTAAAGTGTGATTGCGGACATGAATTTTGTGAGGCAAGTGACAACTGGAAACTTCATGCGCTTATATACGTTCGTGATACAGAGGAAAAAATGGTGGAGCTGTATCCGAAGCTGCTTGCTCCAGATCCGGAGTGGCAGGTTATACGTGAATACTATTGCCCAAATTGTGCAAGTCAACTGGAGGTAGAAGCTGTAACACCTTGGTATCCAATCTTAAAAGATTTTGAACCAGATATTGATGCATTTTACAATGAATGGCTGAAGCGTCCGATACCTCAAGTGAAATAAACCATCAACCAGGAGTTCGTTTCTGACTAAAGGCTGACACAATCGAACAGCAAGTGGATAACCTAGTGTTTTCATCACAAAGGTTATCCACTTTTATTTAAAGCAGTTTTAAAAAAACTATAGAAAGTTGACACATTATTTCATTTTTAGAGAGAATACCATAAAGAAACAGAATTTTTTACGACAAGCAGTTCAAAACGTATTGCTCAAAATTAATCTGTCGCATGCACACTTGAGCAAATGCGTTAAACATTTGACATCGTTTTGATAAAGCGTTGGTGAACGCATGAATTTGATTCAAAAGATTAAAAATGCGAATCTAGACACTTGATATCTTCGAGTAAATACGTTAATAATTGTGGTAACACTTGTCACTTCCTTGCTTATCATCACTGGTGTGTAATTCCTTAAGAACTACGGGGGTGGTAAGTTTTTTGCTTTTAAAGCCCCCGAATAAAGTATTTTTATAATTTATTTTCGAAAAATTTTGATAATATGTTCAAGAGGAGGGGGGAGTACATGGGCAATCCATATATATCTATTTTCTCTACGCACAACTTGCCAGATAAAAAAAGAGATTTGGAAACTTTATGGGAAATGTTTGTGGAAAGATCGTGGGAAGATAAAATATCGGGCAAAATACGAAAAAATGTTTTAGATTCTTGGAGCCGCTGTCAGGAAACTGGAGTTGACCCGATGCAATTGCAAACGAAGGCAGCTTTAACAGAATACGAATTAAATCATCTGTTAAAAGGATCTGAGCTATATCAAATTGCGAAACCGATTATTGATAATTTATTTTATAAGTTGAAAGGTACTCGGTATCTTATCACGCTGACAGATGAAAACGGTTGCATAATTTATTTGAAAGGTGAACCGTATGTTTTGCGGGAAGCGGAAAAAATGAATTTCACAGTTGGCATGGACTGGAGCGAAAATGCAGCAGGTACAAATGCGATTGGAACGTGTATCGTCACCCAAAATCCCATTCAAATTTTTTCTGCAGAACACTTTTGTCAAGGATGTCATCCATGGACATGTTCTTCAGCTCCTATCATTCATCCCTTCACAAAAGAGGTCATCGGTGTCATCGATTTTACAGGATTTTGGGAAGATGCTCAGCCTCATACACTTGGTTTAGCTGTATCCACTGCACAAGTGATTGAAAAACAGCTTGCATACGTCTATATGAAAGTGAATAACTATTTAATAGATTATTTTTTTCAATGCGCAAATAAATGGAAAAACGATCATATTCTAGTACTGAACCATGCCTTTTATGTTGTGAAGAGCAGTGAAAAGCTAATGGAATTATTTAACCTGAAACATGCAGGAGATTTGACGGTAAATCCTGATTTTCATCCTTTAATAAATGAGATGAAAAGGATGTCCAAATTCTCTGCGAAAAACGATATTTCCAGCGATTTGATGGTTCGAGATTTCAAGGTTTTAGCAATCGAGCCGATTCATTTTAAAGGGGAAGTTGCTGGATATATGGTCGTGTTGAAGGATAACAAAAAGGTATTCCGTACCACTGCGCGATACATTCTCAAGGATGAACCATGGAACGATATTATTGGGACATCGGATGCATTGTTAACAGCACTAAACAAATGTTATAAAGCTGCTCCTTCAAATGTTCCGATTCTTCTGTTGGGAGAAAGCGGTACAGGAAAGGAAAAAATTGCAAAATCAATACATCAATCCAGTCAGAGAAGAGACAAACCTTTTTTAGCAATAAACTGTGGCGCAATTCCGAAAGAATTGATTGGAAGTGAACTGTTCGGTTACGAAAGTGGAACTTTTACCGGAGGTTCGAAAGAAGGGAAGAAAGGAAAATTTGAGGAAGCAAACGAAGGAACCTTGTTTTTAGATGAAATCGGCGAGATGCCGCTAGATCTGCAAGTCCATTTGCTTAGGGTGCTGCAAGAAAAGGAGATTATGAGGCTGGGTTCATCTCAAACGATTCCAATCAATGTGAGAATTATTGCTGCAACGAATAAGAACTTATATGCCTTGTGTAAACAAGGGCTTTTTCGCGAAGACTTATTTTTTAGACTTAACGTTGTTACGGTTAATATTCCTCCTCTTCGTGAGCGAAGGGAAGATATTCCTCTGATTGCTGATTATTTCTTAAAAAAATTTGCAAAAAAGTATGCGAGAGAATCCCTTTCCATTGCGCAAGAAACTTTAAATTACTTTTTAGAATATTCGTGGCCCGGCAACATAAGAGAAATGCAAAATGTCATTGAGTATGCCGTCATATTTAGTGATTCTCCTGTTATTAGGATAGAAGACTTACCGGCATACTTTATTGAAAACAGAATGAGCCTCTCCATCAATAACCAGCTTAAAGATTTATCTTTAATTGAAATCGAAGAGCAAAAAGTGCTTGTCAGGCTTTTAGAGGAAACAGGCTGGAATTTATCAGCTGTCGCCAAAAAAATGAATATTGCCAGGTCCACTCTTTATCGGAAGTTAAAAAAATATCAGCTAAAACAAACATAAGCCGATTTTCTCGCGTAAATCCAATCATATTCACTAAACTCTTCACATGTCATCACATCTCAAATTTTTTAAAACAAAAAAATGCCTAGGCAAGGCGCTTTTTTTTACGGTGTCATAGATAATAGAAGCTAGTGTGTTGAAAATAAAAAGATCCTCAAACAAAGCTATCATACCTTATCCATTCCTTCCATACAATTGAAATGAACGACGATCATGGGAGGATGGATGATGCAATTTTATTACGGTCAGCAAATGCCGCTTCGCATATTGGATGAAGCGGAGTTTTGGAAGCATCAAGAGGAAGAGCATACTGTTGTGATCCGAGAGCTGGTGGCAAATTTAGAGCAAAACTATGTAGATGCTTTGTTAAATTGGGAAGAAGAATTGTCGAAGACGCATCAAAAGGTTGTGCGCTATATTGAGTCTGTCATACGCTCCCCTTACTATATTCCAGCAAAGCTTTATCAACGAGTATTGAATTTGGTGTCATTTTGCTTAAAGCAAAGTCTCGATTTTATTAAATTATGCCGGCAAATTAAAACGGAAAGCGCTGCTGTTCGAAAAAATCCGACCGCCAAAGTTGTTTTGAACCATATTATTCGTGAATCAGAATATTTTGTCGGCATAGCGCAAGTGCTGTTGTATGGCAGCAAGTAAATTTTCAAGGG